>CAAGKR010303136.1_pt1 | contig 19675 bp, 16 predicted proteins | sample 2556971 | NCBI WGS metagenome assembly CAAGKR01 (sample SAMEA5207829, study PRJEB30636) | soil metagenome | biome: forest; feature: boreal; material: soil | place: USA | collected 2011-09 | depth 1 m | reverse complement strand
TGATGCCCGCCCGCACTCCCAGATACGCATTGGCAGCTCCCAGCACCACTGTCAGAAGCAATCCAAGCAGGATTGCGCGAAGGGTGAATTCCCGCATCTCGGTTTTCTCGGGAACGTAAGGCTGGTGTTTCTTTGGACCCGGATTCGTATTAGTAGGAGTCTGGCTGCTCATTGAATGGCATCCTCGAGAGTTGATAGTTCGGCTGTTTACGCAAAGGGCGCACGTTAGCACGCCAGTGCCCCGATTTACAAGTCAATCCGGCTTTTGGTCGTGTCTTAAATAGCGTGTTAAGACACTACCCGGCTTCCGGTGGAATGGCCCAGTCTGGGCAACCCCAGAGGGGTTAAGCACATCTAGCATTGGGGTTTGGATGATGCAGTAGTGTCACAAACCGTGACGACGTTGGTATAATCTGTGAGGTAAGACTCGGCTCCGGCTTGGGAGGTAATGAGCCATGATGCGCAAACCATTTCACTGCCCCGATTGCGGCAGTTTGGAGAGTCACCGCTCGCGTCCCCGGAACGCAGCTGAAAAATATCTCCTTCCACTGCTGTCGATTCTCCCCGTTCGCTGCGCGGTATGCTACCGGAGAAGTCACGTTCTCGCCTTCACGCGTGCGGCACAGGACAGATGGGCGCGGCTGGCAAATCGTAAAGCTGCATGAGGCGGGTTGGCGCGCCCGCTGGCGGAAGAAATCAGTTTCCGTAGGTTGTGGTTAGATACTTCCCCACTTCAGATTCAAGCTCTCCGTAGTCGGAATGAATAGTGGCCCTTAGCGCGGCTTCCGTCGAGCTGCCATTGCCCAATCTCGCCAGGATGCGTTGCAAGTCGCTCATCCCATACGTTTGAGTGATGTACTGGACGGCTGCCAGGGATTCATCATAGGCCAGCGCCGCTTCGAGCGGCGAAAAGCTCATAAAACTGCCTTCGAGCGAATTGAACGGGATTTCGCGTTCGGACCGGAACAGTTGCGCGAGACGGTTTCCAGTGGAGGAAAGCGATTTTGGTTCCACGGCCTGCGCGATGCCTTCGTTCAGCCATTGCGGGCAGCGTCCTGCTGACAGTTGGTTGATGAATGAATGCGCGAGTTCATGTTTCAGGACCCGTGCCAGTTCGGGCGTAATCGAAGTGATTCCGTGAATCGGGATTCGCAATTTCCCGTCATTCACCGCGCCGCTCCATGATGGCGCTTGCGTTACATCGAAGAACGCCTGATCGGTGTACAAAACTACCGGAATGCTGTTTCGAGGCGCGACTCCGAACTCCCTCACCAGGTCGCCATATTGCGATTCCAGGGTGTTGATCAGGTCCGCGCGCAAGGACTCCGACGTTTGCGTGCCTTCGTATCGCAATGTGAAGTGACTGGTTTCGCGTTCCGAATAATCGGCTTCGACGCTGGATTCCCGCTCCGCCTTTTTTAAATATTCCTCCAAGGCAGCGTCCGGACGCAGAGCCAACGATCGTTTCCATGAAAGCATGGCTTCCCTGGTGCGATCGGTTGCAAATTGGGCGTAACCAAGCACCGCCAGGGCGTCCGGCGAATTGGGCGCATAGCGAACCGCACGCTCCGCAAAAGGCAAAGCTTGAGAGGCATTTCCGGTCCGCACCAGTAGCGCCGCATAGTAATTCAGGATAGCGGGGTTTTGGGGATCAAAGTGTAGCGCTCGTTCGAAGTCGGAACGGGATTTGTTGAAATTTCCCCGTTCAAATTCGTTCTTTCCGGCGACATAATATCCAGCCGCGGCAATACCGGCATCGCCCTGTTCCAACTGAGCTAGAGCGTCGCCGTCCACTGCGCCGTGGCGGATGATGCGATCCGAAAGATCGGCATCGTTCCCTATGCTTTCCGCCGGAGTAAACGCCGCAATGTCAGGAACAGCTTGCTTCGGGGGCGTCGGCTGAGGTGAGCCTCCGGCCTCAATGCTTTCTACTGACGAGGTGAGGATCGCGAAGGATTCTTCCCCAATTTCATATTCCAGGTGAGTTCCGTTTTGCAGGACATGATCGGCAGAGATGGTGCGGCCATTCTTCAGGTGAATAATCTCCCCTGAAGCAAATCCAGGCAACACGCCCAGGACGCAAACCACTCCCTGCAAGAAGAAGATGACAAAGGCACGCACGCAAGCGCATTCTAAAAGGCCGGGGACTCTAAACGAAGGTGCCAAAGGTAACCGCTCAAATTCGCATTTCCGGCGTGCTTGTATGCCTGCTGGCGCTCTGCAACGCGCAGCCCGCCGTCCCGGCGGATGCCTCGAATGATCAGCGTCCTGCTGAAGCCTTGTACGCACAACTCCGAACGGTGGGCCTGGACAGCTCACGGGTGTATCAGATTAGAGGCGCTTCTCTGGACCGGGCCGCCGTTCACATTTCCTTGAATGACGGCACCATCGCATTCACCGAAGACGTTGCAGGACGCATCACGGGCGCGTTCTTTGCAGGGGACGGCGAAGTTTTGCTATCGCCCCCAGACCAGGTCGAAAGGTCTTCGATGGCGCTTTTTACCGGCGCGGCAATTCTGGAAGAAAAATTTGAAACGGCATATCTGCGTTTCAACGACGATACGTTTAAGGAATTGGAACCTTTCCTCAGGCCGCCTGAAAATCCAAAGGAATTCCTCGTTCGCTGGAATGACACGGCGCGAAATTTGGCCGAGGATGACGCGCTTCGACTGCTGATCAGCTTCAGCCGGTTGCTTCCGGTGAAGAAGTCCGTTGCTAGCCCAATACCGGTCGGCGCACTTGAGCCGGGTGATCGGATGCTCCATCTAAAACTCCAGGGAGTCAAACTCGGCGTCTTCGATCTATTCTTCGACCGGATGGCCAGAGAGCAAATCTCGGCCGGGCAACTGCGAAAGGTAAACAGCAACAACAACTATGACGTTTGGACATCTTTTGCCTTGAAAAAAGGGCAACATGGCGGAGCATCGGCTGCGATGCCCGGCGAGGAAGAAGAAGATAATGGGGAAATTGAGGTCGATCACTACAAGATTTTTGCCAACATCACGCCTCCGACCCAGCTTGAGGGCGAGACTCGGTTAGAAATGCGGGTCCGCCGCAGCGGAGACCGCACGGCGCTATTTGAGCTATCGCGTTACTTGAAAATCCGCGAAGTGGAGGCAGATGGGCGTCCGGTCGAGTTTATTCACAACCCTTCTTTGGAGGGAACGCAACTTGACCGGCGTGGCGACGACATCGTGGTAGTCGTTTTTCCTGAGCCTTTGCGGGCCGGGCAACGAATTGAACTGCGGTTTTCATATGCAGGCGCCGTGCTGTCGGAGGCGGGAGGGGGCTTGCTATATGTTGGCGCCCGCGGCACATGGTATCCCAATCGCGGATTTTCAAAAGCGTCCTTCGACCTGGAGTTTCGTTATCCGGCAGGATGGACTTTGGTCGCCACCGGCAGAAGAGCAAATGATGGGTCTATTGAGGAAAAGATACCGACTGATGCGCTGCCGACTTCACGCGCTACTCAGACCAGTCGATGGATTTCAAATCGTCCCATTCCGGTCGCTGGATTTAATCTTGGAAAATATTCGCGCGTCACCAAACACGCCGGACCTGTCACGGTTGAAGTCTATGCGGCCTCAGGCATGGAACATGCTTTTCCCCAGGCGGCTGGCGGCCAGGCTTTGGTGTTACGGCCTCCCTTTTCGTCGCGACGCGAGGTTCCAATCGCAATCCCAACATTACCCCCCTCGCCTGCTGTGAATGCCCAGTCGGTAGCCGAAGAAGCGGCTCGAGCCATTACTTTCTTCGCCGCCGACTTCGGTCCGTATCCCTATGACAATCTTGCCGTCACTCAGATGCCCGGCACGTTGAGCCAGGGTTGGCCCGGACTTATATTCCTTTCCAGCTTTTCATTTCTGTCTCCGGATGAGAAGGCTGCGCTGCACATTTCGCCGGTCGAACAGACAATCAGCGATGCGGTAATTGCGCATGAAGCCGCTCATCAATGGTGGGGGGATTTGGTGACTTGGAGCGGTTATCGTGATCAGTGGATCGCCGAGGCGCTCGCCAACTACAGTTCGCTGCTGCTGCTGGAGTCTCAGAACCCCGCGCAGTTTCGAGCGCTGATGCAGAAATATCGCGATGACCTGTTGCAAAAAAACGATGACGGCTTGCGACTGATGGATGCTGGCCCGGTGACGTTGGGCACTCGTCTCACGTCTTCCAAGTTTCCCGATGGTTACAAAACCATTGCATATGAACGGGGCACCTGGCTCTTCCACATGTTGCGCACGATGATGCGGGATGCCGAACAGAAGGACAGTGCGCACAACCGGGCCGTCCGAAATTCTTCCGATGAACCCTTCTTGCGGGCGCTTCGCGCATTGAGGGAGCGATACCAAACAAATCCAATTGCGACTCCCGAATTGATTCGAATCTTTGAAGAACATTTGCCACCTTCCGCCTGGCACGAAGGCAGCAGGTCGCTGGATTGGTTTTACCGGGGATGGGTGAATGGAACCTCAATCCCACAGCTCGAACTGCATGGCGTGAAATATGTGGACAAGTCCAATTCGACCATCGTTAGCGGAATGATCGAACAGAAAGATGCCACCGATAATCTGGTGACCTCCGTGCCGCTTTACGCTTCGTTGAAAGGGAAGGATGTGTTGCTGGGACGTGTGTTCGCGGATGGACAGGAGACGCAGTTTCATCTGACTGCACCGGCCGGCACGAGGAAAATTCTGCTTGATCCCGATCGAACGGTATTATCCCGATTCCACTAGCGGGTCTCGGTTAAGTGCGTTGGGTCCGTCCGGTCTCAAGTCAAACAACCCCTCTGCCCTCTATGAGATAATCTCATTATATATCTCACGACCTATAGGCGGCTTTTGATAATGCTTCTCCGGCGCTCGATTTTTGTGTTTCTACTGGTTTGCCTCGGGTGTTCCGCACAGTCTGCTCCTCCAGATATTGTTCGCCGCATGGAACGTCAAGTGCGGGCCTACTATACGATTCCAGCGCACGTGAAACTGACAATTAGTCCGCTCAAGCCAAGCGACTTTCCTCAATACGACGCTCTGACCATTACCTTTGATGGGGGAGATAAAAAGCAAACATATGATTTCCTTTTGTCCAAGGATAAGAAAACTCTGCTTCGGATGACTAAGCTTGATTTGACCAAAGATCCCTATGCCGAGACCATGAACAAAATCGATATAAAGGGACATCCCACGAGGGGGAATAAGGACGCCAAAGTCGTTGTTGTTAACTACGATGATCTTGAGTGCCCCTTCTGTTCTCGAATGCATCAGACGCTTTTCCCCGAGCTGCTTAAGGAATATGGCGATCGCGTGCTTTTTGTTTACAAGGATTTTCCGCTCTCTGAAATTCATCCCTGGGCCATGCATGCAGCGGTGGATGCCGGCTGCCTTGCTGCCGAAAATAACGATGCTTACTGGGAGTTTGCTGATTACATTCATGCGAACCAGCATGAGGTGAATTCTGAGACTACCCGCAACGGCCAGTATGCTGCGCTCGATCGCATTGCCTTGAAGAATGGCCAGGACCACAGTTTGGACAGCGATAGACTCCAAGCCTGTATTAAGGCCCAAAATAATGAGGCAGTGAACGCTTCGTTAAAGGAGGGCGAGTCTTTGGGAATGACGGCTACTCCAACGTTATTCGTGAACGGCCAGGAAGTTGAAGGGGCACTTTCATCGGGCGATATTCGCACTATTTTCGATGGAGCATTGCAGCAAGCGGGAGTCGCCTTGCCTGACCACCCGGCGAGCGCCGCGCCTTCTGCATCGGGTTCGGCCGCCAGATAAGTCGGAAGGGTCGATGTACCTAATTCAGCCGCGAACGCTTCAGTAACCGCAAACGAGAATGATCGGGAGGTTTTTTGGAACTGATTTCGAGGCTTCAGCGCGCATGGTTGACGGTGTTTCTTGCGTTAGTCGTGGTGGGAAGTTTTGGCTGCGGTAGCAATAACAAGACCGGCGGGGATGACGTCGCCGCCGTTGTGGATGGCCACAAGATCTACCTCTCTGACGTTGAAAAGTATTACCAGAATCAGACCGCGGGATCCAATCAGCGCCCCGTCGGCGAACAGGCGACTACCGTAAGACTGAATATCCTGCACGATTTAATCGATAACGAAATATTGATGCGCCGGGCCGAAAAGCTCGGCCTGCTCGCCACGGACGAGGAAGTAGACCGCAAATTAAATGAGATTAAGTCGCCCTTCAGCGCGGAAGATTTCGCTGCCCGCATGAAGGAGAAAAACATCACTCTCGACGACTTCAAGCGAGATATCCGGCGTTCCGTGACCGTTGACAAGGTGATGAACAAGGAAGTGACATCTAAAATAGACGTTTCCGATCAGGAAATTTCCGATTATTACACCGCGCATAAAGCGGAATTCAACTTAATCGAGCCGCAATATCATCTGGCTCGGATATTTGTGACTCCAATGCCTGATCCCGAGTCGCGCAACCAAAATAATAAAGCTCAGAATCTGGCCGAGGCGCAAAAGAAAATTCAGATGATCTTGAATCGTCTCGAGAGTGGCGACGACTTCGCGACGCTGGCAATGAATTACTCGGAAGATACCCAAACCGCCGGCAATGGCGGCGATCTTGGTTTTATGTACGAGTCTTCGTTGCACAATACCGATCCAGCCACTCGCGACAGCGTATCGAAGCTGAAAGCGGGCCAATACACGGCGGTAATCTCGATTGCCAATCCGGCCACCAAGCAGTTTCTTGGATATCAAATTGTGAAATTAATTGCCAAGGAGCCCGCCGGACAGCGTGAGTTCTCGGACCCGCGCGTGCAGGAAGCGATTCGCTCTCAACTTCGCGATCATCGCGAGCAGCTGCTGAAAACAGCCTACTACGAGGTTCTGCGCGATCAGGCCAGGGTGGAGAATTACTACGCCCAGAAAGTACTGGCAAGCAACGGAATCGCCAAGTAGTGTTTAACTTTTTCCCCGCCATGGCTACTCCACGATTGCCAGCAGGTCTCCCGCATTCACGTAAGTTCCTTCCGAAACCAGCTGCCTAACGATTCCTTTGTTTGGCGACTTTATCTCGTTCTGCATCTTCATGGCTTCCACTACGAGCAGCGCTTGACCCGCTTCCACTTGTTCCCTTTCGCCCACCAATACGCGAAGAACTTTTCCGGGCATGGAAGCCTGCAACCGTGAAGAGCTGCTCTTGCCGCGGCTCCGCGAACGAGAACCGAGTGATCTGGGGTCGGACAATTCCACGACATGGGGTAGGTTCTCAATCCAGATGCGGGTCTGATTACCTATTTGATCGCGCTTGATTTCGTAGGATTTCCCATCCTTAATCAGAGAGATCACATCTGGCCTGATGAGTTGGGCATGGATCCGAATGAGGCGCCCATCCAGTTCGCACTTCCACTCTTCCCCGCTGCGGTCCAGCATCAGGCGATGGCTTGTGCCGCCGAGATTGATGTTGTAAATCATCTTTTGCCGAAGGCCTGCGGAGACACTCGATCCATCGCCTCACTTCTTGCGGCCTTTCTCCAGCGCGATTCAGACCGGGAAAACTTTCCGCCGATGGTATTGTCCCCGGTATCCCGGCTGCTGCGGTTGGTGGACGGAATCTCGTCGAAAACAGCGAACAACCCGGCAGCTATTACCGCCATGTCTGCTTGTTTATCATTGGAAGCGGCAGGACCCGACGCCATCAGCCTCTCAAGATATCCAGTGTCGATTTTCCCGGCCCGGAAGTCCGGATCAGTCAAAATCCGCCTGAACAACGAAACATTGGTTTGGATGCCGCCGACGAACATTTCATTGACGGCGCGAAGCGAGCGGGATATTGCCAGATCCCTGCTTTCCCCGTAAGCCGTCAATTTTGCCAGCAAGGGATCGTAGTCTGTGGGAACGGTCCAGCCCTCATAAACCCCGCTATCCATGCGGACACCAGGCCCAGAAGGCTCGTGCAGCAAAGTTATTTTCCCGGGACTCGGTAAATACTGGTTGTCAGGATCTTCGGCGTAGATCCGGCACTCGATGGCGTGCCCCCGGAAGTGCACGTCTTCCTGTTTCATGGGCAGCTTTTCATTCGCGGCAATGCGTATCTGCAGTTGGACGAGATCAAGACCGGTAACCAACTCCGTCACAGGGTGCTCGACTTGCAGCCGCGTATTCATTTCCAGAAAATAAAAATTCTTATCTTTATCGACCAGAAACTCCACGGTTCCCGCGTTCGTGTATCCCACGGCGGACGCGGCTTTCACTGCCACCTCGCCCATGCGCTTTCTCAGAGTCGCATCAACCGCCGGCGAGGGAGACTCCTCCAGCACTTTCTGATGCCTCCGTTGGATCGAGCACTCGCGTTCGCCTAAGTAAATCGTATTTCCGTGCTCATCCCCCAGAATCTGTACCTCGATATGTCTGGGATTCAGAACTGCCTTCTCAATGTAAACCTCGCTTGCCCCGAAAGCGCGCTCTGCTTCGCTCTGCGCGGTCTCCAATGCCAGCCTTAGTTCCTCTGGCTTTCGCACCAGGCGCATTCCTTTCCCTCCCCCGCCTGCGGCGGCCTTTAGCATTACGGGAAACCCGATATCCTTCGCGATTTGCGCTGCTTGTTCGAAAGATTCGAGCGCCTGGGAGTTTCCCGGAACGCATGGCACCCCATTTTTTCCCATCTCTTGGCGCGCCATGGTTTTCGATCCCATAATCTTCATGGAGAGCGGGGACGGGCCAATAAACTTGATTCCGGCATTCGCGCATGCCTCGGCGAAGTTTGCATTTTCCGACAGAAATCCATAACCCGGGTGGAGGGCTTCAGCACCGCTCCGTTTCGCAACCGCCAGGATTCTGTCGATGTTTAAGTAGGATTCCGATGCCGGAGATGCTCCAATGGCATACGCCTCCTCCGCCATGCGCACATGCAGCGCAGCGCGGTCGGCATCGGAATACACAGCTACCGGCGCAATACCCATCTCGCGACAGGCACGGATTACTCTGACCGCAATTTCTCCCCGATTCGCAATAAGAATTTTCTTGAACATCTGAGTCAATGCACTGCCTAAAGAATAATTAAAAGACAACAACAATAAAAAGGCCCCTCGGGGGGAGGGGCTTCACTAGCTGGACCACGAAAAATTCACTTTCCGTTCTGGTCCATCGTGATACCGGTAGCGGCAGGTTGCTTTTCCAGCTTCAATTTCTTCGTAGCCATTGTCTTGGCGTACCAGTCGTCTCCCATTTTCTCGTCCGCGGCCCGAGCTGCCATGTCTCCGCACTCCAGGTCTGCGCGTTCGCGATACAACAGATTTATGTACGCCATCGCGTCATCGTAGTCTGGACGCAACCCCAACGCTTTGTTCAGGCTGTCGAGACCGTCCTGAATAATTCCCCAATTCTGCGCCCTTAAACTATCGCAGACTTTCTTGTCCTTCAGTGGCTGGTCGGGCTTAAGCCCCAGCTTGGCCCTCTCGTCCATCCTAGGCTTATAGCTTTGTGTCCACGCAACGACACCGAGGGTGTAATACGACTCCGGGTCATTGGGATCGATTTCGAGCGCCTTGTGGTAGTAAGCCTTGGCATCGTCAAACTTCTTCTGCTGAAGGTATAGGTATGCGATCCCTTTCACGCTGGTTACGCTCTTTGGATCCTTTTCCAATACCACCTTGAACTGCTCAATGGCCTGCTCCGCAAGCCGCAAATTGTCTGGGGTATCGACTTCAGGGATGTAGAGCTGAGTATAAGCTGTGGCGAGATACAGCCGGGCAACTCCTAATCCGGGATCGAGCGACACGGCATTCTGGAAATGATCGATCGCCTGCTCATACCGGGCATTCTTGTAGGAAGCGACGCCCTTATTAAGCTGATCGCGCGCCCGCAGCTTGTCGCAGCCGGTGGCAGAAAATACGACAGCGCCAATTGCAATCAGCGCTGCGAGTCTTAGATTTCTGTTTATCACGTGCAATTTCCCCCTCACCTCAAATCGAAGGCAACCATCTTAACCCAGACTGCACGCACATCGGCCCGGGGCGCGACCCGGGCCACTTCTGTTTCTTCAATAATTAATGTCTATTGCCCGGATTCAATCTTTGCCGTGATCAGCCCGACTTTGTCAACGCCCGCAGCATGCGCAATGTCGATCACATTCGCGACATCCGCAAAAGGAACATTGTCATCTCCTTTTACGAACATGACCTTCTCGGCCCGCGTCTTGAAAATATCCGTCAAGCGCCCTTGCAAGCCGTCCCATGTAGTGTCGTCGCTGTTGATCTTGAGCGATGGCTCCTGCCCTGCGCCGTGATCAATAACTTGCACAACAATAGTACGGAGCGGATCCTCATTCTTCGGCTCATCTTTCTTCGGCGGTTGCGGAACCAGCGCGTCCAATCCCTTCATTTGCGGTGGGTTGATGACCATGAAGATGATAAGCAGCACCAAAAGAATGTCAATAAAGGGAGTCACGTTCATGCTTGCAGTAGGGCCCCCGCTCAAGCCTCCAAGCGCCATCGACATAATCGTTACCTCCTAAATTTTTCCCTAACTACTGTGCGGGTCCCGGCATTCCAGTTGCCCCCGGCGGGGGCGCGCCTGGGACCGGCACCTTCTTCTGATCAGTCAGCAAGCCTAGCTGATCGACCCCCGCGGCCCGAACGTTGTCCACTACTCCTACCACCGAAATGTACTTAGCCCGTTGGTCCGCGCGAACATATACTCTCTTATCGACCCGGTTCGCAATTCGATCCTTGATCTTATCGGTCAGTTGATCGACCGGCAACCTGTCGTTGCCCAAAAATATCGCGCCATCGCGCATCACGGCCACGATTAGAGCATCTTCCTTTTCGGCGTCTGGCATGGCCTGGGGATTGTTCACCTTTGCTAAATCAACACTCACTCCATGCTGCAACATCGGAGTGATCACCATGAAGATGATCAGCAACACCAGCATGACGTCAACCATCGGCGTCACGTTGATGTCTGAATTAACTTTAGCGCCTTCGTTTCGGACTGAAATCCCCATAACGTTTCGATCTCCTAAGCTCGTGACCCAGCGTCTGCCACCAGCCACTTCCGGCCTAATGGGATATGGCGACACATCCTGGGCGTCGCCACATTGCACTTAAACACACCCACCCCTGAGCTTTTCAATCGCCTGAGGGCCGACGCGCTATTCCCCGACGCTTCAGGAAATAGTCGATCAGTTCACTGGATGAGTTGTCCATCTCCACGTCGAAGGCTTCCACTCGCCCGGTCAGGTAATTGAACATCATTACGGCCGGAATCGCGACCAGCAAACCGATGGCGGTGGTAACAAGCGCTTCGGCAATACCGCCGGCGACTGCACCCAGCCCGGTAGCTTTACTGGTGGACATATCCTGGAAGGTGTGCAAAATTCCCATCACGGTTCCGAACAATCCAACGAATGGGGCAGTGGATCCGATCGTCGCCAAACCGCCCAGACCGCGCTTCAACTCGGCGTGCACGATGGCCTCAGTCCGCTCCAGTGCTCGTTTGGACGCTTCGATGGTTTCTCCAGGAATCTCGCCGCTTTCCTGATGAGCCCGGAATTCCATCAAGCCGGCCGTGACGACTTTTGCCAGATGGCTCTTCTTGTTTCGCTCGGCTACTTTGATAGCCTCATCGATTTTGCCGTCGCGCAACGCGCCAGCCACTGCCGGCGCAAATGCCCGGGATTGCTTTCGCGCTGCATTGAAGGCCATCCAGCGATCGATCATGACGCCGATGGACCATCCCGACATGATGAACAGAAGGATTACGACCGACCTCGCTATCCACCCCATTGCGCGCCATAGGGAAAGCGGGTCCCATTGCGGCGTCCCTGCATCCTGCTGGAATATCCAGGTTGCGGTCATGGATACGTGACTGAGAGTATGTGCTGCCAGATTTGCTACGAGCATGGGTTGCTTTCCCTCCTCAGAATTCGTTATGCCTTTAAAGTTTTACAGACGTCTGCACCAATCAAAACTTTAACCGCCGGCGAGAGTGAAGTTCACGGTAACTTGCGTGTCCACTTCGACCGGTTCGCCGTTTAAAATGTATGGCTTGTACTTCCACTGCTTGACAGCATCAATGGCTGCGGGAATCAGCATCGGGGGACCGCTTACGGCTTTCAGGCCCTCGATGGAACCATCTTTACTGATCACAGCTTGCAGCAGCACAGTTCCTTGGATGCGTGCTTGCCGTGCAATAGGTGGATAGGTCGGCTTTACGTCTCTAATTTTCAGCCCTGCCGTCACCCCCGCGGAGACCCGCAGGCGCGTTGGAATGACCTGTTTGGGGACCGCGACCGGTGTTGAACTGATGATTCCGCCTATGACGCCTCCGACTTGGCCGGGGCCATTGTCAATTCCTCCAATTACCCCTGCCGTCATCGGCGGGGGCGCCGCATCTTCCTTGATCATTTCGATCTTCTTGGGGATCTTCGTCGGCGTCCGGAGCTGGTCGTTAATAATATTGGTCTGAACCTGCTTGACGATATGAACTACCGCCGGCGGCGGTGGAGGAGGGGGCGGGGGGGGCGGCGCCACCAGCGACATCATCAATTGCGCCTTGGGAAGAGCTTCGGTAAAAAGAAGTGGAATCAGGACCATGATTCCGATCAACACCAGCTCGAAAAGAAAAGCGATTGAGCTGGTGAGACCCCGCTTCGTCTTCAACTTTCCGCCGGACTCGATTAGGCTGTCTTCAAACATACGGTTTCTCCTGGCGCATACCCATCTACTGCTTAGACACCGTCTGCTTTCCCTTTGCTCCCAGCTTTCACAATCAGCCGGAGCGCGGGTGGCCCCCATTTTAGCCGTTCACGCCTGCCTTTGAATCCTTTGCCGGACTGCGGCTCGTGTTCTGCTTTAGTTCTTTATCCGAGCCCGCCAATTGCTTTCCTGTTGCTCCCCGCCCAGCCGCAAATCCCTTGCCACGTTGCGAGCGCCAATCTTGATATGCCACCAGAATCGGGGCGGCAATGGCGATCGACGAATACGTTCCAATTAGGATGCCGATTACTAGGGCGAGGGAGAAGCCGTTCAACACCTCGCCGCCGAACAAATATAAAGCCAAAACCGTCAAAAACGTCAACCCCGCAGTCAAAATTGTTCGGCTCAGGGTCTGATTGATGCTCCGGTTGACGATATCGGAGAGTTTTTCCCGCCGCATTAACCTCAAATTCTCTCGAATACGGTCAAAAACCACGATGGTGTCGTTATTCGAGTAGCCCACCAAGGTCAAAATCGCCGCTATGACAGTTAAAGAAATATCTTTATTGAGCAGCGAAAAGAACCCGACCGTTATCAGCGTGTCGTGGAAGACGGTTATAACAGCCGCTACACCGTAAATCCATTCGAAACGAAATGCCAGATAAATCAGCATGCCGCCGAGAGAATACCCGATCGCCAAAAGGGCCTGCTTCTTCAGTTGCGAACCCACCTGCGGGCCGACGATGTCCACATTTCGTATGGCAAAATTGGAAACGAAGAAAGCGTCCTGGACTACGGCCAGCACGGCTGGGTCGGCGACGCCTTTCAACTCATCCATCGAGCCGAGAACCCCGCCCTTATCTTTGTCCTTGTAGTCGATGATAGCTTTGGCTTGGGCTGCATAGCGTTGGGCCGCGTCAGTTCCCGCGTGGAGGGGGTCCTTATCCATCAAGTAGTCGGTCAGGGTCAGGCTGCTGCTATTGTTTAAGTCCTGCTTTCCGGGAGGCGCATTCGTCTCCAAAGCGTTCACGATGGCGGTCTTACCGCGGTCGAGGGCCTGCTCACTGGTCTCCTGCAGCGCAAGATCAATTAACACTTCGTTGGTTCCGGTTAAGCTTTGAATGCGCGCGTGATATCCGAGGCGGTCCATGTCAGCGCGGATAGCGTCCAGATTGGGCGACTGGGCAAACTTCACCTCGACGACCGTGCCTCCGCGAAAGTCGATGCCATAGGGAATGTGATGCCAGAAAAGCATTGACCACAGTCCGGCTACGCTAAACACCAGTGAAAAGGCAATGAAATACCACTTCTTGCCCAGAAAATCTATATTCGGATTGCGAAAAAATTCCACTCTTGTTAGAACCTCTCAGGCAAATCTTCCACCAAAATTGTCGTTTCGAGCGCAGCGAGAAATCTGCTTTTCCCCGCCGCCGGCAAACAGCAGATTCCTCACAGCTAAAGCTGTTCGGAATGACAACCTTAAAAGCCTAAATGCTCAACGCTTCTCCCCGCTGTTTGCGGCTGAGGATCCAATCGAAAATCACGCGCGAAACGAATACTGCGGTAAACAAGTTAGCGAATAAGCCAAAGCTCAAAGTAATAGCGAACCCGCGCACCGGGCCCGTGCCGAAAATAAAGAGAATGGCCGCCGAGATGATGGTAGTGACGTGCGTATCCACGATCGTGATCCAAGCGTGGCCGAACCCTTGTTCCACGGCAGAGGGGGGAGTCTTTCCATTCCGCAATTCTTCCCGGATGCGCTCAAAAATCAGCACGTTGGAATCCACGCCCATGCCAACCGTCAGAATCACGCCGGCAATGCCGGGCAAAGTAAGCGTCGCACCCGTGTACCCAAGGAACCCGAGCAGGATGACCAAATTCAAGATCAACGCAATGTCGGCATTGATGCCAGCGGCATGGTAGTAGATCAGCATGAAAACCAGCACAGCCAACATGCCGATTACTGCCGCTCGCACGCCCGCGCGGATCGAATCGGTCCCCAGGGATGGTCCAACCGTGCGCTCCTCCAGATATTTGATCCCGGCCGGCAGAGCGCCAGACTTAAGAACCATCGAGAGGTCTTTGGCGCTCTGCTCGTTAAAGCCGCCTTCGATGGTTCCGGAATCATTGATCTGACTCTTGATGACCGCATACTCCTGAACTTTGTTGTCCAGCACTACCGCCAAATTTTCACCGACGTGGGCACCGGTGAAGGAGGCAAATTTCCGGCCGCCGTCTCCCGTAAGGTCGAATTCCACCGATGTCTGCCCGTTTTCATTTCGAGTTGGCTTGGCGTCGCGCAGGTCGCGGCCTGTTACCGCTGAGGCCCGAGAAACGAGATACCACTTTTCTCCCGTGTCCCCGGGTTCGCCTACACTCTTGCCGGGCAACAGCACGGCGTCGGGTGGAATTATCCCGCCCTTTGCCTGTAGCGCTTCCTGCTGACTGGAATAAGCGCCCAGCCCAAGCCGGAGCTCGAGCAGCGCCGTGGACTGCATAATTTCTTTCACACGCGCAGGATCGTCCACTCCGGGCAATTGCACGAGAATCTGATACTGACCCATGCCACCATGCTCTTGGATCGTTGGCTCGGTTACCCCCAACTGATCGATGCGGTTGGTAATAGTTCCGATCGCTTCTGTGACCGCTTGATTCTTGAGTTCGGTGAGCGCCTGGGGTTTCATGGAAACCGTCCAAGTATTCTCCGCGCCCGACTTCAAATCATATTCCGGCAACCGATCCTCAACGATGGAACGCAAATCGGAGCTGGATTCGGGTGGAGTGCCCTGGATCACAATTTGTTCAGGATGGCCGGTGGGATCTGGTTTCGCAATCTCGGCGTAGTTGATCTTGTGGGTCCGCAGTTCTTCCTTCAGACGTTCGACCGCACTATCCGTCTCAATATTCACGGCATCATTCACCTGTACTTGCAAAACCAGGTGCGTGCCGCCCTTAAGATCCAACCCCAGGTGAATACGATTTTCCAGCCCGGCAATCAACCCATGCCCGGACCAATTGTCGGGCAGCCCGAAGATGCCATATAGAAAAACCAGCAGGGTCGCGGCAATCACTCCGAGTTTCCAGCCTAAATTCTTGTTCATGACATTGCTAAATCAATGCTATTTGCTTGCTGGTTCGTCGGCGGTTGTCACGGATGTCACCGCCGCGCGGCTCACTTCAATTCGCAGGTTGTCGGGCGGAACGCGCAGATGGACGTAGTCGTCTTTTAACGCCACAATCGTCCCCCGCATTCCTCCGCTGGTCATCACCTTGTCCCCGGTCTTGAGTTCACTCAACATTTGCTGCCACTTCTTCTGCTTGCGCTGTTGAGGCATGATCAGCAAAAAATAGAAGATGCCAAATATGAAAATCAGGGGTGCCAGGGTGATCAAACTCATTCCGCCGCCTGCCTGAAACGCCAATAAGTTTAATACGCTCATCGAGTCCAATCCGATTTTTTGCGCCAAGAATCCGGAACTGCGCCTGCCAACGGTACGGGCCTCTGATATTTATCGCGGGATTCTCGCGGTCCAGGCCGGACGATCCATGGTTCAGAAGGAATAAGGGATGGGAAACTATGGCTTCATGCGACGGCTTCCCAGAAAGAAACAGGCCCCTTTCCCTAGTTCACTATCCAAGTCCAATAGAATGACGCACCGACCGCATGGTGTCAAGGTAGAAACTAAGGTTGTGAACGGTATTGAGAATCTGCGCCAGAATCTCATTTGAAGCATACAAATGCCGAAGATAAGCCCGCGAGTATCGCGCACAAGTCTTGCAGGCGCAATTCGGGTCCAAAGGGCCTTGATCTGAGGCGTAGCGGGCCCGCTTGATGGATATTTTCCCTTCCGACGTAAACAACAGCCCGTGCCGCGCAGCCCGCGTTGGTAGAACGCAGTCCATCATATCGACTCCCAATTTCGCGTATTCCACAATTTCTTCGGGAGTTCCAACGCCCATCAGATAGCGTGGCTTGTCTTTTGGAAGATGCTCAAGCGTGGCCTCGACAACCTCTCGGGTGAGTGATCGCGGCTCTCCAACGCTTAGGCCGCCGATGGCGTATCCGGGAAAGCCGATTTCAATTGTCCGCTCGGCAGACTCTTTGCGGAGGGCGAGGTCCATCCCACCCTGGATGATTCCAAAGAGCGCCTGCGTAGGGGCAGAGCCAGGCTCTGCCCCTACGTAATCATCGCCCCATGGCACTTCGTGCTTATGATCTTCGAAATACTTCTTGCTGCGCTCGGCCCATCGCAACGTCAGTCCCATGGATGCTCGCGTTCGCTCGCGATCCGCGGGATACTCCGTGCACTCGTCGAACGCCATAATAATGTCAGCGCCAAGGCCAATCTGAGCTTCGATCGCGCTCTCTGGAGAGAAGAAATGCGACGACCCGTCCAGATGCGAACGAAACGTCACGCCATCTTCTGAGATTTTCCGCAATTCGCTCAAACTGAAAACTTGAAATCCGCCAGAGTCCGTCAGAATGGCGCGCGGCCATGACATGAAGCGATGCAATCCGCCGAGCTTCCGGACCTGCTCGATCGCTGGACGCAAATAGAGATGATAGGTGTTGCCAAGCAGAATCTGTACGCCAAGGTCTTCGAGGATGTCCTGCGAAACGCCTTTGACGGAGGCTTGTGTTCCGACCGGCATAAAGACCGGCGTTTGAACTTCGCCGTGCGGAGTGATGAGAGTTCCCGTACGGGCGGGCCCTTTAGCGGCGTGAATCAGAAATGGGGAAGACACGAATCAGGATTGTAGCAATCGTCACGTCTTACGTAGGGGCAGAGCCTGTCCTGAGCGAAGCCGAAGGATGTCCCCACCTGCCCACCGAGCGAAAGCTCGTCACTTCAAGGCACAATAGGTAACATCAACGCTGACGGATGCTCCCGATCATGAAGGATCGTATTCGTCGCCGACACGTATTTCTGCCCGACCGCAGCTGACTCTCCCGTGTTGAGATTCCGGTCGAATCGGGGAAAATTACTGCTGGAAACTTCCAATCGCAACGAATGGCCCGCGCGAAACAGATTGCTGGTGGACCACAGATCGACGGTAACTTTGTAAACCTGTCCAGGAACCATCAGCGTGGGCTTCTCCTGCGAATCACGATAACGCGCGCGAATAATTCCTTCAGTCAAGTTTTGCGCGAATCCATCGGGTCCAACGTCAACCAGCTTCGCGGTGAAATCGGTGTCCACCGCCGATGACTTCACGTAAAGCTCAGCGCTGACCGGGCCTGTAACTTCGGTGTCCGCCGTAAATGCGGGCGTCGAATAAATCAACACATCAGGACGCGCCTCGACCGTCCGCTGATCTCGTGGTCCCGGCGCTAAATGCGTGGCATCGCAGCAAAGCGGCCCGCCAACCGTGGGAACCGGATTCCCGGGATCGTAAACAAAATGATCTGACGGTTCGGCGCGCGGAGATATGTTTGAAAGAGATCCATCACCACGAAGCGAATTGGCATTCCCCGCGGAATGTAGAAAATATTTCGTGTTCCGGGCGCGAACAAGCGGCCAGTCATCTTCATCCCGCCACTGGTTGGCGCCCATCACAAATATCCTGACGGGCTTTCCGGCGAATTCATTTTGGACGCCCTTCAAAAGAAAGTCGTACCACCGCAAAGTGATATCCCCTTCGTTGTACTCTGCCGCAGCCGGGCCGAAATCGACTTCGCCAATCTTCTGACCGCCGCCCGCGTGTCCGCCTATCGTGACCAGCAGGTGCTGTCCATTCCGTGCGGCCTCACTCCCGCCGTGCGATTTGATTCCCATGTAATTTCGCAGCGAACCGCCCTGAAAAATGTCGTACCACGCAGCGACATTCAGCACCGGAACGTTGATGTCGGCGTAATGTTCTTCAATAGACACGCGCTTCCAGTAATCGTCGTAGTCGGGATGAGCCAGCCAATCGGCAAAGTAAGGAGCAAAGGACATAATCGAATCCGATCCCGCGGGATTTGGAAGATTGAAGAGGGAATAGGCCGAAAGTGGGAGGGTCAAAACGCCATTCATGGCATTGGTGTTTTTCTGCACCGTGCGATTCAAAGTGTCCTGCGCGAGGCCGGAAGTCCAGGATTCGTTGAACCATTGTTCGAACGCGCCGCCCTGGTAAGTCCAGTTATCGTGATAATTGCTCGCCGTCACTACCGGGCAAATCCCGGCCAGATGCGGCGGGTGCGCGATCGCAGCCAGCACTTGCGTCGCGCCAACGTAAGAGCCGCCCCACATGCCGACTTTGCCGTTCGAGTACGGCAGCGCCGCCGCCCATTCGACGGAGTCGTATCCATCGTTCGGTTCGTTCTTGAATGGATACCACTCGCCCTCGGACGAATAGCGGCCGCGAACGTCCTGAACAATGGCCACGTATCCGGCCGCCGCCGCCCGCTGGCCAAAATCGGCGCCGCCTCGTTTGTCATAAGGCGTGCGCTGAAGCAAAGTAGGGAATTGCCCGTCCGCCTTCGGACGGTATATGTCGGCGTGAAGCGTGACGCCATCGCGCATTTTTGCCGCGACGTTACGCTCGATGGTGACGGCGTAAGGATCAGCCGCGTGGGCGGCGACCGAAAAAGTAACCAGCCAGAGGAGAAAAGATTTTCGAATCATGGAGATATCCGGCGGGAAGTCTACCAGATTTTGATCGCGTAGAGGCGAGGGGTTGGCCTGCGGGTCCAGTGGAAACACCCGCTGGCTTTGCCAGCCTCCCAGACGAGCGCGTCCGGGCCTACGAGTGTTTGCTGGTGTCGGACAAATGTTGGTATAATGTCAGACACATGGCATCGAATCGCATAACCGTCCGCGTTCCGCAGGCTCTCACCGCCCGCCTGCGCAACCATTCCCGCGTCAAAGGAACCACAGAGTCGGAGCTGGTTCGCGAAGCCCTCGAAAACTATCTGGAACGCTCTGAGGGCGAGCGATCCGCCTTTGATCTGGCACAAGACGCCGGAATCATCGGCTTGGCACGAAATGCGCCCAAGGACTTGAGCACGAACCCGCGCCACTTGAAAGGC
>CAAGKR010214383.1_pt1 | contig 19684 bp, 17 predicted proteins | sample 2556971 | NCBI WGS metagenome assembly CAAGKR01 (sample SAMEA5207829, study PRJEB30636) | soil metagenome | biome: forest; feature: boreal; material: soil | place: USA | collected 2011-09 | depth 1 m | reverse complement strand
GGCGGAGGCGGTGTGCCTCCTGGACGAGACTTCCATGGCCAACGAGGCTAGCCGCCGATCGCGGTCGGGTCAACGGCGGGGTGGAATCGCGAGTGACTTGGCGTGGTGGCGGATCAGCGGTGGCGACTTGGCGTGGGTGGCGGGGTCTACAGCCGGCGACTCGGCCGCTCGTGGTACAAGCGGGTGGCGGTTCGGGCACGCTGGGCGACTTGGCGTTGGCGGTCGGGCAGGGGGCGGCGACTTGGCGTGGGCTACGGGGCCCTTCCCCAATCCCCGAGAGACATCAGATCGTGATCGGGGATTGGGGAAGGGCTGGTTTTTCACATAAACCGCCAGCTGCTCGGCTTCGCCTCCGCTGCTGTCGGGTCTTGCGCCAACGCCCTGGGAACCTTGAACGCCCTGCCCCGCGACTTCGTCGCTAGTACGAGCGGCTCTGGGTGAGGGCGACTGTGGCGAGTCGTTGTCCGGGCGGTCGGGCTGGCGCTGGGTCGGGCAGGTGGCACGAGGACGGTGAGGTGGGCGCGAATGTGTTGCATTAGTCGCGGTTCTTTGACTTTTCGGTATAGGAATAAGCGCAGGTGGCACTTAGGCTCGCCGACCTATCCAGTCCGCTAGCTCGGGAGGAGCTGTCTTGAAGAAGCGTTTCGCGTCCGTGGTTGCCGTTGCGGCGATCGGCGCTGTCGGGCTGGTCGGAGGCGCTTCGGCGCAGCCGGCGGCCAGTTACAACTTCGCCCAGGTATCGAGAACCTGCGGCCACGGAACCCCGGCGCAGACGCTCGGCGGAGTCAAATGCCTCGCGCCTGGCGAGTACTGCTCGCATAAGCCCGGGTATGCGAGCGCCTACAAGCACGCCGGATTCAAGTGCGATCGGGAAGGGCGGCTGGAGAGCCGCTAGGAGCCGATCAATGCTGCCGATCTTTGCTCACATCGCGGGAATTCCGGTCGAGGAGACTGCACTGAGCTTCGCACCGATCATTGCCGTAGCCGGTGGCGTGGCGGGGCTGCGGTTGCGCGCGCAGCGCAGTTGGCGGCTAGTCCGGGCCGGCTCGAACCGCAGAGGCGAGGGGAAGGCTCGATGAGCCCCGCCATCTCTCCCACTCCGACCCAGGCGCCACAGGCGCTTCGCCACCGTCGCAGCGCCCGCCGGCTAACCCCTGGACAGCTTGCCGATTTTCGCGCCGCGATCACTGCGTCGCAGGCGATCAGCGACGACCGCGGCTTCCAGTACTGGGCGGGGATACACGGCCTGCCGCTGCCGATCTCCTGCGTGCACCACCGCGAGCTCTTCCTTCCCTGGCACCGGGCGTACCTCTACTTCTTCGAGAAGGCCCTGCAGGATCGGGTCCCCGGTGTGACCCTCCCCTGGTGGGACTGGACCAACCATGCCGACGGCATCCCGGATGCCTACGCCAAGCGCAAAGCAAATGGCAGGAAAAACCCGCTCTTCGACTCGTCGATCCAACCGTCGGGGCGAGCCGCGCCGAGCCAGACCCGAACCAGCAGGGCTTCAGGACCACCCGGCGCGCTTCCATCCGCCAGAGAAGTCGAGGCAGTGCTGAAAAACCGGGACTTCTTCACCTTCCAGACTCAGCTCGAGAGCATCCATGACGGTGTCCACGTCTGGACGGGGGGCACGATGGGCGACATCTCCACCGCCGCTTTTGACCCGCTCTTCTGGGCGCACCACTGCATGATCGATCGCCTCTGGTACCTCTGGCAGCTGCGCCATCCTGGCGCCGGCGTGCCCGCAGCCCTGCGCAATCGCGCCCTGGCGCCGTTCCCGATGACGGTGCGCGACACCCTCCACGTCTCCCACCTCGGCTATGACTACGCTGCCTCCACCGCGGCGGCGAAAGGCCCGGGCCATGGTTGAGAGGTTCACCAGCAAGCCGATCGAGCTGCCGCCGGTCGACCGCCCCTTCGAACGAGCGGACCTGATCTTCTACGGCCTCGACCATTCGGGCGCCTCCTTCGAGGGCCAGGTCTTCCTCGATACCCGCGGAGTGAGTCGCGATGCCGGCGCCGACCATCGGGCCTACGTCGGCTCCTTCTTCATCCTCGGCCACGGTGGCTGCTTCGGAGACTTGGGCCACTGTGACATTCCATCCGAGCGCGATCCGTTCGACCTGCGCCCACCCCATCAACTCGAGCCGGCGACCCGCATTCTCACGGTCACCGATGCCGTGAGAGCCCTGATCGACCGGGGTCGCGAGAAGGCAGTGGTCACGGTTGTGGCCCATGCCACTGGGCGCTCGAACGAAGTCCTGGCCTTCGAGACCGTCAGGTTGGCCAGCTATGCCTGATTCCGGGGACCAGGCGGCCTTCAAGGCGGAGGCGGCAGCCGAGAAAGCGGAGGAAGCGGCGCGGAGAGCAGAGAAAGCGGCGAAAAGGTCCACTCTCCTGCTGGTTGGCGGTTTCGTATTCGCCCTCGTCGGGGCGGTGCTCGCCTTCGCCCTCGAAGAAAGCGACGCCTCGGTGCTCGGCGTCCGACTGCAGCCGCTAGGCGGGGTGATTTTCGCCGCCGGCGTGCTCCTGATTGCCGGCGCCGCGGTCGGATCGATGGGAAGCAGCAGCGGTGCGGATGCCGGCAGCGTCAAATCGATCGGCGGTCTGATCGCGGTCGTGACCGGCATCACCGCTGTTACGGCGTTGGCGATCGTCACGCTGACCCAGCTCGGGGACGCCCGAGACTCGATTGTTGCCGTCACCTCTTCTGCCTTCGGAATCATTTCGGCCGTCGTCGGTGCCTATCTGGGGATCAAGATCAGCGCCGAGACCACCGAGAAGGCCAGCAACGAGGCCAAAGACGCGGCCGTCTCCAAGCACGTGGCCGACGACGCCAAAAGCAAACTCGACGCGGTGAAAAGGACCGCCAGCGAGCTCGACCTGACGCGGGAGCAGGAACATGCCCTGACCACGGCCGAGGTGAAGGCGGGGGAGGAACCAGCGCGACCGGTGGGCCCTCCCAGTGGGGGCGGGCACACGTGACTCCGCCCCCCGCCGAGACGACCGGGGTGAGCGAGAAGCAGGCGCTCGAACGCCTGGAATCCGTCAAGCACATCGTCGTGCTGATGATGGAGAACCGCTCCTTCGACCAGATGCTCGGCTTCCTGCAGGGGGAAGGACTCGACATCGACGGCCTGGCCGGGGCCAAGCCCAACCTCGACGCCGCAGGTAACAGCTACGAGCCCTTCGAGTGGGGGCCGGGCGAGACAATGCCGCCGACACCGCCGGGGCACAAGCTGAAGATCCTCGACCCCTGCCACTCGCCGGACTGCGTCGGCACCCAGCTGGAAAAGGGCAACGCCGGGTTCGTCAAGAACTTCGCCGCGACCCGCAAGGACGAAGACGGCAACCGGGTCGAGCTCGAGCCGGAGTTCCTGAAAGTGCCGATGGGGCACTTCGGCGCCCAGCACCTGCCCGTCTACCGCCACCTCGCCCACAACTTCTGTGTCTGCGACGCCTGGCACTCCTCGATCCCCGGCGACACCTGGCCCAACCGCCTCTACTCGCTCGCCGGGCGCGAGGCCCCCTCGGTCGGCCACAAGCCCGGCCCGTTGGGCGACCTGCTCAAGGAGATCAAGGGCTTGCCCCTGCTCGGCGGGCTTGGCGGCGCGCCGATCTTCGAGGTGGAGGCCTTCACCCGCCAGCTGCGCGACTCACAGTGGCGCTGGTACTCGCACGACCCCGCCACCCTACGTGCGGCCGACGGACGCTACCGCGACTTCCGCCACATCAACCGCGACAACTTCGCCTACTTCAACCGCAAGAAGATGAGCCTGGAGACACGGGTGGTGGAGTCGGCGATCGTCACCCACGACAGTTTCCTCGACGACGCCGCCAAGGGCGAGTTGCGCGACGTCTCCTGGATCGACCCCAACTTCATCGACCTCAGCGTCCTCGAGACCAACTCCAACGACGACCATCCGCCCTCCGACGTCAAGGCGGGACAGGCACTGGTGCTGGAGCTCTACGAGGCGCTCGCCAGCAGCCCCAATTGGAAGGACACGGTCCTGGTGATCGTCTACGACGAGCATGGCGGCTTCTACGACCACGTCGAGCCGCCGGCGGTCGACGACGGCTCCGGCTACCCGACCCTCGGGGTCAGGGTGCCGGCCCTGGTTGTCGGGCCGCGGGTACAGCAGGCGGTCTGCCACGAGACGCTCGAGCACACCAGCTTGATCGCGACGATCCTGCGGTGCTTCGGCGCCAACCCCGACCACGCCCTGCGGGCGATGCCGGAGCGGGTTCAGAAGGCACCGCACCTGGGGATGGTGCTGGAGGCCGAGCCACGGACGGGGATCGAGGGCAGGGACGAGCTGCACAAAGAAATGACCGAGTGGCGGGTGAAAGCGCGGGCAGAGCGGCGCTCAGCCGCCAAAGCCCCCTCGCCCGCCCCCGACGGCGCCGGACACGACTTCGAACTGCACGACTTCCAGGAGGAATTCGCGAAGTTCGCCCTGGCGATGCGCGACGCCGGGCTGCCACCGGGGCAGCCGTGAGCTTCGCCGCGAAAGCGAAGGCGGCGGTGAAGTGGGTCGACAGCCTGCACTGGCTTTTGAAATCGCTCGCGGTGATCGTGTTCGTAGGTGGGGCGTTGGTGGTCGATTCGATTCGCTCGCAAGAGAGCGGAGCCAAGCCGACGTTCCCCGCCAGCGGCCCAGCCGAGTTCCTCTACCTCGACAGCGGGCGGGTGATCGCCTATCTGGCTCAGTTCGACGGTGGCACCTACACCAGCAAGGAACTGACGCAGAAGCTGACCGACTCGGTGAACGGCAAGGTGTCGCTCGACGCGGTGGAACTGGGTGGGAACTCGGCGCAGGAAAGATCGCTCAGCGGGCAGATAACGCCAACGGCCGCCGGAAACTACATCGAACTACTGACCAAGCTGGAAGGGCTGCCGCACGGACTGAAAACGATCGGGCTTGGGCGCTTTGAACACGATGTCGCGGGATTGACCGAGGGGCAGCTGGTCAGGTTCCAAACCCACGCCCTGAGCTCGCCCGTCTACCTGAGCCCCTACCTGGCGGTGCGCCAGCACGAAACGCTCTCGACGCTGTACCCGGCCTCCGGGAAAGGCCGGGCGGAACGAGAAAAGGCGCATTTGGAACGAGCGAGTGCGCTTCGCCTGCGAAAGCAGGTGGGCAAAGATCCGCGGGTGACATTCGCACTGCGGCCGCTGAGCGAAAAGGAACGCGAAGAAGCTCGCCGCGAGCGGCTGATGGTGAGGCAAATCGGGGGTGCTACAGCGGCGTCAGCGACGGGTAGGAAACATCGGCTGAGCAAAGCCGAAAAGCGACGGAGGAAACAGGAGGAAGAGGAAAAACTGCGTGAAGAACAAGACCATGTGCAGTACCTGATGCCGATCGACGCGGCGCTGTTGACGAAGGAGCGCAGCCTGATCAAGTTCGGCGGTGGCGAATTCACCGTGGTCGGCAAGGTGGTGCGGGTCTTTCCCGAGCACGGCGACACGAAAGCGCCCGCCTACATCGATTCCCCGACGCGGGAGACCTGGACACAGCCGCTCGCCGCCGCTCCGCTGTCGCTGCTTTGCAGGGCGGACCCTGGGTGCATCGCCGGGGTGCGCAAAAAGGGATTGACGCTGGCCCAGCGCCGCAGGGTCGCGCGCCGATCGCGGGCGCGGGCGATCGAGGTCCTCGAAGGGCAGACCGAAATCTTCAGCCGTGGGGCTGTGATCTTGCCGATCGCGATCTACAAGTAAAAGACACAAAGGAGGGCGAGATGGGAATGCTGTTTCCGATTTTCGCGCCAAGACCGTGAAGAAGGTGCGGCGGCGGCGCATTGGGGAGCGTGATGACACCCCGGCCGGTGCGCAAGGCCGAGACCCGCGCCACCGATGCCGCAAAACCGCTCGGCGGCGTGAAGTGGGCCGCCAGGCGCCAGGCGGTTCGCAGCGTGCGTGGCTCGAAGTGGTTCTGAAACTACAAAGCGAACGGACTGAGCGATGTGCCAAGGCCCAACAGAAGGAGATGCGGATGCCAGGCGGGTCAAGTGCCTTGGGGTCGGCGAGTACTGCTCGCACGCGTCTGGTTACGCGGCGGCGTATCGGAAGGCCGGGTTTCGGTGCGATGCGGACGGGCGGTTGGTGCGGCGGTAGGAGACTGCACACAGTCGCGGGCAACTCAGGACGAGCACCGTTCGCGGATATCGTCAAGATATTTGACCGCTTCGGTGCCTAGACTGCCGGCGATAACACTGTTGAGGACGCTGGCCCGACTGTGGGGCCGGCGCGCCAGCGGCGTTCCTCAGACCGGAGTCTCGAGCGCAGCCAGGTAGTCGGAGTACCGGCGTTCAGTGTCATCTATCAGTTGGGTATATGACCGAAATTGAAAGCCTTTGCGCATCGTCAGCGTGCGGCGAAGATCGTCCGTGGCTTTCTGGCCGACGAGAAGCGCTTCATAGCTACCGAGGTCATCGTCGTATTTCTGGCAAAGAAGGACGTAGTGCTCAAGTTGGTTGAGATCGGCGACGTCGAGCGTGTGGGAAGGACGCTTGATCTCGATGACGATGAGCTTGCGGTCAACGGTGCCGCAGACAAAGTCCGGACGCTTCTCCTTGTGTTTGTCGTCCTCCTTCGCGAGCTGGCGTGTAACGATCATGCGCAGCTGTCGATTTGAGTGCATGAGCCAGTAGCGCTCGTCGACGATCCACATCGCCTGCTCAAGCAATCGGTGAATCGATCCGTCGCCGGTGATCTCATAGGTACGATCGTCGAGCACTCGCTCCTTGAAGGTCTCGAGCAAACCGACACGACGTTTAACCTCGCCCGCGACCGCGGCGATCTGGCCGGCGGTCAGCTCCTCCATCAGGGCGGACAGCGCGCGGATCGCCTTCTCGCCCTGCTTAGGCAACTGCTTGACAAGCTTGCGGATCGCGGCGCGCTGTGCCTCGTCGACCCCCATGAGGATGTCGACCAGGTCGCCGATCGCCTCGCCGAGTTTGGGCAGATCCTCCTCGGAGACGCTGTCGAGTTTAAGTTCCCTGAGCACCCGAGCAATGAACTTGGGATCGCTGCGGACCAGGCCCGTAATCTGCGCCTCGGCCTTCTCGTCCTTTGCAGCCTCGGCGGCCGCGGCAGCGTCAATCTCCTCTGCGGTCTTCCAGCCGAGATGCGGCGCAAGGTCAACCTCGACGATCCGTTTGACCTGGGACCACTGCTCGGCGTTATTGATATTGAAGGTGGCCCTACCGCCCGGCCACCACTTGTAGAGCGTCAGACGCGGCTGGTCGCTGTGGGCGCTCGGGTGGGGATCTGTGGCCTGGACAACGAAGCTGCGATTGATCCGGCCAAGTTGGCGGACCCAAGGAGGCGCAAAACGCTGGCCACCGCACTGGCCGCACTCCTTGGCCGAGGGCTTGTTCTCGGCTCCGCAACGATCGCAAATTTTTGCCCTGCGCTTTTTGGCAACGCCTTTCTTCCGCCTTAGGTTTTCCTGCTCCTTTTTCACTTTCTGGCTCCCCCTAGGACGTATCATCGTTCTGCGTGAACCATTGCTGCCAGCGGGCGGTCAACGCTGTGTCTAGCCGCTCGGCCGCCGCCGCATCGTCTTGTTCCGCAGCTTCGGCGTCGGCGTCAAGCGTCTCGTCGGCAAAGAACCCCGTCTCGAGCAGTAGCTTGGCCAAGGCGATCTTCTCGCGCACCGGCTCCTTAATCGTGGTCAGACCGATGTCCTCCTCGCCCGGCTCGAGCTCTGCCGCTCTCGACACAGCCGAGGTGACGTAGATGCCAAACGGACGCCGCCGGCCGAAATCACGGATCTGCGGCAGCGAGATACCGCCAGCCCAAAGCACCTTCACGCCCAGGGCGGCGGCGATCCCCTGCAGGGCGTCGACCTCGTCCCAGGAGAGGATTCCGTTTCCGTCGGCGGGCCCGCTCTTCACAAGGTGCAGCCCGCGAGACTTCTCGACCGTGTCGATGAGCACCACGGAGGCACCCGCCTCTGCCGCCAGCTCAAGCCAGCGCCGCCCCGCCGTAGCGGCTTCCGCAAGCTCGTAGATGTGCGGGCCATCCACAGTGGGCACGTCGAGATAAATAGCCGGGGCCGTGGTCCAGTCTGCCATCCAGCCCTGAACGCGCTTGACCACCCGCGCCGCCTCCTGAAGCGTCAGGGGGAAGAGCCCGTACTTGCCGAGGTGCAGCCCCATTTCACGGGCGGCGAAGAGACCACTCCAGATCTGGTTGGCGACCGAATCGGTGTCCATCTTGAGTGCCGGCTCTATCACCACGCTGCGGGCGTGCGCCGCCGCGAGAAGGTCTCGCGCTTCTGCTGCCTCGTAGTAGTTGAGCAGCCCCGGCGACGCCGGTCGCGCATCGGTGGGCGGCTGTGCGGCACCGTCGACGACGGCGGCTTCTGCTCGCCCTTCGGCGACAAGCTCGATTGCCTCATGCGCAGCCGCGACTCCCTGCTCGGCCCGCACTGCGACCGCAATGGGAACCGCGGCCGCGGCGGCGCGCACCACCTCCACCTTGGTATCGAGTTGAATCGCCGGGTCGAAGCGAAGACGCACCCACGGCCGTGGGTCACGCCCGCGCGCTGCAGCACCGTTCTCGCGTGCCCAGGAGACGACATCCTGGACAGAGTCGCTGGCCGCCACGTCGAAAGACGGCGGCTGGCGGTAGTGCCAGGTCGCCACGTGCGAGCCGACGTTGGTGGTTAGCAGCACACGGCCCCCTGAACGGGAGCGGATCTTCTCGTACTCGACCGGACCGACCGGGACCTCGCCCAATGACCCCAGTCGCTCCGCGTCGTGGGCAATGCCCACTTTCAGAGGATCCGGCCCGCCGAGGGCGAGCGCCTTGGGGCTGGCGATCGCGGCCTCGGCTATCGCCTCCGCCGCCGAGCCCTCGTCGCTGATCCCCAGAAACGGTCCGAAGCGCTCAGCGTCGTAGTCACGCAGCGAGACGCTCACGCCGAGTTCTTTTTGGCGTACTTTTCGAAAGCCTTGACCTGAGCGGCGAACTCGGGTTTGAGCAGCGGTCGGCGCTTTTTTTCGATGAACTTGAAGAATTCATCGGCGTACTTGAACAGGTGGTTTTTCGGCACCAGGTTGCCGCCTGTAAAGGGGCTGCCGGCGCCCTGCGGCAACACGAAGTACATCTCCTTGCCATAGGCGCGCGCGTGGCCGAGCTCGTCCATCATCCCGGTGCTCAACGGCGGCAGAGTTCTTGGGTTCTCGTACGGGTGGAAGGCGGCGATCGCATCGACCTTCTTCACGTCCCAGCGCAGGTCACGGAAGACCGTGTAGGCGAAGACGATGCGTTGCTCGTCTCGATCGATCGAGCTGCCGATCTCGATTGTGCCCGGGTCGATCACCAGGGCGTGCTCACGCAGCTTCCAGACCGCCTCGTTGATCAGCTTGCGCTGGGGCTCCTTGGCGACGGTCATCGAGTAGGAGGCATAGAACGTCGTCAGCTCTTTCGCGGTCGCGACCTTGAGCAGGTTGTCGACGTCCGGAAGGAACTTGGAGCGGTCGAGCTTGGCCGGCGCCGACACGCCCAGCACGACGTGGCCGACCGGCACACCGTTCAGGTGAGAGCACCATTCCGCCCAGTCCTCGCTGGCGGAGACCTCGGCGCCGAGCCAGCCGAGTACGCGCTCCAGATCGAGCTCCTTGCCGACCTGGGCGATCAGCTCCACGGCGCGCTTGCCGTAGAGGTCGTCGCGCTCGAGCCTGTCTTTGATCTTCCACTCGGCGTCGATCAGGGTGACGATCCGCGTCGGCTTCAACGTGGCGATCCCCCGGTGGTCCTTGAACTCGGTGTTGACGCCGCGGAACTCCATTGCGGCCGGGGCACGGACGATCGCGTGCCTGGCCTTGGGCAGATCGTCGATCTTGCGGGCGATCGAGCAGTAGGCGTTGCGGCGTTTGAGCTCGAACTGGTAGTCGAAGCCCTCCAGCAGGGAGCGGATGTAGAGGAGGCGCTTGACCGCCGTCGAGATGTCGACGGCGTCCTGGGACGCCATCTCCTCGAAGAGGTCGAATATCTCAACCTCCGTGCCCAGCTCAGCGCCGAACGCCTTCGTGCTCTCGAGCAGCTGCTGGGAGTTGAGGCCGAGGACCGGCCCGGTGACGATGCACACCACTCTTTCGTCGGTTGCCATTACTAAAGCTCCGCGGTGACGTAGGGCGGGTGGTGGTCGGTGGGGGCGCTGCCCGCTCTCGTCGGGTGGTGCTTGATCTGCGCACTCTCGGGCACAACCCCCGCTGCCAGCTCGGGCGAGAAGAGGATGTGGTCGATCCAGGACCGCATCGTCGTCGGCTGACCATACTTTGAAGGGCCGAGCGCGTTGAGAATGCGGTCGGCAAAGTCGATCGTCCACCGATCTGCGGGCTTGATCGCCATGTGCGGATCGTGCATGACCCGCTTGGGATCCCAGACGCTTCCCATCACCGGTTCGAGGAAGCCGCCGCCGATCATCTGCGCATCGACGTCGAATTCGGAACCGTCGTTGAAGTCGCCCATCGCAATCACCCGTCCTTTGCCGTCGGCGTCGATCAGCGCGTCGAGCCGCTTGCGGACGGCCGCTGCTTGGGCCTTCAGCTTCATCCGGTTTGCTCGTGAGATCCGCTCATAGGCGTAGAGGTCGCCGGGAATGAAGACGCCCTTGGACTTTGAGTGGATCACGATCATCGTCACGGGCTTGGCTAGTCCTTTGCCGGAGACCTGCACCTCGAGCGGCACGCGGTTGGCCCAGCTGTAGAGCTCACGAATTCCGTCATTGTCGGAGTCGTGTTCGCGCAGTGCGAAATCGGCATTGCTCTGCACCTTGGTCCGCACCTTGCCTTTCAGCTTCAGCGACTTGCGGAGCAGCAGGGCCAGGCCCAAGGTGCCCCTTTTCTCGCCCTGGTACACGGCGTACTCGCCGTCCAGGTATAGGTCGTTGAACTTCTGCGTCTGCGCCTCGCTCGGCGGCGCCTCGACCAAGCCCAGCACGTCGGGGTCGACTTCCTTGATGAGGTTTGCAAGGGTTTTGCCGCGCGCCGCGGCCCTGCCCCTTGGCTCGCCGAGGCTTTTTGGAATCAGCTCGATCATGTCCTCACCGTTCAGGGACATGAGTTTTAGCTTGGGCACGATCGACCTCCTCCGCGGGTGCGGGATAGACGCATGAATGAATACTCTTTCGCCTGAGCTCTCAGGGGTGTGTATTTGTGGTTGCCGAGCCTGAATGTCATCGTCGGGATTAGGCCTCCATCGGCGCTGGAATCTCGTCGTAGAACACTTGAAACCCCATCTCTCGGAGCTGGCGGACGTTCTGGCGCATGAAGACCTTGGAGAAGAGCGGCAGCGCCCGGGCTCCGTCTCCGCTTGACTCGGCGGCGAGCATCACGGCCAGGACAACCGGGTGGTCGCGGGGTTTTGGCGGGTCTTTGACCCTGTCGCCCCAGTCGCCGAGCTGGGCGCGGATCTGGGGCGCGACGGTGGGCGCGCGAACCAGGAGCTGAGAGGAGACCAGGGCCTGCGCGAAGAGGTGGCTGAGACCCGAGGAGCCACCCTTGCGACGCTTGACGTGGACCAGGCTGCCGTCTTTTGCGAACAGGTCGCAGGCCTCGATCGACGACTCGCCGGCGATCGGTTTGATCAGTTTGCGGTCAAGCAGTCGAAAGCCGGCAGCTTTGGCGACCCGCTCGTTGTAGTACTTCTCGATCTCGGAGCGTTCGGCGTCAGGCAGCCCGAGGCCAGAGTGCTCGATTTCGGCGACAAAGTCGTTGATCGCTTTTGCCTCGTCGCGATCCACCCGGTACCAGACGCCTCGATCGAGGACCACGGAGCCACCCGTGCCGCGATGTTCGTAGTAGAGGCATTCCCACCACGACCAGCGTTTGATCGGCAGGCCCTCTTCGTTGTGGGCCTTGATGTAGTTGCCGCTCAGCAACTCCTCGAGCGCCTCCGGGTCGCCGACCCCACTTCGCTCGACCATGGCGCGCAGGAGCTCCCTGGTGGGCTCCATGACCGTCGTGCTGCGCTTGGTTCCATACTCGACGACGTCTTCGGAGACCATCTCGGGCGGGTAGACGTCGAAGCGGTCGAAGTCGCCGTCGAGCATGCGCCGCAGCGCCTCCCCGGTCAGCCCTGCCTCCTCGTCGGGATCGACCACCGGGCTGATCCAGTCGATCCAGGGATAGCGTTTCTTGTAGGTGCTCTTCTGACTCGCGCGGTAGAGGTTCCTGCAGACCGACGGGATGTTCTTGGCCTCCATCGCCTCGGTGAAGCGCGCGGCATCGGCTCCCGAGACTCGCTTGCCGAAGCCGTCACGGGCGACGGTGCCCTCGAGGGTGGTCAGGAGGTCGCGCTGGACGTCGAGCTCGAGGCCGACGATGTCGGAGGGCTCGGCGACCTGGCGGCGGACCTGCAGGGCGGTGTCGACGAAAGTGCGCGACTGGGCGGAGCGGATGCGGTCGGGGTCGACGAGGTTGAGCGCTACGCGCAGCCCGAAGTTGCGCTCATAAGCGCCGTGCGCGAGCAGATGGCGGCCGCTGCCGAAGGTCAGCGCGAAGAGCCGGCGGCTCGCCGGAACCAGCAGCACCGCACCGAAGGTAGGTCGCTTGAGGGTGAGGGGCGGATCGGAGTGCCCGGCGAAGATCTCCGCCCATTTCGGCGCCCGGGACGGGCTGCTCGAGACATAGAGGACTGCTCCTTTCACGCCCCTGATCGAGTGCCGAGAGAGCTGGTCGGGATCGACGTTGAGCGCAGCCGAGGCGTCCTTCACGTGTTTGCGAAGGAGGTAGACGCTGACGGTGCGAGTGGGAAGCTCCTCAGCCATCAAGGCTCTCCCCCTGCAGGCCTGCGGTCAGCCTGCGCATGACGTCCGGGCTCGTCACCGCCACCCCGACGGTCGCTGGGGGTCGAATCGCGCCGGCAGCGTGGGGCATTGGCAGCGATCAGGGCCCCCAAGCCGGGATCGCGGATCCGCGGATCCCCATTGGAACCGTCATCAGGTCGGTCTTCGGGAGCTCGGAATCGTCGGGCTCCACGACTCCGGCCTCGAGCGGTCGGTCGGAGACCGCGAAGAGGTGGGCGTCGGTCCTCTGAACATGACCGATCAAGTCGACGACCTCGCGGTTGAGCAGAATGCGATCGTCGCCATCGGCGCCAAGGTCGCCGCGCATGCGGGCCGCCATGGTCAGACACTCATGCCGACGGAAGTCCTTGCACGGGGTCTGGTCGCCGGCCCTGGTGTTGTAGTAGACGGCCTTCACGGCGTCGAGCACGGCGGGGATGTTCTCGTGCTTGGCTCGAATCGAGGCGCGACGACAGAGGACCTCGGCCAATGCGGCAATGCTGGGCCGACTCGAGCTTGCGTATTCGCTGATCTCCGCGGCGTCAGCGAGGCCCGAGGCGACCGCGAGGACGAGCAGCACGACGTAGTCCATGTTGTCGCGAGTAACCGGGTGGTACTCGTCCTGATCGAAGCGGCGGTAGAGCGCCTCGGCGCGCTCGGGGTCCAACTTGTACTCGGGGACGATTTCTTCGAGATAGGCGCGCACCGCGTCCCAACGGGCCCTGACCAGTGGCTCATCGTCGCGGCCCTTGGCCGCGTACACAGTCTGGTCGAGGTCGAAGAGCACCCATGTCCCCTGATCGAAGACCAGCCCCTCGGAGAGCGCTCGGCCGACGAAGGAGTGGAGCGAGCTCCAACGGGCCCCGAAGTAGATCCGGTCCAGGTCGAAGTCGGCGTCTGGATTTGCCTTGGTCGCGCCACAGAGGAACCCCCAGACTCGACCCGGCGGGCCGGCGGCCTGCAACCCTCGTATCGCCCCCCCATCGTTGAGCAGCGTGTCACCGACGTAGACGATCTGCTTCGGAGGCTCCCCGTCACTCGACATTATGCGGAGCAGCGCCCGAGCGTACTCCGGTTCGTTCTTGCGGGGCGCGTATATCGAGTCCCACCCGAGCTCGGCTCGGAACGACTCGATCCCATCGAGGGATGGGCTGCGCGGTTCGATGTCTCTGAGCATGATGTTCTCTCCGAACAGATCGGAGACACTCAGCCCTGAGGTGGACGCAGGGGAAGGGCCCTCCGAGTCCGAGCGGCCAGTGATCTCGTTCACAGAGAGCAGGCGCGATCGTTGCTCCTCATCGTCGCGGTCCGCGGCCCCCTGGCCTGCCTCGCCAATTGGCCGAAAGTGAATCTTCGAGGTGATGGCCTCGCCCGAATCGACCGTCTCCATGGAGACGTCCTCGTCGCGATCGCTGTGAATTTCGACCCGAAGCAGCTCACTGCCGCGCCCAGCAGCTCCCGCTCGGACGCGCCAGCCCTGGTGCCGCGCCGTCAGGGCCAGCTCCAAGACCGCAGGGTCATTGATCAGGTCCAACTCATTCTCGAAGAGCAGGTCCAAGGACGCCTGTGGCTCGGTCGGGGAGTCCTTCACCCACTTTCCCAGCACCTCGATCGCCAGCGCAGCCCCAGCCTCATCGAGCTGGCGGAGCCGGTCCCAACGCAGCGAGCACGCAAGGCGCGCCACCGAGGTGGCCTCGCGTGCCAGGTCGATCACCTCCCAGGCCTCCGCCAGGCCAAGCCAACCGAGCTCACCCTGCTCGAACGCGTCCAGCCGGCCGACCACGCGCCTCGCCTCTCGTTCCAGCACGGCCCTCTGCACCCGCGGGGCGAGGTCATGTGAGACCGGCCGGCTTAGACCTGCCAGGTAGTCGGTCAGCTGCTCGATGCTCTTGGCTTGCGTGTCCATCAATCCCCCTATTGGCGCTCGAAGATGCCGCGCAGATATTTCTCGCGCTCGAAGTACGGCTTCTCGACCAGGCGCTTCAGCTCGGTCGGACCCACGGCGAAGAGGTGAACTCCATCGACTTGGTGAGCTTCTCCCCGCCATCGCGTGAAGCTGGCCGTGAACGGGCTGGTCGAGACGAGAATGCCCGCCTCGCAGTGAGCACGTCCCTTGACCACGGCTCTCAACTGGTTGAAGTGCTGCGGCTCAGGCGAGCCAACCCGGTTCTTGCACTCGAGCGCTATGTGCAGGGAAGACAGGCCCTTCCAGAACTCATGCTCATTGCGGTTCTCGACCAAGACGTCGATGTTTCCGGCGGGCGTGTCGAGGTTGTTGGCGATCACCCGGAAAGTGGGAATGGAGTCGAAGAGGTTGATCGCCAGCATCTCCAAGAGCTGGCCGTTGGCGTCACCCCCTTCCGCCTCCAGCCCCTGCCAAAGCACGTCGATCAACTCCTCGCGGGTCTGCCGAGGGTCACCGAGGCTCTCGTAGACCTCGGCGAGCCCGCAGAGTTCGTCGAACTCCATTTCCTTCGGAAACACCGCCAGCGCGCCCAGTTCGATACATCGCAGCGACTCTTTCACCGAGGCGCTGGTCACCGTGATCACCACCACCTTTGACGATGGTGCGTAGGTTTTCAGGTGGGGCAAAAGGCGCATCGCGTTGAGCGCCGAGCCGTCGGGCTGAACCCCCAACCGCAGGTCGAGCAGGATCAGGTCGTAGTCGAACCTGCTGGGAGCGCGCCAGCCCAATACTTCGGCCGGCTCGTCGCAGCCGGTGACCTCAAAGCCCCTGTCTTGCATCGCCCGAACGACGGCGCCGACGTAGCCCGAGTCGTCGTCGATGACAAGCACCCGTGGCATCTGCTCACACAACTGAGTCCGCGAAGGCCTGACGAGGCTCGTCGAGCCTCGTCACGCTGACGCCGAGACCGCCCTTCTCGCGCGCCAGCAAGGTCTCCTCTCCCGAAGGCGGCGCCTCGGTGCTGTTCTTGCCCACGACTGCGATCTCGACCGCGCAGCCCTGACCCTTGGACCAAAAGGAGGCGCTCATCGCACCGGCACCGTTCACGGTGAGACCGGCTTCGCCCTCGCGCGGCGGCAGGAGCGGCAGCAGGTGGCGGATTGAGGCGGCGAGAGTCTGCCGCAGATTCTCGAAGCCGCCGCCGAAGCGCAGAGCCAACATCTCGGAGACGAATTCGGGCTCCTCGCGCGCGCCGCCAAGCGCTCGGGAGACGATCTCCCAAGACGGTGTGCTGCCAAGGGGGCTGCCGGCAGAGGCAGTGTCGACGTACTCGACCATCTTGCCGATCCCAGCCTCGAGCAGAGCGTCCTTATCCAGGTAGTCGAAGGCGTCGAGCTCCTTGAGGAACTCCCTCACCTGTTGGGTTTCGCTCTGGCCCGAGAGGACGATGGCACGGGTGCCCTCCCCCATGTCGCGGATCCGCTCCAGCACCTTTGCGCCATCGCGGTTCGAGGTGTCCTTCGGGCCGGCGAGCATTATGTCGACGAGGGCAACGTGGTAGCTGACCAAGTCCAACGCGGCCGTAGCCTGCTCGAGGTCGGCGGCCGTGTCGACCCTGTAGTCGCCGTCCAACTCAAGGTTCCTCACATACATGTTGCGGGTCGTCTCGACGTCCTCGACCACCAGCAGCCGCACCCGCTTGTCAACCGACTCATGCGTCATTTCCGCCTCCAGCTCCGAGAATCGACAGTGGCTCGTGGACATCCGCTCTGTATACGTCGAACAACAGCCTCACTTCGAAGAACTCACCGGGCTCGCTCACCAGCTCGATGGCGCCGCCCACCGAGCTCATGTAGCCCCGCATCGCCGCCAGGCCCAGCCCCATCCCATAGGAGCCCTTGCGGTAGTGGCCGCCGGCCTTGAACTCTTCGAGCCTCTCCATCGTCTCGGCATCGACTCCGACTCCGTTGTCTCGCACGCTCACCAGCCAGCGACGGTTGAGTTCCCTCTCCTGGGAGTCCTCCGCCTCGGTGAAGGGCTTGAGCGTGACGCTGATCTCACCGGCGACCGGGGCCTGCTCGGCCTTTTCCTGCAGCGAATAGATCGAGTTGGTGAGCAGTGAGAAGAAATGCTGCTTGAAGAGCCGCGAGCAAAACGCGTCGGCCGAGCTCTCACCGGCGACGGTGATCGTAATATCGTTCTCCGCCTTGCTGAGGTATGACCGTTCGGCAAGGGAGACGGTCTGCTCGATCAACTCGACAAGGTCGAGCTTTCCGGTGTCACCGAAGCCCGAGATTTCGCTGCCGAACTCACGGGTGAACTCGTAGACCTGTCTGTACTCGGTGGCGAGCGCATTGACGGCCTCACTGAGCTTCTCGACCCCGTCGGCCAGCTCCGGGACGGCGCCGTTGGACTCCGCCAGCCGCGGCTGGATCTTCTCGTCGATGATCCGGCGCGCGGCTTCGACATCGCCTTTGAAGGCCACCAGGGGAGAGGCGACTCCGTGCCTGAAAATCCCGGCAAGGCTGTCGAGGTACTTGGAGGTGACCGAGGTGACCGAGAGCTGGGTCACCCGGTCGCTGGTGATTCGCTCCTCGAATGACTTCACCATCGGCGCCACGAGCTCGGCGAACTCGAAGATCGCCGCCTGGTGGCGCAGATTGAAGGCGTTCTCGATGGCGGACTCGAAGTTGAGGACGCCGACCAGCTCGCCGTCGGCCGATACCAAGCGCACAGCCATCTCGGTCTTGATCGGCGTCCCGTCGTGCCCGAGATAGCTCTTGTACTTGCCTCGGTACCTCTTCCTCCGCGGGTCATCGCAAAAGTAGGGCAGCTCCTGCGGCGATGAGCTGACAAGCAGGCCGGAAATCGACTCATCGATGTCGATCTTCGTGATCACCGGCTCCGCTCCGGTCGTGCCCCGAATCGTCAGAAAGAGTGGGGCTTCGTCCTTGTCGTGCTCGAGAACGAGAATCTGGACCTCGGGGTCCTCCGCGAGCCTCAACGGGCCAAAGACGGGGTAAGCGCCGCGCGCCTTCTCGGCGAGCAGGCCGAAGCAGGTGGCGGGAGGGAGATCGGAGCCGATGATCAGGTCCCAGAGCTCTCGCGAGCGCTGCTCCTGTTCGGCGCGCAGCGCATGCGTATAGGCGATCGAGAGCTGGCGCGCGACCGTCCTCACAGACAACGCCAGGTCTGAGTCGTTAAGCGGCGAGGCGACGGCGGACTCTGACCCGTCGCTGAAGAGGAGGACCGCGAAGAGACGCTCGTCCGCTTCGTAGATCGGCTGCAGCAGGATCGTCGTGACGCCCTCGAACTGGTCGAAGAGATCGTCAGAACCTTCCCCACGCCTGAGGACCACCGGCTGCTCCTGGAAGCTGGCGGCGAAGGCATCGACCAGGCTCGGAGTAACCAAGGCAGCGAGGGCGCCGGCGCCTGCCTCCGCCTCGAGGGGCAGCAGGCGATCGCCGACGTGCAGGTAGCAACGGCCCTCCTGTTCCAGTCCGTACAACTTGGTGAGGCGCGTGAGACTGTCGAGGAAGACCTCCTCGACTGAACTTGAGCGCTGCTCGACGATCGACCTGTCGATGTCACGCAGGAGCTTGAGTTCTTCATCGGTGCGTTGGAAGGACTCATAGAGAGCACGAATGCTCTGCTTCCATGCCTGCGGTGTCGGCGTGGACCCCGTGGCGGTCATCGGGATGCCCCTTCAGCCGCATTGATGCGCAGCAGAGGCAGGTCGAAGCGAGAAGAGCTAGGAGCTAGGAGCCGCTCGGAAGCGGGCGATCGATGAAAAGAAAAAACCTGCGGGAAGAGAGCCATGATCGGCGAGAGACCCAAGATGGCATCCAGCCACCGCACCCAGGACATCTGGAGGACAGACCTCTGGCGAGATCGCAGAGAGCCGAGTTTGGTCACATGCACTCCGGCAGCGGGAGGAGGTTGTCGGGGGAGTAGTCGTCGGCCTTGGTCTTCAGGTACTTGCGGCCTTCGTGTTCGGCGATGACGACATCGACAGAGCAGCCGCCGGCGTCGACGTGGAAGTCGTAGCGGCCGGCCTCGATTCCCTCGATCGCCTCGTCGAGCTTCAGCCACCAACAGGTTTCGTCGGCGTTGTGGCCGCCGATCTTGCGGATTCGCTCGTGCGGGCTGTGGCGGCTGTTCTTGCTGGTGCAGGTGACTTGGAGTGACATCTGCTGCTCACTCGATCGTGGCCTTGACGTTTTCGGCGGCGCGGGTCGCGTTTGACTTCCAGTCGAAGCTCTCGCCGAAGGTGGCAACTTCACCACGGCGCCGTCGGGGACATGGGTAACGCCCTCGGCGTCTTGAAGACGAACCTCGGTGTAAGTGGTCAGGGAGCAAGCGCCGGCGCCGAGAGACCTGAGCAAGGCCTTGCCGAAAGAGGGCACCGCGGGCAGGGCTGCCAAGAGAGCCGAGGTCGCACGGGGCTCCTGCTCGGAGGCGCCGCTGATTCCCACGGTGGAAAAGAGGCGGGCCTGCTGCCAGGTCGATGGGTCATGAGGCTCAGGCATCGTGGGCGGTCGCCGCTTTCCCCACGAGACCAAAGTCTGCGCAATGCGAGACAACACAAGCGGTAGCTATCGCTAAGACACACAGCTTCATCGGATCCCCCCGCTAGACGACTGGTAACGCAACCCTATCCAAAGAGAGGTTGATTGGTCCAGCAGCACAAAACGGTTCCAGCGATAATCCCGGCGATGGCTGAGGAGCCCGATCTCGAGCTTGGGGCGGCAGGCGCCAGCGGTCGGCGGGAGTATGAGCGCCGGCGGGCGGCTCGGGAAGCCAAGACACGGGCGCGCCACCCGCACATCGGCGGACTGCTTCTGAAGCTCCAAAGCGCTCCCGAGCACGAGAAGGCTTGGGCAACCGGAGCGGCGGGCGAGGAAGAACTCGCCGCTTTCTTGGTCCGCCGCTGCCCCAAGGTGATCGTCCTGCACGATCGGCGGATGCCCGGCAG
>CAAGKR010378997.1_pt1 | contig 19693 bp, 19 predicted proteins | sample 2556971 | NCBI WGS metagenome assembly CAAGKR01 (sample SAMEA5207829, study PRJEB30636) | soil metagenome | biome: forest; feature: boreal; material: soil | place: USA | collected 2011-09 | depth 1 m | reverse complement strand
TTCATGGTCGACAAGTTCAGCCACATGCGATTCGAGCCCTCCGGGTTCACCAAGAACAAGGAGATCCCGATCGCCAAGTCGATCGTGGATTACATCTTCAGGTGGATGGCGAGCCACTTCCTCCCCGTTGAGGACCAGGACGAGGCGGGCGTGGGGCGCCGCGACGTGCCAGCGACGACGCAAGCCCCGGCCGCAACCGCCGAGGCCAAGCCATCGAACGAACTGAAAGTGATCGCCACGCCCGCGAACGGAGCTCAAAAGATCGCGTTCATCAACACGGACGCGCCGGCGTGCCCGGACTGCGGAGCGATCACGGTGCGCTCGGGCTCGTGCTACAAGTGCCTGAACTGCGGAGCCACGACCGGCTGCAGCTGAGCATTTGAGCGCTGGGCCTGGCGAATGGTCAAGGAATTGCGCCGTATTCTGAACCGCTGAGCGACAATCAAGCAGACGCGATGGTTGCCAAGCGGTCCCCCCAGGATCAGACAGCACATGGAGTGGTCCCACGCGAGCAGGGGCCGAGACCGATCGACCCTGGCGTGAACATCGGGCACGTCCACCTGAAAACAGCCGACATCGACCGCGTCCACCACTTCTATGTGGACGTCCTCGGCTTCGACGTCGTCTTCCGCATGCCGGATGCCCTGTTCATATCCGCGGGCGGCTACCACCACCACCTGGGCTTCAACACCTGGGAGTCCAAGGGCGGCAAGCCGCCACCGCCCGGTACGACGGGTCTGTACCACGTCGCCATCCGCTACCCCACGCGCGCGGCGCTGGGCGACGCGTTCCGCAGGCTGCGCGCAGCTGATTGGCAACTGGATGGATTCAACGACCACGGCACCCACGAAGCGCTCTACCTTCGTGACCCGGACGGAAACGGGTTGGAACTGTGCTGGGACCGCCCAGAAGACCAGTGGCCACGAGACAGCGACGGCCACCTGGTGTTCGATAACCGGCGCCTGGACCTGGACGGCCTGCTTAGAGAAGGCGCTGGATAGGACGCCGGATCAGCTGGGCCGGGCGGCACGAGCCCGTGCCGGCAGGCGAAAAGCCACCGGCACACCGACGAGTGCGACCGCGGCCAGCGCCCCCAGCGAGAGATAGGGGTTGCCGATCACGGCCTGGACGACCAGGACGAGCACGAGACCACCCAGGTTGCCGGCCATCATCAGGAATCCGACAGCGGCGCCCTGGCGCTCGGCGCCGGCGTGGATTTCAGACCAGTCGAGCACGACGGGCAAGCTCGCCAGCAGCAGGAACCCTTCGGCGAAGAGCCACGCTCCGAGCCAGATGTAGTTGGCGCTGAGAGCCATCGCGGTGAAGGCGGCGGCAGACATCGCCAACGCTGCGATGAGCAGGGCACGCCGCCGGTCCCGTGCCGCCACGGCGGAAGGCAGCACCGCCGCGCCTAGCACGCCGGCGAAGGTCAGGACTGCGACCAGGGTGCCGGCGGCGGATCCTTCGCCGAAGTGATTGAGGATCGGCTGCAGCCAGGTGGCGACCGCGTTGTACGTGCCCATGCCGATGAACACCAGAGCTGCCAGCGTCCACATGAATCGATCCCGCGCCAACCAGCGGAGGCTCACCGTGGCCGACGGATCGTCCGGAAACGACGGCGGGGTCCGAAACGCGACCAGCACCAACACCGCCGATACCACCGCCGGGCCGGCTTGGACGCCGAGCAGGAGCGGCAGTCCACCCGCGACCAACAGCGGACTGGCGCTGAGAACCGCTGCCAGGATGCCGATGAACAGCGCGGCGGTCCCCACCGAAATTGCCGCAGCGCGCTCGCTCGGCGGGAAATAGCGCGCTGCCACCTTGGTGATGCTGTTCAGCACCAGCGGCTGGCCGGCCGCGATCACCAGCTGGCCGGCCAGCTGCCAGCCAAAGGAGGCCGGCGCCACCAGTCGCACCAGCGCGCCACCTCCGGTCAGCAGGGCTCCGATACCCAGGGCCTGCCCAAACCGAAGATCGAGCCAGCGCCCTGTCGGGAGCGCAAGCACGATGTAGACGAACGGAAAGATCGCCGCCAGGTCGCCGACGGTGCCAACGTCCACGTGCAGGAGCGCGGCGGTTTGAGTGTCGACCGCGGCGAAGGTGAGCCATAGCATCTGCGTGCAGGCCGCCAGCAGCGCATAGCTGGCCAGGATCCCCCACCGGCTGATCGAGATGCCGCCCACCTGTTCCACTCGATCGACTGTCAGCCCACGCGCCGGTTCAGCCGCGCGTAGACCCCGTGCAGCTGCCCGTAAAGTCGCTTGAACTCACCGTACATCGGCTCGTAAACCCCACGCGCGGCAACATCGGGCTCGTAGGTGTCGGTCACGGGGACGAGGGCGCGCACGCCGTCCAGCGACATCTTCCCGAGCGAGATGCCCGCAAACAGGGCCGCCCCGCGCAGGTTGGCGTACATCGGGTCGGCAACACGCTCGATTCGCCGTCCGAGGATGTCGGCATGGATCTGGCACCACAGATCGGAGCCGGCCCCTCCGCCGAGGATCCTCAGGACGGGAATGGGACGGCGGATGAATCCCTCTACCGCATCGAGCAGCCACCGCGCATTGAAGGCGACACCCTCGAGCACGGCGCGTATGAGGTGGGCTCGGTCGGTGGTCAGAGATAAGTTCAAGAAGCCCCCCCGCAGCGTCCGATCCTCGACCGGGCTGCGCTCGCCGTTCAGCCAAGGGGTGAAGATGACGCCGTCGGAGCCTGGCGGAACCGTGTCCGCCAGTGCGATGAGATCGTCGAACGAAGGCTCCAACGCACCGCTCAGCCCGTCGTCCGGAGCGATGACCGATTCCCGAAGCCATTTCAGGCACAGGCCGGCGGTCTCGTGGTTGTTGGCGACCAGGTAGGAGTTGGGCCTGAGCCCTGGCACGGATGCCATCTGGTGGATCACGTCGGTTCGCTTGAAAGGAACCTCACAAGCGATCCATGCGGTCGTGCTGATCGTGAGGTGAGCCTCGTAGGGCAGCACCGCGCCGGATCCGATGAACGCCGTGTGGAGGTCCGGCACGCCGGCGACCACAGGCACGGAACGCACTCCCAGCTCGTCGGCGACCTCTGGCAGAACGTTTCCGAGCGTGCTGCCCGTGGGGAGCAGCTGCGGCAGCCGCTCCGGATCCCGGCCGGATCGCGCCACCAGCTCCCGCACGTACCCCAGTTGCGCGCCGGGGCGATTGTCGGTCAGCCAGGACAGGATCATCGAGGCGGGGGTGGCAGCGCGCTGGCCGGTGAACCGCAGGCCGAGGTAGTCGAGCGGCTCTAGGAGTGTCTTGCTTCGCGCGTAGACCTCCGGCTCGCAGTTGCGGAGATACAGCTCGTGGCCCAAAGGATCGGCTCCGCTCGGCGAGGGCGCGCCGCCCGTGATCTGGATCCACCGCAGCATGTTGCCGGGCGAATAGCCGAACAGTGACAGCGGGCCGCCCATCGCTTTGGATGAGAATCGCCCACCTCGGGTGTCGGCCCAGAGCAGGCAGTCCCCGGCCGGCCTACCGTCGGCGTCGACCGGAACCGTCGATCCCCATTGGCCCGTGATCCCGACTCCGGTGAGGTCCGATGGCGCGGCCACCTTCGCGGCCAAGAGGGATCGCACACCGTCACAGATGAGGTCCCACCACTCCGCTGGGTCCTGCACCGCACCGCCGTCGGGAAGGTAACGGGTTCGGACCGATCCATGGGCACGGCCAAGAATCTCGCCACGCAGCGACACCGCCCCGGTCTTCGGTCCACCGGTCCCGAGATCGATGGCGAGGATCCAGGGTTCGCCCAACCTCAGGCCCTTGCCTCGGTGGGCGCAACTTCGTACATCGCGTCGAGCGCGGCCGTGAACAGCGTATCGAGGATCTCGTTGCCTGCCGGCGTGCCGCCCAGTCCGTAGAGAGCTCCGCTCCGTGGCGAGGACCGGGTGGGATGCTTGGCATACTCGACCGCATCGCGCAGGTCGTCCACAAAAGCCTCGGCGACTTCGGGGGCGGTGTTGGGTCGAGTGACGCAAAAGTGGAGCGCCGGCGGCAGTTGGAGCGCGTTCAGCCGCCAGCCCTTTTCGATGAGATGGTCATTGACGTGGTAGATATCCAGCGTCTTCGAACGGAACGCCACCAGGAAGGTCGGCTTGCCGATCACCTCCAACTCGGGGATCGAGTCGATCCCGGCCTTGATCGTGGCAGCCGTCTTGAAAATGCGCTGCGCGATGTCGAGATAGCCCCGCTCGCCAAGGCTGACCATTGCGGCCCATGTCGCCGCGACCACGCCACCCGAGCGGCTGCCGGAGAGGCCTGGTGAGAAATAGATGCCGCCCGGCCACTCCGGGAAGTTGAAGTACTGGTACTTCCGAAGGCCGCTGTTCCGGTAAAGCAGCACCGAGGTCCCTTTCAGCGCATAGCCGTACTTGTGCGTGTCGGCCGAGATGGATGTGACACCGGGCACACGGAAATCGAAGCGTGGGATGTCGTAGCCGAGCCGCTCGCCCCACGGAAGGATGAAGCCGCCGAGGCAGCCATCCACGTGCAGCCCAATGTCGTGCTGCATCGCGATCTCGGACAGTTCCTCGATCGGGTCGATCAATCCGTGGGCGTAGTTGGCGGCCGAACCGACCAGCGCCACGGTGTTCGTGGTGACGTGGCCTCGGATCCAATCCACGTCCGCCAGCCAGTTGTCCCGAAGCGGGGCTTTCAGGAGCTTGATCCCGAGGAGATGGGCCGCCTTTTCGAGAGCGACATGGGCCGTGACCGGCACGATGACCTCGGGCTCCGTGATTCCCCTCTCGGCGCGGCCGCGATCGCGGTAGACGAGCATCGGATTGATCAGGCTCTCGGTGCCTCCGAAGGTCACGACGCCGCACACCTGCTCGCCGGGGTGATGCTCCGCGATGGCTTCGCCGTGGAGCATGGATGCTGTCATCGAGACGATCTCCGCCTCCATCTTGGTCGCGCTCGGGTACATGTCCCGCTGGAGCACATTGGCGTGCGCGAACAGACGGAAGACCTCCGTCAGGAAGGCGTAGTGGTCGTGGCCTCCGTGATAGATGGAGCCGGAGACCCGGCCGAGGTCGGCGATCCGATCCTCCTCGCCGGCCATGGTCGCCAGCTCGCCGAGGATGCTCTCGCGATCTCGTCCCTCGGGCTCGAGCCGGTGATATGTCTTGAAGCGCGCCCTGTACGGGTAGAAGTCGATGAGCGAACCGTCGCTGTCAGCCTCTTCCGGGCTCATGGCTCCGCCTCCCTTCATACGGCCTGACGCACGGTCAGCTTACTTCGGTTGTTGGATCCGAACTCTGGCAGAGTTGGCCCATGGGCTGGTAGCGCTGCCCGCCACCCTCGACCAGGATTTGGGCGCCTGAGTGATGTTGATGATCGAGCCCGACCGCGGCTTGATCATCTGGGGCACAACTACGCGACCTCGTCCACCAGCTCCGCCCACCGCTCGTCGATGCGGCGCGCTTTGTAGATCACCAGCGCGGCGGTCCATGCCAGCACGAACGCGGCGACGATGAAGATGCCAGCCTTGCCGATGAGGTCGAAGCTGCTGATGGCGCCGAAAACGCCGCCTTTCAGGTTGAGCACCTGGATCAGGATCTGCACCAGCTCGACGACTCCCACGAAAAGCGCTACGAAAACCGACAGGCTCGTCATCGTGAGGTTGTAGAACACCTTGCGGATCGGGCTCGCGAAAGCCCACGAATACGCCTTCGCCATGAAGGCCCCATCGGCGGTGTCCATCAGCGACATGCCGGCGGCGAAGATCAGCGGCAGCGAGATCACGGCTCCGAACGGCAAGCCGTGGGCAGCCGCGCCTGCCGATATGGCAAGGAACGCAACTTCGGAGGCGGTGTCGAAGCCAAGGCCGAACAGGAAGCCGATCGGATACATCTGCCAGCTGTGGTTGATGACCCGAAAGAGCCGGCCGAAGATCCTGGTCATGAAGCCGCCTGCCGTCAGCTCGTGCTCCAGGGAATGGCGGTCGTAGTCGCCGGCCTTCATCCGCCGATAGACCCGGACGATGTCGAGCAGCACGATCAGGTTCAGGATCCCGATCATCACCAGGAATCCGCCCGAGACCGTAGTGCCGATGATCCCGCCAATGCTCCGCAGCCGGCCTCCGTCACTGACGACGCCATCGACGATCCATTTGACGGTCAGGCCGAGCGCCACCGCGATCAGGAAGACGACTGTCGAGTGGCCGAGAGAAAAGAAGAAACCCACACCGACCGGTTTGCGTCCGTCCTGGAGCAGCTTTCGGGTGGTGTTGTCGATGGCCGAGATGTGGTCAGCGTCGAATGCGTGCCGGAGACCGAACGTGTAGGCCAAGCCGCCGAGGGCCAAGATCGTCGGATGGCCCATTCCATAGAAGAGCAACAAGCCCCAGCCGGCGACGTGGAGTGCCCCAACGCCCCCGAAAAAGGCGGCGAGCCGGCCGCGCTCACCGCGGTCGAATGACTGCCTGAACAGGGCGGTCATGGAGGCCATGTCCTGAGCCTAAGCCTTATCGCTACAAAGTCGCAACTTTGTATTCAGCTGGCCCCCTGATTCATGCGAGTCCTTCTCACTAAAGACGTCCATGGCCGGCCGCGGTACGCTTCCCAGTTGGATGGACTTCGACCGCCTGCCCCCGCAGTTGCAAGCGGTGCTGCGCACTCTCGCACGTGCGCTCAGCAGTCGTGAGCCGGCGATGCGCCTCCGCGTTCAACTTCTGCGCGCTAACCATCCGCATTTCACCAATGACCAACTGGCTTTGAATCTGATCCGTTCCACCCGAAAGCGAGTCGCCGCAACGGGCGCAGTAAGCGGAGCGCTTTCGATCGCGCCGGGGCTCGGCACCATTCTTGCCGTCGGAACGCTCACGAGCCAGGCGCTCTACGCGCTCGAGCAGGAGATCGAGCTTGTGCTCGCCATCGCCATGCTCTATGGTCACGAGCTCGCGAGCTCGGACGAGCGCGTCGTCGAAGCCCTGGTGGTGGTCGGGATCACCAGCGGCGCCGTGAAGCTGCGCGAGGACGTCCTGGTGGCCGGCGGTGAGCGCATCGCCATCGCCGCTTTTCGCCGCGTGCCCGGCACGCTGCTCACGCACGGCGGCGGTCGCATTCTGGGTCGTGTCCTGGCCCGGGTGGCGAGCACGGGTGCGGCCAAAGTTGCCGCGCGAGTCGTGCCTCTCGGCGTCGGCGTCGCGGCAGGCGCGGGCTTCGACTGGCTGGCAGTGACAGGTCTTGGCCGCGCCGCGATGAAGTATTACGGGCCGGGCGGGGCCGGCGCGCGCCCGCTGCTACTTGCTGCCGAAAATCCCGCGCACGTCGAACTCGGCCGCTGAGGCGATCTGGTCAAAGCCACACTTCCGCGGCGGTTTGTCGGTCCGCCACCGCAGAAATCTGGTCGCGTGGCGAAAACGCTCACCCGCTTCCAGCTTGTCATAGGTCACCTCGCACACGAGTTCGGGGCGTACCATCACCCATTCGGTGTCTTTGCCGCGCGACCATCGGCTTGGCCCGCCAGGCATGCGCCCGGCGCTGCGATCAGTAGGGCCCATCCTTGCCGCCGCGCCAGCACGCTCGGACCACTCGGACTCTGGGGCCTCTGTGGCTAACGGTTTGAGCTTGGCAATGAGCTCCTTTCTCTCCGCCGCATTGAAGGACGACGTGTGGCCGACGTAATGCAGCGTCTTCTTGGTGTCATATAGCCCGAGCAGCAGCGCGCCCAGCGTAAGACCGTCGCTTGACTTGCGCCAACCGATCACCACGCAATCGCAGGTGCGCTGGTGCTTGATCTTGACCCACAGACGCTTGCCCGGGACATAGGCGCCGCCCCACGACTTCGCCATGACACCGTCGAGGCCGGCGCCTTCGAATTGATCGAACCACCGGCCGGCGGTCTTGTGATCTCGCGTGTAGGGAGTGAGGAAGATCGGCGGCTTGACACCTTTGAGGAGCCGCTCCAAGCGCTTGCGCCGCTCCCCCAACGGCTGGGCACGCAGGTCGGCATCCCCTTCTGCGAGCAGGTCGAAAGCCACGTACCAGGCCGGGGTGGTCGCGCTGAGCATTCGCACGCGGGAGTCGGCCGGATGGATGCGCTGCTGGAGGGCGCCAAAATCCAGCCCTCTCTCCCCCACTACGATCAGCTCGCCGTCAAGGACGAGCTTGTCTTGACCGAGGCTGCGGAACGCCGGCAGCACCTCCGGAAAGTACCGGGTCATCGGTCGCGAGCCGCGGCTCACGAGCTCGACCTTGTCCCCATCTCGGAAGACCAGGGTCCGGAAGCCATCCCACTTGGGTTCGTACTCCCAGGCATCTCCTTTCGGGATGCTCTCGGCCGGCGCCGAAAGCATCGGTTCCATGTCGAGCGGCAAAGGTAGTTTCAGCTCGGCCCTCCACCCTCGCGGGGGATGGGCAGGGGTGGGGGTTGTCCCCAGCTGTCTATATCTTGTGGACGGCGCATGTGTGTGCTACCATATCGTCCGTCGGTAACCCGGCCACTGAATTCGACATCACGCCCCCACCCCAGCCTTGGGAAGCTCGCGAAAGCGGGCTTCCCGCTTTTAGAAGCGTTTTAGGAGCTCGGCCAGGGTGAGGTTGCCGTAGTCCTTTCCCAGCACGGCCTGCGCCGTGTGCCAGACCGCCCGGGCCTCCTCGGGCCCACGATCCACCAGGTCCGACAGGTGGAGAGCGCCGTAGACCTGGACATCCTTCACGCCCCGCAGCTGGCCTGCCAGCCACTTCGCCCACTGCGCGACGTTGCCCTCGCTCGGGGCGAGCAAGCCCGGCGCCGCCTCGGCTTTGGCTTCGATGACCTGTGCGGTCTTCTCGACTTTCACGGCTGCCTGCTTGGCCGCACTCGAAGCCGTTGTCGCCGCCTGAGTCACCTTCGCGTCGGTGCTCGAGACGACGCTCGAGAGCTTCGCCCGGAGAGAGGTGACCTCCGCGTCAGCCATGTCGGTGACAGCGTCGGCGGCCTTCTCGATGCCACCACGGCCGTCCCCCTCTCCAGTACGCAGGCGCTCACCGAAACCTCTCCCAAGCGCCCCTCCGATGAGCGAGGGTACGTCGAGTCCCGTCAGCCCCTTGATCGCCGTGGTCGACTCGATCATCGCACGAGTTGCGTTGCGGACGAGGTCAGAGGCGCCGTCAGCACTCATGACGGTCAGCGAGCCGATGTGGCCCATGGGCTCCGCGGCCGCTCGCACGATGTCGGGCAGCGCACTGAGGACCGTCTGGATGATGGCCGCCTCATTGAACTGCTTATAGGCGTCCGCTCTCATGGCGAGCGCCTTGGCCTCGGCTTCACCCTTGGTCAGGACGATCTGTGCCTCGGCTCCACCCTCGAGGCGGGTCGTCTCCGCGTCCGCCTCGGCAGCGGCGATCCGTGCTCGCTTGTCGCCTTCGGCACGCGCGATGACCGCCTGCGCCTCGGCCTGGGCGGGCCTGACCGTCGTTGAGAGCAGCTCCTTCTCCTTGCGTTGGGCCTCCAGCTCAGCGAGCTCGGTCTGCTTGCGCACAACCTCCTGCTGAGCCTCCGCCGCCGCCAGTGGCCCGGACTGATCGGCGCGCGCCTGGGCCGCGGCAACCTGGGTCTTCGTCTCCGCTTCTCGGAGCGAGACATCGCGTCCGGCGTTGATCTTGATCTGCATCGCCTCGGCCTCCCGGACCGCCGCCTCCTGGTCGGTCGAAGCCTTGGCCATGCGCGCGTCGCGCGTCACGGTGGCGACACTCTGCTGGCCCAGGAGCTCGATGTAGTTGGACTCGTCGGAGAAGCTCTGGATGGTGAAGGCATCGATCTGCAGACCGCTCGTGGCGAGGTCGCCCTTCGCCGCGTCCTGCACCTGCTGCAGCAGTTTCTGGCGGTCGCGGATCAGCTCTTCGATGGTCAGGGTGCCGACGATCGAGCGCAGCGATCCTTCCAGTACGTTCTTGACGATGGAGTCGACTTGCTCGGGCTTGGCGTCGAGGAAACGCTCGGCTGCGTTGCGCAAGGACTCGACGTCACGGCCGATCTTGAAGGTGGCCACGCCCTGGACCTGGACCTTGATGCCCTGGCTCGTCACCGCGTCGCCGAGTTGAACGTTGATCTGGCGCGCGGTGAGCTTGAGCTTGCCGACCCGGTCCAGCAGGGGCCGCACGAATGTGCCGCCTCCGACCACCACCTTGACGCCCTTGTCGCCAGGGCTGGCGACGGCCTGGCCGCGCTCATCGCGCACCTTGGCGCCACGAGAGCCGGCGATGATCAGGGCTTCGTTCGCGCCCGCGACCTTGTAGCGGCTCGCGACGAAGGCGATGAGGAGAACCAGGATGATGACGCCGGTGACCGCGAGAAACGGTGTGGAAGTCACGAAACTAGGCATCCGGTCTTGCTCCTTCGTTGCTGACCGCCGGGGCGGGCGCGACCACGAGGTTGGTGCCGGCCACGCCCACAACCTTCACTTCGCGCCCAGCCGGGATCTCGGCGTCGGCGGTGGCAGTCAGGTTGTGGGAGGCGCCGGCGAAGCTGATGAGCACGGTGCCGAACCGGTTGGCGGGGATCCCGACTGAGACCCGGCCGCTGGCTCCGACCATCTCCTGCAGGCTGAAGGTCGTGGACGACTCGGCCTGGCGCAATACCTTGAAGGCGCCAAACACCACCGACGAGCCGACCAACCCCGTCACCACTCCGATCAGCGTTGCGACCTCGGGGCCGGCGCCGACGCCATGGAGACCGAACAGGCCGCCCACGCCGAACATCGCCACAAACCCGAGCAGCATCGGGGTTGGCGAAACCCCGGCCACGTCAAAGCCCAGGTGGACGGCGCCAAGGAGGCCACCGAATATGTCATCGACGATCAGCGTCAGCAGCAGCATCGCGCCACCCGCGAGCAAACAGACGCCGAACACCAGGTCAGCCGTGTTCAAACCGTTCCCACCAGCGCCTGAATCTTAGGACGGTGGCCGTCCAGGTAGGGTCGCCCGAGCTATCAGATGCAGCGCAGCACGGCCTCAATCATCGGTGGACGTGCCGAAGCGTACTACCGGCCAAAGGCCGTGTTCCTTCTTAGACCGAGCCGTTCGTGGTCGGGCGGGCGAGATTCGAACTCGCGATCTCCTGGTCCCAAACCGGAGGCGTCGGCCTACCGTATTCGGCTTGATCTTAAGGGCGACCTTCCCAAACCAGCGCAAGCCTCTTAACTCAGGAGCGGTCGCGTTCGCAGGCGAGCCCAGACAGGCCTGAGCATGCCCCGGAGAGTTTCACCACTATTGGAGTAATGACCAGCGGCTTCACTTCGTTCGCGGAGATTAGGGTCCATCAGACCGGGGCTTAATCCACTAACTGATCAAATGACATGGGTCCTGAGACAGGCTGCAGCCCGGTTGGCCGGAGGCCACCACTACAGTGAAGGTTGCCGTTACATCGCCGCTCTGAACCTGCAGATCCCAGCATCCCGGAGTAGGAATGCGCACGTCCGAAGGAAAGGATTTGCCTCCGCCATCTTTGAAAGATTGACGTTGTAGGGTGTTCGGGCTGTTTCTCATGGTGCCGGACAACCCCATCAATCCTCCCACCGACGGGTTTCCTCTGAATACCCACAACACCTTAATGGCTGAGTTGGGATCGGAGGTGCTGACCGGCATCAGCGCGTAGGACGGATACCCGCCGTCGCCGTAGTAAAACAAATGCGCGAACACCTCACCGCTTTGGTCGGCAGAGTGGAGCTATGGAACCCCCAGTCCGTCCTTCGCGTCTCCAACGTGAACGACATTCGGGTTGCACGCGCTGTTACCCAGCTCAACGTGGGTGCGCTCGGCAACCGCAGATGGTGAACTGGGACTGACCTCGTTACGGTTGGGTCCGACGGAGGAAGGTTGAGAGCACGCAGCGGTCAGCGACACCAGAGCGATAAGCGCCAGACTCGGCAGGGTCACGTTACGAGCAGAACGATGACTAGCCGTCGCCCGCGCCCGGATGGGGCAGCGATAACCATGTGCACTAGAAGTCGAAGCTCGTCGTCCAGGTCGCGTGTTCGTCGCCCATGATGCGCACGATCGAGATCTGCAGGTGATGAACCGCTTCCCCCTGCCACCTGAAGACCATATTGCCGCGTACGGCGCTGCTGCCGAGTTCACTCTGCTCGTTGCCTTCGTATCGGAGCAGCGACTTCCCGTCTGCGATCGCCCTAGTTAGGGTCGGACCCTCCCGCGCGAAGACCGGGTTGTCATTGATTTGCTGGAACTTGATCATCTGGGTACCCGTGGCGTGGTAGCGAACGTCGATCAGATCGGTGCCCACCACCACGTCATCTATGACCAAATCCCGGCCATCGATCGGCCCTAGATCACGGGCAACGCGGTGGTGGATCCCTTGCACGCCATACCTGTCTTCGGGAGAGAGGCTAGCGCCGGGTTGACTGCGGCTCCCACTTTGGGTGTAGACGACCGCCGCGCCGATCACCATGATCGTCACCACCAACGCGACCGCAAACTTCCACATCGCGGGTGCCTGTTATACGTATACCACCGGGACTGGCAAGCCGCAGAGCCGGCTTACGAAATCGGGCCCCAGGTAGGACGTCCAAAGGGCGTTGGTCGGGCGGGCGAGATTCGAACTCGCGATCTCCTGGTCCCAAACCAGGCGCTTTGCCGAGCTAAGCTACCGCCCGCATAGCCAGGGGAGACAGATTCAAACAGACAGGCGCTCGAGCGCGCCCGACTTGAGGAGCGCCCGAACGGCCCCGCCGCGGTGACTGTAAAGATGCTTCTCTTCGGGGGACAACTCGCCGAAAGTCCGGCCGACCTCCGGGAGCAGGAAAACCGGGTCGTAGCCGAAGCCCGCCTCGCCCCGCCATTCGGGAATGACCTCTCCGCGACACTCCCCGTCGAAATACTGCGTCTGGCCCCCCGGGGCGGCCAAGGCGATCGTGCAAACGAAGCGGCCGAGCCACGGCCGGGGTTGGCCGCTCAAGCGTCGGAGCAACTCCTCGGTGCGCTCCTTCTGAGTGGGGCCGAGGCGGGCGGACTGCATGCCAGGAAAGCCGCCAAGCGTGTCCACCTCGAGCCCCGCGTCGTCGCCTAGCGAGGCCAGCCCCGAGCGGGCCGCAGCCGCCTCGGCCTTGAGGCGCGCGTTTTCGGCGTAGGTCTCCCCCACCTCCTCGACCTCGGTGTCGAATGCGATCAACTCGACTCCGGCGCCGGACAGCAGGTCGCGGTATTCCCGCAGCTTGCCGGCGTTCCCAGACGCGATCACCAGACGCCGGCGGCGCGCTGGCGCGGCGGGAAGGTTGGGCCCTAGTGATCGCTCAGTCAAGCGTCGCGATCGCACGCTTCTGCTGGATGATCAACTCCTTGATGCCCTTGTGTGCGAGCGCAAGCATGGCGTCCAGCTCCGTGCGCGCGTAGGGCGCGCCCTCAGCCGTCGCCTGCAGCTCGACCAGCTTGCCGTCCTCGGTCATCACGCAGTTGAGGTCGGTCGATGCCTGGAAGTCCTCCGTGTAGTCGAGGTCCAGTATCGGCGTGCCTTCGACGATGCCGCAGCTGACGGCGGCGAGATACTGACGGATTGGGAGCTGGTCGATCATGCGTGCGTCCTTCATCCGCTTGATGGCCATATACAGCGCCGTGAAGGCTCCTGAGATCGAAGCCGTGCGGGTGCCTCCGTCCGCCTGGAGCACATCACAGTCCAGCGTGATGGTTCTCTCCCCGATCTTGCCCATGTCGACCGCGGCGCGAAGGGAGCGTCCGATCAGGCGCTGGATCTCATGCGTGCGACCGCCGATTCGGCCCTGGATCGATTCGCGCTGGCCCCGATCGTGCGTCGATCGCGGCAGCATCGAATACTCGGCTGTGATCCAACCCTGTCCGCTTCCGCGGCGGTGGGCGGGCACCCGGTCCTCGACGCTGGCAGTGATCCAGACCCGCGTGCGCCCCATCTCGATCAGGCACGAGCCTTCGGCATGCACGTTGACGCCGAGCTCGATCTTCAATGGGCGCAGCTGGTCGGGCTGCCGCCCGTCGGGCCGCGAGGTCTCGGTCATCGACCGCTCAGTTTGAGGACTAGGGCGCTGCCTTCGTAAAAGACATACAGCGGGACGAACATGATCATCGGCGTCAGCGGATCAGCGCCCGGAGTCAGGAAGTTGGCCCCCAGCGCCAAGCCCAAGAACCACCACGGCCTGTTCTTGTACAGCCACCGCGAGCTGATGATGCGAAGCATCCCCAGCACGAACAGAACGACCGGCAGCTCGAAGACAAGGCCGAAGCCGACGACCATCGCGAGGATGAACCCGACCAGTTCGGTGATATCGGCCAGATAGCTGACGTGGGGCGGCGCGAAGGCATTCAGAACACGGATGTATAGAGGCAGGGCATAGATCGCAACCGCCACGCCGAGCGCGAAGAAAAAGATGGTGGCGATGAGCAGCGGCATCATGAGCCTGCGCTCGTGACGGTGGAGGCCGGGGCTGACGAACCACCATGCCTGCTGGATCACCACCGGCGCCGCCACGATGAAGCCGAGGTACATCGCGACCGACAGATCGGTGAGAACGCCTCCTGCGGGGTGAAGGTAAACGGCGTGGCTGATGCCCGCCCTGGTGACCAGAGCGCCGAGCACCTGGGCGGAGACGAAGAACGCCGCCACAGTCGTCAGCGCCCAGGCGGCGATGGAGATGATCAGCGCCCTGCGCAGTGCCTCCAGGTGCTCGATGACCGACATGCGCTGCTCCTCGACTGGGAGGTTGGCGCGGGGCGCGCGCCGCAGCACCCTGTTCAGCAGGGCCACGCGACGAGCCTCAGGTCTTGGAGGAAGTGGCCTGGGACTCCGAGCCCGCGGCGGGAGCGGCGTCGGCTGCAGCGACCGGAGGCGGAGGCGGCGGCGGCGGCGCAGCGGGTGTGGCCTGCACGGCCGACGTAACCTCGCTGGTCAGCTCCGAGGTGGCCTTGCGGAACTCGCGCATGGCCTTGCCCACAGCGCCTCCCAACTCGGGTAGCCGTCCCGGGCCGAAGATGATGAGCACGATCACGAGGGCGATAACGATCCAGACTGGGTGAAAGGGCATTTGAGCCGATTATAGGCCCCAGGTCTTACGCGAAAGGTCAGATTTTCCTCAGCCGACCATGATCGTGATGGAGGTGATCCGGTCGGTCGAGGTCAGTAGCTGGGCCTTGTCCATACCAAGCACGACAGTCCCGAACCGGTTGTAGATTGCGGTCGGTCCGGTGCCCGGCCACGACGCCTTTTCGATGAAGAACTGGCTCCCGTTGACCGGGCCCGTGGGCACGCGGGCCATCCCGACCGCCCCGAGGGCCCAGTCCGGGGTGGTGTTGGGCTCGTCCGGCAGCGTGTAGCCAGGGCCACCGCGCCCATTTCCGCTCGGGTCCCCACCCTGCACGACCCAATCCTCGCTATGCCAGAAGGTGAGGCCGCTGTAGTCCCCGTTGACCGCCAGCACAACGAAGTTGTTGACGGTGACGGGAGCGATCTCGGGCAATAGCTGGATGACGATCTGGCCCTGCGTGGTGTTGACAGCAGCCTGGTATTTGCGGCTGGCAGAGATGCATATCGGCGGCGGACCGATGAACTCGTGGGGCGCGACCTGGGTCGAGGTCTTGCAGCCGGACAGGGCGGCCGGCGGGTTCGGATTGAGAGCCTGGTCGACGGCCAGCCCAGCTCCGAGAACGGCGGCGACCAGTACGCCCAGGATCAAGACCGGCACCCAGGGCCTGCGTCGCCATGCGTCGGGGAGATCGGCCTCGTCACTCTCTGGAGGCGGCGCCCTGCGGGTGATCGCCTTGGCCTTGCTCATTTCTTGCCTGCAGCCTCGGCGATGGCTTGAACGAGGCCATGAGTCGTGTATTCGCGCGCGACGATGGCGACCTGGAGTCCAAGCTTGCGCGCCGTGTCCGCCGTGACCGGGCCCATGCAGGCGACCTCGGCGTCGCCGAGCACCGCGGGGAGCCTGTCGCCAGGAAACGCCCGGACAAAGTTGGCGACGGTCGAGGAGCTGGTGAAGGTGATCACATCCACGCCCTCGGCGTCGAACAGGCGGAGCAGCGAAGCGCTCGCATCCGGCGGGCACATGGCTCGGTACACGGGAAGGATCTCAACTTCGGCACCTCGCTTCGCGAGGAGCGATGGTAGAGCGTCGCGCGCCACCTCTGCCCGGGGCACGAGAACGCGCATGCCCTCCATCTCCCAGCCCTCGAGCGCCTTGGCCAGGCCTTCGGCGGTGTATTCCGACGTGACCAGCTCGGGTCGCAGCCCGCGAGTCTCCATCGACTCAACCGTCTCCTGGCCGATCGCGCAGAGCTTGGACGCGTGCAGCGCGCGAGCGTCGCCGCCTGTCGCCAACAGCATCCGGAAGAAGATATCGACCGCGTTGGCGGAGGCGAAGATCACGAGCGCCGTCGTGTCCAGGCTCGCGATCGCTTTGCGCACCCGTTCATCAGTCGGCATCGGTTGGATCTCGATGGTCGGGATCTCAACCACCGAGGCGCCGAGGTCGACCAGCTCGCGGCGGAAGGGATCGACCTGGTGGCGAGCGCGGGTGATCAGGACACGCCGTCCGTGCAAGAGCCGCTTCGACAGTGTGTCCAGCCGCTCCGCCATCTCGACGCCTGGCCCCAACACGAGCAGGGCGTCGCCGCGCAGACCATATGTGGCCGCCTTCCGGGCCAGCTCGCCTAGAGGGGCGCTGACGCGGTGCTGGCCCGCCTGGCCGGGGTTGAGGATCAGCGCAGCCGGTGTCTCCGGGGTCCTGCCATCCGCCATGAGCGCCGTGATGCCGGCCTCCCACCAACCTGACGCGAGCCGCAACACCACCGTTTCGCAGCCCTTGACAAGCCCGAACCCGATCGAGGCTGATCGACCTTCGATAGTGAGCGGTATCCCGCTCATCACCGGAGCCGCGAGCTCGACGATCAAACCGGGAACCGCCTCGAAATCCACTCCCGCGCGCTCGAGCTTCTCGGCCATTTCGCTCCCGTTGGAGAAGGCGTAAGGATTGCCCGGGAACAGCACGGTCACGTTCCGTCCCGTACGTGCGAGCTTGACGACCTCGTCGGCCGACTCGAGCGGCGCGACGTCCGCGCCGACCTTGGCCACGTGCAGCAGCCCGGCGCCGCAACCATCGCAGTAGCGGATGATGTCGGCTTCCCTGATCGACTCGACCGCCTGAACTGTGGCCAGACCGGGGTGTCCGGGACCGACGCCGACGAGCCTGACTCGGCTCATGCCTCCACGCTTGGGGGGGGTGCGGCCGGAGGGCCGGCCGAGAGATTCGGTGGCCAGGTGGCCCAGATGCTAGGCGCAGCCGAGTACCGCAGCGCGCGCATCCGTGGATGCGTAAGCGAGGAACGGAGGTCGCAACAACGCAGATGGGCCGCATGGGCGCCGAAGATCCGGCGGGCATCTCCGGCCGCACCCCCTGGGAGCACTACGACAGGTTAGAGCTTTCGGGATACCACGTAGTTGCTGAGCGCAGCCATGGCGTCGCCGGCTTGTCCCGCGTCGAGCGCTTCAAGTTGGCGCCTCGCTTCCAATGCAAGTTCGCGTGCGCGAGCCAGAGCTCGTTGCGGCCCATGGCTCGCGCGCACCAGATCGACCACCTGTTGGGCTTCTTCGGCGCTCAGCACGTGCCTATCAACGAGCAGGGGCTTCAGCTCGACGGCAGTTCGAGACTCCTCCATCGCCAGCATGAGTGGCAGCGTGGCGAATCCGTCTGCGACGTCCTGGCCGACGGGCTTGCCGATCTCATCTTCGCTGCCCTCGTAGTCGAGAACGTCGTCGGCGATCTGGAAGGCGAGGCCCAGGAGCCGGCCATACGCACGCAGTGCTGCGCGCTTGGCAACATCGAGACCCCCCATGAGAGCCCCGATGTCGCAACAGGCGGCGAGCAGCGTCGCGGTCTTCGCCTCAATCCGACGCATGTACTCTTCGACGTCCGTGTGGTACCGATGCCGAATCCCCTGCTGGCGCACCTCGCCCGCGCAGATGTTCATCACAGTCCGCGCGAGGATGGCCACCACCTCGGTCGACGCGGTGCTTGCCGCCTGCTCATAAGCCTTGGCGAAATAGAAGTCGCCGACCACGATTGCCGGTTCGTCGCCGAGGAGCGCCGCGACGGTGGGACGGCCGCGCCGGACGGGGGCACGGTCGATGACGTCGTCATGGACGAGCGTGGCGGCGTGCGTCAGCTCCACCGCCACCGCCGCGGGAGTCAGCTTGTCCAGCTCATAGCGACCAAACTTGGCGGCGAGCAGCACCAGAGCCGGGCGGATCCGCTTTCCGCCGGCCGCGAACAGGTCCGCCATGGGTGCCGAGACCACATCCGGGTCCGCCTCGATGAGGCGGCGGAGGCTGGCCTCGATGATCTCGAGGTCAGCCGCGACAGGCCCGAAGACGCCTAGGCCCTCAATTCCTCCCAGAGTCGCACCTCCTGCGCCTCGATCGCTTCGCCGAACAGGTTTGCCGCCACCTCATGGAACCGTTGAGGCACCGCGGTCACGAGTACCTCATGCGGCGGATCGCCGGCGGCAGCCCGCAGCCGAGAGTGATCGAGATGCCGCTCGACCTTGTCTGCTGTCGTCGTGGCCGAGTCCACGAGCTGAAAGGCGCCCGGATGCACACGAGCGATCGCCGGCTTCAACAAGGGGTAGTGCGTGCAGCCCAGCACCAGCGTGTCTGCGCCCATCCGGACGATGTCCTCCAAGTCGCGACGGAGAATGTGCTCGGCACGCGTTGAGTCGGCTTCCCCCGCCTCGACGATTTCGACCAGCTCCGGGCACGCCTTCTGGTATACGCCGATGCTCGGATTGATCTCCTTGATCGCGTGCAGGTACTCCTGGCTGCGCATGGTGCCCTGCGTCGAGATCACCCCGATTCGATTGTTTCTAGTCGCCTCGACGGCAGCCTGGGCGCCCGGACTGATGACACCGACAATCGGCACTTCAAACAGCTCGCGGGCATGGTTGAGGGCTGCGGCTGTTGCCGTGTTGCAAGCGATCACGACCAGCTTGACGTCACGTGTCTCGAGGTAGCGGATGATGTCGATGGCGAAGCTGCGCACCTCGTCCTGGAGACGCGGACCATACGGGAAGTGGAGGAGATCGGCGACGTAGATCGTCGGTTCGTGCGGGAGCCGCTCTCGGATGGCCTTGAGCACCGTGAGGCCGCCCACGCCCGAGTCGAAGATCCCGATCGGACGCTGGTCGCCCATGTGCGCCGTTGCGGTCAGTTCTGCGTCGGGGGCGCGAATCCGACCCTTCGCGACTCGTGCGACGAACGCTTCGATCGCCTCATCAGGAGGACGCGCTTATCCCCTCCATCCACGATGTCGGCCAGCTCCCAACCGTCGACTCCCGCGGTCTTGAGGAATTTGACCAGCGTGGTTCCATCCACGACCTGAGCCACGGTCAGCACCTCGGTCGAATACTCCCACTCGCGATTCGGCATTCCGACGGACGGCACGTGACTGGCCGGCGCGGCGCCGTCGGCCGGCTGATCGGGCTCGTCAGGGTCATCGTCAGGGTCGTCTTCAGACGCGCGAGCGCGGCCAGGATCGGCCTTACTGATTTCGTGCATGGACACAGTCGAGGATTGTAGGTGCAATCAGTAGGGGCCCATCCTTTCCGCCGCTCTGCGCGCCCTCGGAGTACCCCCGGCGGGGGTCGAACCCGCGCTGGACCGGGTTTAAGCCGGCTGCCTCTGCCATTGGGCTACGGGGGCAAGATCAATTCTGGCGC
>CAAGKR010043413.1_pt1 | contig 19706 bp, 21 predicted proteins | sample 2556971 | NCBI WGS metagenome assembly CAAGKR01 (sample SAMEA5207829, study PRJEB30636) | soil metagenome | biome: forest; feature: boreal; material: soil | place: USA | collected 2011-09 | depth 1 m | reverse complement strand
CCCCCCTTACGGTCTCGCACTCGACCCTGCCGGCAAATTATGGTTTACTTTTGGCGGCTCACCGGCAAACTATGTCGGGGAGATGACCCCGTAGATGTCAGCCTTTCCTCCCTAACATGCAGGGAAGGCACGATCAAGTCCCAAAAAGATGCGAAAGGCGACCATTACGGTCGCCTTTCTCTTTCAAAACGTCGTCTTTACGTTACTTTACTTCCACAATATCCGAAGGCTCGGGTAGAAGTTCAACCTCGCCCAGGCTTTCCAGCCAGCGCTCGGCGTCGATGGCGGCGCGACAACCGTCGCCTGCTGCCGTCACTGCCTGGCGGTAGCGGTGGTCCGTCACATCACCCGCCGCGAAGACGCCGGGGATGTTGGTCATAGTATGCTCAACCGGGACGATATAGCCCGTTTTGTCCATATCGATGATACCCTTGAACAGATCGGTATTGGGCTTGTGGCCGATTGCCAGGAAGAAGCCCTGCACGGGCAGCTCGCTCATTTTGCCTGTTTTCAAGTGGCGCAGGCTCAGGCCCGTCACGCTATCCTTACCCAGCACTTCTGCAACCTCTGTGTCCCAGATGAAGCTGATTTTGGGGTGCTTGAAACAGCGATCCTGCATGATCTTGCTGGCGCGCAGCATGTCTCGGCGATGGATCACCGTGACATGGCTGGCGTATTTCGTCAGGAACGAAGCCTCTTCCATCGCGGTATCACCACCGCCAACGACCGCCACATCCTTATTCTTGAAGAAGAAGCCGTCACAGGTGGCGCAGGCAGTCACGCCGCGACCCTGCAACTTTTGCTCGCTCTCCAATCCCAGCCATTGCGCGCTGGCTCCCGTCGAGATAATTACCGAGTGCGACAGGTAATTCCCTGAATCTGTGGTAATGGTAAACGGGCGTTCGCTGAAATCAACGGCTGTCACATCTTCTTGCAGCATCTCCGTGCCAAATCGCCGCGCCTGCGCTTCAAACTTCTCCATCATTTCAGGGCCAAGAATGCCCTCTTCAAAACCTGGATAGTTCTCCACGTCGCTGGTCAGCATCAACTGCCCGCCCGTCTGATACCCCTGGAGCATCAGCACCGACAGGTTCGCGCGCCCCGCGTAAATGGCCGCGGTATACCCCGCCGGCCCAGAGCCGATAATGATAATGTCATAGATTTTTGCCATGATAAGCTTGTTCCTCACTTCTCCATCAACGAGATATGTTCTAGTACTGGTAACACATATGGAGGTGATTTTATGCCCGAAATAAGAACGATGATCTCTGTGAGAAGTACTATAGCCAATTATATGCTTCTCCTAGTTTTAGTAATTGCGTTAGAGATAATGAGCATAATGAGCAATGCTAAGAGGAAAATAACACCTTCCAGAGACAGGGCGGTATATTCGCCGAACAAGTCACCAACAGCATAATGGAACGCGATACTATCACCAATAACCACGAAAAGATTTGAAACGACTATTCCTGCCACTGTCAGGGCGAGGACAATAGGAATTTCGATTTTTCTCCCTGATGTACTATATATAATGGCAAGCACGAAGCCAGGAATGAAGACCAGCAGTGGGTTTCCTATATAATAATACCACGGCGAAATAAGTTGATGAAAAGCTAAGTAGTCACCCAGTAGATTGCCCACAACCACGCTGATAGCTCCAGCCCAGGGGCCAAATTCGACCGCAACAAAGAGAGGAATGGTGAATGCCAGGAAAAACAGCATGCCGCCAAAGGTAAAAGTAAACGAAAACGTGTTATTAAAAGATGGGAAAATAGGACTGAAAAGAGGCGAGAGACCAGTAGTGGGATTGGGGTTCAGAGTATATAACTTATCAACTCCAAAATAAGCCAGGGTAAAAAGAACAGTGCTAATCATGGTTGCTAACAGTTGTCGTTTACCCATACGCCATACATTCACTTTTCCATTGGTTGTTGGCGGCGCTGGCCGGGCATTGTAATTATAAGGGCTTCCATATCCATAGGGCATAGAAGCTCTATTTGCTAACTGTTGTGGCGCAAACGGTGGAGGCGGTGGAGGTGGCGGTATTGCAGCCTCTGTTGAAAGTGGAGGCGGTGCGATTACAGCCTTTGTTGGAGGTAAAGATGAAGATGATAAAGGCTGTGAGGATGGTGTTTTCAGCATAGTTGGCACTTGATTCTGGCTGGCCTGCTCAAGTGCATTAGCGAATGCCTGCACGCTTCCAAAGCGCTGTTTGGGGTCTTTTGCAAGCGCTGTGTTGACTACCTGTTCAATCTCAGAGGGTATCGACGGAACCCTCTCACGTAGTGGAGGCGGAGACGCAAACATGTGCTGGGTGCATAGTTCGGTGAATGAACCGTGGAATGGACGGTCGCCAGTTAGCCATTCATACACCACGATGCCCAACGAATACAGATCGCTGGCAGGACGTGGCTTGCCCTGAATTTGCTCAGGTGACATGTAAGCGACGGTGCCTACTACATCTTGCGTACTCTGGTAGCGCGAGCTTTGGGCAACCAGAGCGATACCGAAATCGCTCAACAGGATTTCGTTGTGTCTGCCAACCAGCAGATTTTCCGGTTTAATATCGCGGTGAATGAGCTTCTGGTCGTGCGCATATTGCAAGCCTCCCGCGATTTGCTTGATATAGGGAACAATGACCGCCGGTTCCAGTCGCGAACCTTTAGGATGTCGCTGGCGTAATGTGCCATTGGGAGCATAATCCATGACAAGGAATGGCGTCTTGCCTTCTACGCCAAAATCCAATACGCGCACGATATTTGGATGTATCAGATTAGCGATAGTACGCGCTTCGTTGAGGAACTCTTCCATATCATCGCCCGAAAGTTGTGTCAGGAGGACTTTAATAGCAGCCTGGGTCTTGAGGTAAATATGTTGACCCAGGTATACTTCCGCGAAGCCTCCCTGTCCCAGTGGACGAGTTAAAAGGTAGTTGCCAAGCTGCTGCCCGGTACGGTCTGTCATACTGCCTATTCCTTCATCTACAATAACTATGCTTTGTCAGCGCTTATCAATACAGCGATTGTAAAGAATAGTAATTACTATGTCAATGAGGAATACAGGCTATTTTCTAACCTTGCCCCATTTTATCAAATCATACAGCCAAAGCAACAATGGCAACACCACCAGCGCAAACAGCAAATTCGGCAGCGCCGTATCGAAAAGAGCAGTGGTTGCTTCTCTGAGCGTGTAAAATGGTGAGCCATAGAGCCAGACCGCGCTATAGACGACGATGGCTGTACCGACTGTGATGCCAGCCGCGCAGACGACACCAACGGTAGCAAGCGCCTGCGTAGTGTTATAGCGCCGGATACTTGAGCGCGTCAGACCCGCGACAAGGCCGATCATGGCATTGACAAGGTAGCCAGCTACGCCGTTCCAGCCGATCAGGTCGCGGAAGTTGATCAATGCGCTGTCGTAGAAGAGGTAGCCGTTGTTCCAGCTAAGATCGTGCAGCCACATGTTTGCGACGTAGTCACCCAGCAAAAAGCCGAAGCCGCCGACAACCAGGCCGACCCAGGGGCCAAAAATCACGCCAAAAAAAAGGGGGATCAGCAGCGCAGGCAGGAAGACATCTAGCGTACCCATTGGCAAGATCAAGATGAGGTTGATATGGCTAAACAGGCCATACAGCGCGACACCCAGGACAGCAGCAATGGCCTGGCGCGGACCAACATACCAGATAGTGGCTTGCTTACCGTAGAGAGATGGCGCTTTAGCGCGTTGTGGTATGCGCGGTGTCCCTGTCGATTTGGGGTGGTTAGTTTGCATCAATTCACGCTCACTTGCCAGGCCATTTGTTTTCCTATAGCCATACTCTACGGTTATCTATATCCAATGATTGCTACGATGAATATATCATAATGGATGAGAAGTACCTATATATCACCTGTAAACTATCCTGCGCAATCTGCTCCAATGGTGCGAGCGCGACGTACTCTTGCGTCGAGTGTTCGTTGACCACGCCTGTTGACAGAGTGAACGTTTTGATGCGCGGTCGGAACGCGCTGGTATCGCTGCCAATAAATGTTGGATGCATCAGTAAGCTCTCACCGCGCCGCGCCAGCGTTTCACGGTAGAGGGTGAGCAAGGGTTCGTCTTCATCTACGCTATAGCTGGTACAATGCGGGTCGAAGGTGACGGTCGCGCTGCCACCAGATTGCCGCGCCGCCTGCTCGAACGCGCTGGAAATGGCCTGCTGGTAACGCTGGCGTACCTCCAGTGACTCGAAGCTGCGCAGTTCACCCTGGATATGCGCGATAGCGGGAATGGCATTGCGCGCGCTGCCCGCGTCGATGCGGCTGACGAGTATGCGCGTCGTGTCGTCGGCTAGCGAACCATGCGGGTATTGCGCGTTCCGAAAGATGTCGATCACATTGACCGTCTCCGACAGGTCTTTGCCGGGATGTCCGGTTTTTCCTCGAATCTCCACATCAAAAGCCATATAGGTCGCGCCGCGAGATACGACCGCGCCCGGCTCGAAGGCGTTATCAAACACAATACCATCGCTCACCTGCCAGGGCGATGGATTGAACGCGCCCGCGCCAACCAGCCCGACCTCTTCCTGCACGGTGAATACCGCCACAACGGGCGGGTGCGACTGTGCGCGCGTGACAAGCTGCGTCACTATGTCCAGCACAATGGCGATGCCTGCCGCGTCGTCCGCGCCCAGGTTGGTGTTGCCGTCGCTATACATGATGCCGCCGCGTATCACCGGCTGGTGTCCGCGTCCCGGCGGCACGCGGTCCATGTGCGCGTTCAGCATGAGCGGCCTGCCCTCCCCATGAAGTGTGGCAATCAGGTTGCCTGCCGCGTCTACCTGTGTAGCTATGCCGAGTTCGGCAAGCCGCCGTTCCAGGTAAGTGCGCACATGCTCCTCGTGTCCCGACGTGCTGGGGATGCCCACGAGTTCGATAAGTGATTGTGTAATATGATCGAGCGACATGTATGTTACTCCTCTTTTTATTACTCACTTTACATCATTGAACACCATGATTGCCACTTGCTGCTGCTTCCTGTATAATCGATGATAGTAAATATAAGACGCTTCAGCCTGTTGTGCGCCTGTAAGGGGAAGCGCAACACCTCACAGCCTGAGAAAACATACTGCGGACAGGGGGGAATACGTGCATGGCTCGTAATTCCATAGAGTTGATGGGAACGCCCGACGGATTATTTTACTGGATACCTGGCGAAATGGTAGTGGTGGCGCGTCTGCAACGGCATCCAGCAGCAGAAACACAGGAAATTCTGATCGAGCAGATACGCGCTCAACTTAACGCGCTATTGATTGGATATGGTATCACATTGGAAGCCTATGGCGCTGTCGGACGCTGGCGGGATACATCTCCGGGAGTGACCGTGCGCCGCTCGTTCATTTTTGGCAGGCATCGCCAGCAGCCACTAATTGCGATTTTTTTTCACGCGCTCCAGGTGAATCCCTCAACGCAGGACGCAACGCCTTTGGCGCTGTCCTATATTCAGAGCAACCTGGAATCATTGGCGCAGGCGGGGTTGCATATCGTCTCCGCCATGCCAAACTGGTTGGTTTCCGCCGCGCCATATCTCTATAGTAGCGGGGGGCCGGCTATGCCTCCCGTGCCAGCGCCTGAGCTTGATGTGCCTGCCTCCACCGGTGGTCTCCCTGGTTGGCGCGTAAGCTTCACCGATGCCGGGCTGCCATTGCACCCTAATGGCGCGGAAGATGTGGTAGTGGCCGTGCTGGATACGGCGCATCGTTCTGAACGCATTCGCGCCGCCGTCACGCGCCCCGAATTGAAACGGAACTGGTTGTTACAGCAGCTTGTAGCTGATCTGCGCAATGAAAATGGCTCCTTTGAAATTGAATATGACCGCTATCCCATAATTGGCGATGTCTGCACCGGCCTGGATTTCTATGGAGATCCGCGCTACTATTTTATGCCCGATCATGGCGTGTTTGTGTCTGGCCTGATCCGCGATATTGCCCCGCGCGCGCGCATTCGCCTCATCCGTATCCTCAACGACTTTGGCGCGGGCGATATTTACAATCTCTTTGCCGCCTTGACCGACCTTGAGCAAGAGGTGATCTCCGGCTCGATTCGTCGCCTTGTCGTCAACCTCAGCTTATGCGCCATGCCCGATATTCGCCGCCTGCCCTACATCTGGTTCGACAATCGACAGTGGCCGAGCGCACAATTGTCGAGCGCGGTGCGCGTGCTGGCGCACATCGAAGAGGGACTGCGCCTGCTCTTTGAAAGCCTGCACGCCCAGGGCGTCTTGATTGTGGCTGCGGCTGGCAACGATTCCCTGCTCGCCAGAAAACAGGGCCAGAAACCTCGCCTGCCGCGCGCGCCTGCCCGGTACGAGACGGCCTTGAGTGTGACTTCAGTCAACAGTCGCTACGCTGCCGCGCAATTTGCCAATCTCGCCTGCCTGCCGCCTTTGAACGCGGGCATCGCCACCTTTGGCGGCGATATTTTCGGCTCAACCGATGCCAATGGCTTGCCCGATGCCGTGCGCGGCCTCTTCATTTCGCCAAACTTTCCCAACGGCGAGCCAAATACGTCGGGCTGGGCAGACTGGCGCGGCACCTCCTTTTCGACCGCCATCATCAGCGCGTTGGGCGCTCATCTCATAGCCCAGAACTGGTCCGTGCCCCAGGCCATCACACGCATTGCTGCTGGCAGAGAGCGGCGCACCGATAAATTGTACGGGGCAAGCCCCGACATCCCTGAACTACTGGCAAATGTAATTCGCGTGCAGCAGCGCTTCGGTGATTGATTTGAATCTGGCCTTGACGCTTCACTTTGTATAGCTTATAATACAGGCAAGTGGAAACGTGAAAACGTCCCAGATATTCAGCAGTATTGGTATATTCATTCGGGGGTTGATAATTCAACCCTCTTGAAAGAGGCAAAACATATGATTGAGCAGACTGGCGTTGAGACAAGCATTCTTAGTATGACGCCTACGGCAGCCGGTAAGGTACACGAATTGCTTGCTCAGGAAAACGATCCCAGCCTGGGACTGCGCATCTTTGTCGCGGGCGGCGGTTGCTCCGGTCTCCAGTATGGCATGACCCTCGATGAAGAGCAGGATGGCGACACCGTCATTATGCAGCAGGGGTTCAAAGTGCTGGTTGACGAGATGAGCGTTGGCTACATCAGCAGCAGCGAAGTCGACTACGTCGATAGCTTGATGGGCGCGGGCTTTACCGTCAATAACCCCAACGCCGTTTCGAGCTGTGGCTGCGGGCATTCCTTCAAGACAGCTGAGGGTGCCGGCGAAGCGCGCGGCTGTGGCTGTGGGCATTAGTTTCTAGAGATCACTTCCGGCATCGCTGAATCGTCATTATATAACGAAAAGGCACATGCTTTTGAGAACAAAGAGGACTTTCATACGTATTACTTGTGGAAGTCCTCTTTGCCTTGTCTACTGTCTGACAAAAAAGGAGCATGAATGAGCAGCCGTTTTGCTTATCGTCCACATTATCAAAACACGCGGTATCGTCCGCATCCCTCTTTCCGCTCTCGCAAAGATTTTCTTCACTACCGTTGGACCTATCGCCCGCAAACCATCAGCTATCAGAAACGCGCGCCCGGCCAGAGTCTGCTATCAATACCCTGGGTCTACCGGTTAAACCGGTTAAAGTGGAGCGCCACAGGGTAAATAGAGAACCGAATATCGTCATAACCGGAGTCACAACACGTGTACGACTACCAGCAAGTAATCACCGCGTTGCGCGTTGCCTATAGCCATGAAAGCGCTGAAAAGCGAGACAACACGGAAAAAGCCAGAGCGATCTTTAAGAATCTACTTCATCTTCGCTAGCTTCAATAGCAGCGGGTTCCGTCATCATGCGCTTCACCAGACCCGGCATATCGCTGCTGAATTTGGAATTGGCAACCACACGCTGCGCTCCCGCCGCGAGAGCCTTTGCGCGTGCCTCTAAATCCATGTGGGAGCCGAAGGCCAGCACCGGGTAGCCAGCAGCGCGCGCCTGGCGAATGGCAGCTTCCCAGTCTACGCCGGTCGTGGCGGTATTAACGATCACCAGCGCGGGTTTCTCCGCGCCTTCGGCGCTCAAACCCTGCTCAAAAATGGACAATGTGCGCGCTGTTTTAACTACCATGTCGTGGTGGCGCAGCGTGTCACGCATCTTCACCGCGAAGAAGAGATCTTTTTCTAAGGCAAGTATGGTTGTCAACGGGATAACTTCTCTCTAATCATCCGGCGATTCATAGACGGGCCGCCGGAATAGCTCGGCCAGTTCCTGGTTCACTATATCCAGGTTGGTATACTGTTCTTTCGACAGCACATGATGCGTGCCGTTGCAGTAAGGCTTGTCGCACTGCTTATTATGGCTGGTCTCGAAAAGCAGCTTGCCATCCGCGACGCTGAGCCAGATATGCTTGCGCGAATAGCCATCACCCCATTTGAGCAGCAGACCGTCACGGTATTCGTCGAAACGCCCCTGGCCGTACAGGTAATCACGGTTAAACATGTGCAGAATGTCGCGCGCTCTACTGTCCGCGATCATCTGCTCCGCCTCTGGACTCAAGTGTGTGGTGGCTTCCTGCGCCAGGTCCTGCTCTGGAATATATAGTTCGCGCGAAGAGTTCGACCCCTCGCGGATCATCTGCTGGATCATGGCTCCCTCGCCATCCGAGAGTCCATGACTTTGCCCCAAAATAGAAGGCTTTTTCGCCTTCTGGTTTCTCCTATCGACCATGATATATTGCTCCTCACTAGCTGACAGGAAAGTATTACATACCTACTGTATCACGCCTGAATGAGGAATGCCATAGCCAGCTCCTGTCCCCTTTTTTCAGAACGTCTGCTCTTGTCTATCCTACGCGGTTACAAAATGCGAGGTTGTTGAGCGCCTGGTACGGGAAGCCCGCACTATTCTCAAAAAAAACATATCTTGAGGGCAGGATAGAGTTCCAGACTCTAATCGAATGAAACAGCAAAGCCGATTGATGGGCGAGGCTGTCTCAGCGGTCGATCAATAGACCAGCGATGCTGCGAAGCAAGACAGCGGTATCGAATGGTTTCTGGATATGCACGGTACACCCAACGACTCTGGCTCGCTCCATTTCCACGGAAGAAACATGAGCGGTGACGGCAATGATCGGGGTGCTTGCGAACTCATTCATCTGACGCAAGCGTTCCACGGCATCCCACCCGCTCATATCCGGTAACGACAGATCCATCAGGATGAGATCAGGGTGGTACAGCTTCGCCTGCAGAAGAGCTGTTCGTCCGTCTCCAGCAAAAAGAGCACGGTAGCCTGCCTTCTCCAGGAGTTGTCCGAGCAGCAGACGCATATCCTCGTTATCATCCACCACCAGGATGTGATTTTTCTGTTTATCCATGCTACTCCTTGTCTTCAGGTCGCACACGTCGTTGAATTAGCGGGAGCGTTTCGACACTGGCTAAGTTTAGTGCCTGCTCACATGAGACCGCTCTTGCTGCGATGCAACTAAGCGTTGAAGGGTCATGAGCAGCACATCCCCTTTGAAAGGCTTGATCAGGTAATCATCCGCACCCAAGACATATCCTGTGGTCACTTCTGGCAAGACCGTCAGCATCACAACGGGAATGGAGGCGGTGGTCGGGTTCTCCTTCAACTGGTGGAGCAGTTGCCAGCCATTGAGATCCGGCATCATCACATCGAGTGTGATGGCAATGGGATGCGTCTCTTGCACCAGGTCCATCACTTGGAAAGGGTCCTGCACCCCGACGACGCTATAGGGGGTGTCCCGCAGGGCCGATTTGACGAGCACGAAGACATCCGGGTTGTCATCCACCACCAGCACCACGTTCCGTAGTTCCTCTGTGGCTACTTGAAGTGCGGGAACCGCCAGGAGTTCATTCAGCATATCCGGCACAAGCTCAGCAGAAGGAGAGGAGATCGTGGGGACTTGCTGTGGCTGTCTGGCATGTAAACGCGGGAGAGCCGACTCAATCCGTTGATGGATGGCCTTGATGGGCAGCGTCACAGTAAAGGTGCTGCCCTGCCCTGGCGTGCTGGCGAGCTCGATCGTGCCGCCCAGCAACGTCGTCAACCGGCTGACAATGGAAAGGCCGAGTCCCGTCCCACCGATTTTGCGCGTGTACCCCCCATCTACCTGGTAGAAGGCTTCAAAGATCCGCTTTTGCTGCTCCGGAGGGATGCCGATGCCCGTATCTTGCACGGAAAAGACCAGGTGACCTGCCTCCCCTCTTCTGGCAGAGACCGTCACCTCACCCCGTTCAGTGAACTTCAGCGCATTGGAGACCAGGTTCAGCAGGATTTGGCGCAATTTCACGGGATTGCTTTCCAGCGAATCGACCCCATCACCCACCTCCGCCCACAAGACGAGGTTACGTGTGATTGCCAGCGACTCGGTCTCTTCGACCACCGAGGTCAGCAGGTCGCGCACGTCCACCTGGCTATAGGTGATCTCCATTGCCCCCGCCTCGATTTTCTCCAGGTCCAGCACCTCGCTCACCAGGCCCAGCAGGTGTTGGCCGTTTTTGAGGATGCGCTCCAGGTTGCCTTGTTGCTGCTGGCTCAAGCTGGCGGTGGTGTCCTCGTCGAGTAACAGCTGGCTGAAACCGATGATGGAAGCCAGTGGGGTGCGCAACTCGTGCGACATGGTGGAGAGGAACTGGTTGCGAGCGCGATTGGCTGCTTTCAGCGCCTCATTTAAGACCAGCAGTTCGTCGCGCTGCAGGAGCATTTCACCGGTCGTGCCTTGCAGATCTTGTGCCATCGTGTTAAAGGTCTGGCCCAGGCGGTTCAGCTCATCGTAGGCAAGCTCCTGGGCGCGCGCCGAAAGATCGCCTGATCCGAGCAGGGTCGTTGCAGACACGAGGATGTTGAGTTGCGCACGCAGGGCTTTGAAAAACCGGGTGAGGGTGCGCCATAACACGATGACGGCGAGGACCGCCAACAACACGGCGCCGAAAAAAATGACCGAGCCGAGTATCCTGATCTGAGACTGAAGGGTGGTGAGATCCTGCCCGATGGCGTCTTGTAAGTGAGCGAGCGCTGCCCGAAATTGGTCGAATAACATCTTGCCAAGGGCGTTGGTACTGGCTGCGCGAGCCGTGGCAAGCTGGCCGGATTGCATATTTTGGAGTTGGACTTGAGCATAGGTGCTGTACCAGGTAGTGGCCCGCTCTTCGACCTGCGCGAGCGCTCTGGCAGTCTCTTTGAAGTCACTGCCGTGTACCTGGCTTGCCAGGCGTTGCACAGCGAGCAAATATTGCGGTCGGCCATCAGTAAATGGCTGGAGGAACGTTGGGTTAGCAGTGGTGATATACCCTCGCAAACCGGTCTCCTGGTTGACCATCGAGATCAGGATGCTATTGAGGTCCTCTTGAAGAGCACCTTTTTGTGCATCAAGGTTATGCTGGGAAGGGGAGGCAATGATGCTCACCAGAATGCTGAAAATGAAGATGGAGGCGATGAGACTCGCGACGATCAGCAGGCAGCGTTTCAGTTGTCCTACCAGGCTCATGTGATGTTTGCGTTGAGAGGTGCGGTACATCTTCTTCCTTTCTACCCACAATCGACACATGGCAGTGAGTGTTTCTCTCTCCCACTTTAGACTGACATCTGCATCTCTTTCAGTATACGCAGGCAGGAAAACAGCAGTTTCGGGTAAATGTACCCTACCAACATCTCTTGTGCATTGGTAGGGTACGTTACACTTCATTATAATAATTCTACAATCTACAGCCCCGCTAACCCCGCCTGCGCCACTTCCATGTCGTGTGTATAATGCCCGCCGCTTACGCCGATGCCGCCTACCATCTGGCTGTCGGCCATGATGGGGTAGCCGCCGCCGAAGACGATCAGGCGGTCAGTCTTGATGATGCCGTCGCGCAGCGGCGGATCATCTTTCACGAATTCGTGCCACTCGTGGGTTGCCATGCCGAAACTGATGGCGGTGTAGGCTTTGTCCTGGGAAATTTGCACGCTCAGCAGGGGCGCGCCGTCCATGCGGCTGTAGGCTTTGAGTGTGCCGTCGCCGTCCACAATGGCGATACACATGGGACGGCCCATTTCGCGTGCTTTGGCTTCGGCGGCGGCGATCATGCGCTGGGCGGCTTCGGTGGTGATGCTGGCTTTGGCGAAGGTGTTTTCTGCCATAGAAATACTCCTTTTCTAGCGGTCAACCGTTGGCGGGTTGACTCCATAACGACGTTCCAAATCCTGAATCTCAGGGAGACCGATATGCTGCGTGAACTGCGAGAATGTCACCATGCGCGAGCTAAAGGGCGCTGGCGTCTCGCCCTGTTTGAGGACTTCCAGCAAGGCGAGCATGGCGTGCGTGGCGGCAAACAGCAGGCTCACGGGGAAAATGACGAGTTTGAAGCCCAGTGTATGTATCTCGTGCAGGGTCAAGAGCGGTGTCTTGCCGCTTTCGGCCCAGTTGAAGAGCAGTGGCGTATCGGGGAACGCCTGCGCGATGGCTTGCAGTTCTTCGATTGAACGAGGGGCTTCGATAAAAATAATATCCGCGCCAGCTTCGCGATAAGCGCGGCCCCGGCGCAGCGCATCCTCCAGGCCGTTTACCGCGTTGGCGTCGGTGCGCGCGATAATCACGAAATCGGGGTCTTGACGAGCATCGACGGCGGCACGTACTTTCTGCGCCATCTCGTCCATGGGGATGACCTGTTTGCCCTCCATATGGCCGCACTTCTTGGGCCAGACCTGGTCTTCGATGTGCAGGCCCGCGACCCCTGCTCGTTCGTACTCGCGGATGGTGCGCCGCACGTTGATGGGGTTGCCATAACCGGTATCAGCATCGGCGATGAGGGGCAAATCGCCTACAACTGAGGCAAGCGCGGAGGCGCGAGCGACCATCTCGCTCATCGTCAACAGTCCCACGTCGGGCTGACCAAGCACACTGGCCGCTGTGCCAAAACCGGTCAAATAGACAGCAGGAAATCCAGCCTGAGCGATCAAACGCGCGCTCAATGCGTCATACGCGCCGGGGGCGACAAGCAGATTCGGGCCAGCCAGCAACTGGCGCAAGCGGGTTGTGGTGCGCATCCTTACTTCCCTCTCATACAAACTGTTGCACGTGTTTATATGTATGAATATAAGTTTATGCTATCAGTGTGCTTTTTAGCAAGTACGTTATACCAGTGTCTTTCCTTACTTTGAGACGTAGGGGCGGGGGTGGATGATGATGGGTGGAGGGGACGCTTGCGTCGCCCGCGCCCTATGGCAGAACGTTTCGTTCAATACCATTAGATCGACGGTTTAAGAAGACGCGGGCGACGCAAGCGTCCCCACACCGCATCCACACCACCCCCGCCCCTACGGATAAACACAGCCATTTCATTAACCTGAAGCTTGTTCCCGTTTAGGCATCTATTGGTTGGTTATTTGCGCCTTGCTTTGGCTGTTGTTACTGCTATGTGTAATTTATACACTATAGTCGAGGCAAGGTTTGTTTCGCTGTATCATGCAAGGATTTATCTGTCATGCAAGCAACTGCAACGTTTTCCGGTAAAACGCTGGCGTATATGCGCCGGCTCGTCATCTTGATCTGGGGCCTGTTCCTCTGTTCGGCAGGGATTGTCTTTACGTATCGTTCGGATATGGGGTTGGGGCCGTGGGATGTTTTGCACAAAGGGGTGAGTTTGCATACGCCGCTCTCTTTTGGGCAGGCCAGTATCGTGGTGGGTGGGTTGATTATCCTGGTCGGATTGTGCTTGCGCGTGCGTCCGGGCGTGGGTACTGTTCTGAATATGCTACTGATCGGCTTCTTTGTCGATTTACATTTGCGGATAGGCTGGCTGCCAGACCTGGGAACAGCGCCGCTGGTGGTGCGACTGGCAGCCGATGTACTGGGTGTTTTGTTGATGGGCCTGGGAACGGCTTTCTATATATCACCGCGTCTGGGAGCCGGTCCGCGTGACGGGTTGATGCTGCGTTTGAATGTGCTGACCGGTATACGTATCGCCATTGTGCGCGGCGCAATCGAGTTCAGCGCGCTGGCCTTTGGTTTTTTTCTGGGTGGAACGGTGGGCGTCGGTACGCTTATCTTCGCCCTTGGCGTTGGCCCGGCTGTTGAGATTGGCTTCTGGATTATCCAGCGCTTTATTCCTGTGCTGGCCCCATCACTCGCAGCCGCTCGTTCGCAACATGGACATACATCGGCGTCTGTCCCCGCACTTCACCATCCAGCGTCACGTCGCGTGGGTCAGCGTTTGTCGAAATAAGCACGCCTTTTGCTTGCAGGTGGTGGAGGCCGGGAATAGTTGTCAGATTGGCGGGATGATGCTCCGGTAAAGATGTGGATACATGTTCGCTCATTTCAACGGTATTGGAAGCATCGTCCTGTGAGTACGCGCTAAAGAGACGCATCAGGGCCGAGTTAATTCTCCCGAACTCGAATTCCTCAACCACCACGATATCAAGCAGACGGTCATTGATGCTGACGTTGGGCAGCGCGAGTTCCCATTGACCGCCAAAGATGGGCGCGTTTATGACCGTCACCTGTAATGCGCGGCAGCGTAGCGTGTATGGATCGATGACGCCGTTACTAAGATTGGGCGTTGCTGTATTGTCACGTGGCATGGAAAGCCCTTCAAATTGCAGCGTCACTTCGAGGGCATCGTGATATTTCAGCGTCTCGATGGCTGCAACGGGGTATGTCAGGCGTCCATAACGCTTGCGCGTGGCGATGTTGGTAGCTATGCGCGCGAACTGCACGTTCAGGCCAAGGGTAACGGTATGGGCAAAGTAACTGTGCTTCGCCGGGCTAACACGCGAGAGCGCCGGGCGCTGCTGGCCTTTGCTGGCGAGATGGGGAGCTTGTTCTGATGGTCGGGCTACTCCAATATCGGCTTCTTTCACCCTGCCATGAGCGATAACCTGGGCTGCCTGCTGGATATTCTGAGGAATATTCAGCGAACGGGCGATATCGTTGGCGGTTCCCAACGGCAAGATGCCCAGAATCAGCCCGCTTTCGGCGATATGCGTAATCACGCCGCCGATCAACCCATCACCGCCAGCCGCGATTGCTATTTCGATGCCCGCCTGCTCCCATTGCGCTCCCTGCGCAGGCAGGTGGTCCAGTTCGGCAATTGAAATCGTATCGGCAACTTCTATCCCGTTTTCGCGCAAACACGCCAGGGCCATGTGAAGTTGTCCCGATTTCCCAGAATATGGGCTGTGAATCACTATAGCTTTGCGAGGTTTCTGCACGTTTCTTTCCATTTGTCGGGCTTGTATTTTGCATATAGTATAGCCCACTTCAGTGCCGGGTTGCAATTTGTCTATTCGCAGCGATTTGAAATGCGGTGAAGCATGGTAGGGTGGATTATAGGATGTCAGTCAATTTTCATACTCTGCTATAATCAGGGGACAGGGTTACAAACCTGTCCGGCTGTGCGTGTTTATAGTATGTGAAGTTTCATGCCAGGTCATCTGGTGTTATCATTTCTACGAACCTGAATAAGTGATATGCTCAAGAAATTCCTGTCACCAAACTAGCTTAGATATAGCACATACATATGGAGAAAATATCAGAGGGAATTGAATGAAGACGGATCAACAAAACGAAGATATTCCCATTTCACCATCCCTGGCACAGGAGGATAGCTCCAGAGGGTCGTTTCGGCGCGTACTGAAGAATCGCTCGTTTCTGCTGCTCTGGCTGGCGCAACTTCTCTCACAAGTGGTCTTTAATGCGGCCAATTATGGCATTATCGCCCTTGTAACAGCAATCACCCATTCCACAACACTGGTTGGCCTGGCGATCGTCTCGTTTACACTGCCTGCCGTGCCGTTCAGCTTGCTGGCAGGTGTCTATGTCGATTACCTGGATAAGCGGCTGGTGCTGTGGGTAAGCAACATTCTGCGAGCTATAGCTATGGGCTTGATGGTGTTCGTGCTTCTTGTGAACCCGCATACGCTCGTCTGGCTCTTTTTTCTGGCATTTGCCATTTCACTGATTAGCCAGTTCTTTACGCCTGCTGAAGCATCGGCCATTCCCTTGCTCGTGGATAAGCAAGATCTGGTGTCCGCAATCTCATTATTTAACATAACGCTCACTATCGCGCAGGCTTTAGGGTTTCTGATACTTGGTGGCCTTGTCACCTCGCTCTTTCCACCATTTGACGTTTCACTGGGCACCATTCATGTACATGTCCTCTCTTTTGACATACTCTTCGCTGTTGTCGCTGTTATATACGTCATTTGTACGTTGTTGATCCTGGCCATTCCAGCGCGCGATTTACAGCAGCAGCAGAGGGCGCAGCCGCAATTGTCCGAGTTGCTGGGGAAGCAGGCATGGAAAATCGTAAAAGAAGGCGTGAAAGAAACGTGGACCTATGTTGGCAAGGATACACAGTTGCTGCTCGCGTTATTGCAAGTTTCGGCTGTCAGTATCGTGCTGCTGGTGATTGGTGAACTGGCAGGTCCATTTGTCGTCAATGTGTTGCGCCTCTCGGTGCAGTTCATGCCTCTCATTTTCGCTCCCGCCGGTATTGGCCTGGTGCTGGGCGGATTGTTTATGCCCAAACTTACGCGCTGGTTAGGTATCAACCGTACCATTGCTATAGGCAGCATCGGCACGGCGGTTGGTTTGATACTCATGCCGGTAGGTCGTTTCATCCTGGCACGGCTAGCTCTCCCCTCAGTAGGAATCCTCATTTTTGTGGGGGGAGTAACATTTTTCATCGGCGTGGCGCTTGATATGGTGAATATTCCGGCACAGACGAGGATGCAGCAACACGCGCCTGAGGAAGAGCGAGGACGTATATTTTCCTTCCAGTCGATGCTGTACAATGCTGGCTCTATCCCGGTACTGCTCTTTCTCGGCGTGATTGCTGATATGCTGGGAGTTGAAACCGTCCTGTTTTTACTCGCGGCAGGCGTTCTGCTATTCAGGGCATGGGTGTTCTGGTATAGCCGCCATTCATCGCAGAGTTCGCAAACTCATTGATACAGAAGTATCGAAGTCATATAAAGGATTGCTGCCGCTTTCGAGCGGGGGGAAGATCACAAGGAACGACACCCAGCGGGAACGAAACTACGATACCCAATTTTCACATTTACAATATGCTACAAGCATAGTTTTTCCCTTCCTGAACGCTCCTGAAATCTGTTATGTTTTGAGGGAAAAGCCAGCAACTCTGTAAGCTAGAGAAAGGTCCTTCCCAATGAAGATTGTAGCTCTCTATGATATCCACGGCAATCTGCCCGCGTTAGATGCTGTCCTTAAAGAAGTTGAGCAGGAAAATCCTGACCTGATCCTGGTTGGAGGAGATATCGTCCCGGGTCCCATGCCGCGCGCCGCGCTGGAGCGGCTGCTGGCGCTTGGGGATAAAATACACTATATTCGTGGTAACTGCGAACGAGAGGTGGTCGCAGCGTTCGATGGCCTGCCATTCGGAACAGGCATGTCAGAAGAGGTGAGCAAGCGGATGCGCTGGACGGCAAAGCAACTGGAGCGCAGCCAGCGGGATTTTCTGGCTCAACTGCCGGAACAGGCATCTTTGCGCGTTGATGGGCTGGGTGAGGTGCTCTTCTGCCACGGCTCGCCGCGCAGCGACGAGGAGATGATTACTGCGGCGACGCCAGAGGAGCGCCTGCGCGATATGCTGGTCGGCGTCAGGCAGCGTGTAGTTGTCTGTGGGCATACGCATATGCAGTTCGACCGCAACGTTGATGGCATGCGCATCGTGAACGCGGGCAGCGTCGGTATGCCCTACGGTGATGTGGGAGCTTACTGGCTGCTGCTTGGGCCAGAGATCATGCTGCGGCGCACGCTCTACGATCTGGAGGACGCGGCAGCGCGTATCAGAGCGAGCGGCTATCCGCAGGCGCAGGATTTCGCCGAGAACAACGTACTCAAGACGGAGACGGAGGCCGAGGCTATCGCGGTGTTCGAGAGCATGACGCAGCAGCGCCGGTCAGCGTGAGGATGTTTTGTCCTCATCCAACTGCAAAGTCCGTTCGGCGGCCAGCAGCAGCGGCTGCAACGCTCGGGTCAACTGCATCTTGCCATCAAAGAGACGATCGACCACCACTTCGTGGTAGGGGCTGGCCAACACGCGACCCAATTGGCGTCCGCGACGGTTGCTTTGTTTGGCAAAGTAGCCTTTGGTGGCAAAAGCCGCTTTGGATCCACAGGGCATGGTAGTTAGCCCGATAATCGTGCTGGTAGCCTTATGCTGGCGATAGATCGTGTCCAGCGCTTGTTCCATTTGCTCCACGTTCTCGGTACTACAGGCATTCAACGTGTCCTGCATAGAAATTGCACTATAACGATGACGAGTACATGGAAGACCACAATCCCGCATACCACTTTGAGTCAGAACATATGTTCTCCAGCTTTTCTAAAAACATCAACTGCTCTAATGACGATGCTCTTCTCGTAGAAATTCTCAGCTCCAAATTTAATTCATCACCGGTAAACTGGGTGCCATACCCCAGCATCGCCAGCGCGCAGCCAACCGCGCCGGTTTCTGCTTTCTCAATATAGTCGGGGAACGATGCGGCATTCTCTGATTTGCTAGCAGTGGCGTGTCCGCCCTTGCCGTCGGTAACAACTGCGCGGAAACGAGCATAGCCCTTATCATGCCTGGTCATCTTCTCAGGTATCTTCTTACCTGGTCGGTTCGGATTGAGAATCCAGTTGCCGGTAGGTACCTCGGCCTCGACTTCACGATCAAGGTCTACAAGGATTTCCTCGGTATCAATCGTGCCGTTCGGGCACTCCTGGCGAAACCACACCAATCGAAATTTTACCTCCAGGTATGCGTTGCCTTGTAGCTCGATCAAATGCTTTTATACTTAAAAATCATGCGGCGATTGAGAAACACGCTGCATGGTGGATCAACCTGTACGCTGATCGGCGATGGCGCGATGCACAGGGCCGCGCTCTTATCGCTATTCTGGACGTGCACGGTCTGGCTCCAGATGTGGTCATAGCTATGGCTGCCCTGTATGGCCTCAATAATGTCTTCGACCGCTTCGATAAATGGTCCTTTTTCGTCAGTGTAGCGCACAAACCATTCGTTCGCTGGCAACTATTGGACGAACTGGCTAAGCGTCGTGCGCTCGGTCGGTCCAAAAAGGTTGAGTTGCATGATATAATCCTTTCGATGATGTATGAGCAGAAGCCGCTTAAATTTGCTTCTCATATATTATAACGCGCTAATGCGCCAATAGTAATATGCAACATGTTACTATTGGCACGCTGGTGCGTTGTTTGTTATGATGGATACAAAAGGAGAATGATGATCTATGCTTACTATCGATGGCGAAGAATGGCTTACTTCAAGCGAAGCGGTGGAGCTGCTCTCGCTTAATCACGGTCGGCAGATACCAGGCGGCTACCTGCGCAAGCTGGCGCATCTTGGCCGTGTGCGTACGCACTACATCGACGCGCGTACGCCGCTCTACCTGCGTGTCCAGATCGAAGGCTGGCGCATTGCAGATCGGCCAGGTCGCCAACCTGCCGACAATCCCTCGCCGACCGCTGAGCGTGTGCGTCGCAGTCGAGCGCGGCGTAGGGCTGCCCCTGGCAGTACATCGCCCGACGACCGCCCTGGGCCTGCCCTGTGTGCGTGTGGCGAATCAATCAGTCAGCCCTGGTGCTGTGCCAGGCGCGCTCGCTCATCGCCGTGTGACGCATAGCTCATTTTTCTTGTGCAACGTTGCGAATAAAATAAGAGCCAGGTCAACCGGCCTGGCTCTCTGTGTT
>CAAGKR010517866.1_pt1 | contig 19729 bp, 15 predicted proteins | sample 2556971 | NCBI WGS metagenome assembly CAAGKR01 (sample SAMEA5207829, study PRJEB30636) | soil metagenome | biome: forest; feature: boreal; material: soil | place: USA | collected 2011-09 | depth 1 m | reverse complement strand
GACCGGGGGGCCAGCCGGGGCGCCGCGCCGCTGGTCATCGCGGGACCTTGACGCGGACCTTGACGCGGACCTTGACGCGGGCCGCGGTCGCGGCGCGGTCGTCGACCCTCCAGGAGGGAATCGAGCTCGGGTGCCGCGAGGTCTTCCTCGCCGCCGGCGTCGCCCGTGCCTGGCTCACCTAGGGTGGCCCCCTCGGCAATGATCGGCTGACCGACCAACGTCGCGTCGACGGATTCCGCGTCCGCGACGATTTCGGCCAGACGCCGCGCATCGTCGGCGAATTCGCGTCCGCTCAGGTTCGGTCTGCGGCGGCGCGGGTTCTTGGCGGGGAGAATGTAGCGAAGGGCGAGCAGGATCTGTCGTGCGAGCTCGCTGTCGCGGCGCGAGGGGCGGAGTCGTTCGAGCGCCGGCGTGATGGCCTGCGCAACCAGCTGGCCCACGTCGCGTACCGCCGTGCTTTCGGGATCGAGCTCGTCGCGCAGTGGCGGCAGCAGCAACGTCGCGAGCAAAAGGGCGTTCGATGGAGGGACCGGCCGCTCGGCCATCGAGCGATCGAGGGCGGCCAGGTATCCCCAAAGTCGCGTCCGGCGCAGCGCAGCCTCAGCGTCGACCGGCTCGCCTTTGAGTCCCCGGGCGATCTCCGGCGTGAGCAGATCGAGCAGCTCGGTCTCGACGAGCAGCTCCATCGAGCGTTTGGCCGCGCCGCCCCGTAGGAGCCGGTAGAACTCTTCCGAGACGCGCGCCTGGGCGCACTTGGCGATCTCCCCCCGGTGCTCCATCATCCGGCGGTACGTCTGGGGTTCGATGCTGAGATCGCAGCGCGCGGCGAACTTGACGGCTCGCAAGATTCGGATCGGGTCCTCGCGAAAGCGGATGTCGGGATCGCCGATGGTGCGCACCAGGCGCGCCTCGAGGTCGGCCATTCCGTTCACGTGATCGATCACCTGCCCGGTCTCGAGGTCGTAGAACAGACCGTTGATGGTGAAGTCGCGGCGGCGAGCGTCATCTTCGGGCGTTCCGAACACGTTGTCGCGCCGAATGAGCAGATCTCCACTCTCCGTCTCGGGGCCTTCGGTATCGTCGTCTTCGAGCTCGCGCGGGTTGGCGCGGAAGGTTGCGGTCTCGATGGTCTTGGGGCCGTAGAAGATGTGTGCGAGCCGGAAGCGGCGTCCGATGATCCGCGAGTTGTGGAAGATTCGCTTGATCTCGTTCGGCGTGGCGCTGGTGACGACGTCGAAGTCCTTCGGCTTGCGGCCGAGCAACAGATCTCGCACGCAGCCGCCGACCAAGTAGGCGGCGTGGTCGAAGCGCCTCAGCTGCTTGACGACCCTTACGGCGTCGGAGTCAATCTGACCGAGCTCGATTTTCATGGCGGGTACGGGTAACACGCAGGCTCAACCCCGGGCAACGTGTTCATCATTCAATGCTCGGGGCCATGGTTCCATCGGGATCTTCTTCGGGCGCACGTTTGCCCGAGTGGGTGCTCTTTGCGGGGGGCTTCTCGGTACCGGCGCTCTTGTCGGTTTCGGGCGATGCGTGTCGCCGGTCGGCGTGGCTTGCGGCCGAATGATCGTGATGCGGTCGAGCGACCAGCTCGGGCTCTTCGCCCGCGGGTGGAGGCGGCGGGGCAGCATGGCGGGCGAGAGGCCCCGTGACCGGCCGGGCGACGGGCGAGGGTGGGGCGGCGATGGGCGGCGGGGCCGCGATGGGCACGGATGGGGGCGTCGGGACCGGCGCCGGTGGCCGATTCGTTGGCGGCGTGGGGGCGGAGGCGGCCGGATTGGACGACCCGCCCCCGTCATCGCCCATGTGTGTCCAGATCAATGCCACACCGACGATCGCGGCGATCCCGACCGCGCCGAAGGCGATGCGCCTGGTGAGCTTCTTCCGGGAGTTGAGATCGCTGACGGCAATCGGGGTAAAGGGGGTGTTCCGGCCGCGATTCGAGCGCTGGAAGGGCTCTGCCTCCGGCGGTCTGCCGGTCCCGGGCTGAAAGATGGCCACGGTCCTGGTCGGCGCGCTACGGTCGACGTGGGGGGCGACCATCCCAGGAGCCGGCGGCTCCTCGGGTGACGGGAGACCGAATTCGGGCAGGTGAATGCTGTGGCCGAAGAGCGTGCCGCGCAGGGCCCGATCATCGAAGGCTTGAATCTCCTGCTGGCCCACCGTTGGTCCGACGACGTTTCGTCCCACCGCGGTCTCGCGCATCTGATGGGCGAGCACCTGCGAGGGTGTGAGCTGTGACAGGTCGACCGAGAGCTGCAGTGTGGAGCCCGACGGGCCGGACTCGAGCGCGTCGACGACCGCCTTGGTGATTCCGGTGAGCGGTTCCGGCGGTGCGTCCAAGGAGCGGAGCTTTTTCAGACCTTCTTCGACCTTGATGTCGTCGACCACGGTCGGACCGGAATAGAATGGGCGCGAATCGCTCGCGCCACTGTCGGCGGCGTCTACGGGTTCGACTGGACCAGACTCGTCCTCGCCGATCCCTGGGATCGTCTTCCCAGCCATTAGCCGGAATCTTAACGGATATCGAGCCGGATATCGACGCAAAGACCGAGCGCCGCGGCGGGGTTGGTGTGTATAGTCTCGGGGCTCGGCGGGTCGCATGCGTATCTGCTTCGTCGTCAACAGCGCGCGCACCCAGAGGGCGACCTATACGACGCTGCACCTGGCGTTTGCCGCCCACCGACGCGGTCACGATGTGGCCTTCGCTTCGGTCGATGCCTTCTCGCAGGGGGAGGGGACCGACATCGTGGCCGAGGTCGCCCGGCCGAAGGCTGGCCGGCTGCGCGATGCCGTCGCCTACGCCAAGGCCCTGAACGCCGCGGACGCACCGCGGGAGGATGCGCGCCTGGTCGATTTCGACGTCATCTTCCTGCGCAACAACCCAAACGCCGGCGGCCAGGACAGCGACCGTTTCAATCCGGCCATCGACTTTGGGCGCCGGCTCAAGCAGCTCGGCGTGCTGGTGGTCAACGATCCCGACGGGCTGTCGCGCGCCGGATCGAAGATGTACCTGGCCGGCTTTCCAGTCGAGCTCCGCCCGAAGACCGTCATTACCCGCTCCGTCGAGCGCGTGCGGGCTTTTCTCCGGGAGCTGAACGGCCCGGCGATCATCAAGCCGCTGGCCGGGTTCGGTGGGCAGAACGTGTTTTATGTGGCGCGCGGGCAAAGCGCCAACGTCCATCAGATGATCTCGACCGTGCGGCGCGCCGGCTACGTCATCGTGCAGGAGTATCTGCCGGCGGCAGCCAAAGGGGACAAGCGGGTGCTGCTTCTCGGGGGCGTACCCCTGCGGGTCGGCGCCGCGGTCGCCGCGTACAAACGGATGCGCCCCAAGGACGACATCCGCAACAACATCCACGTCGGCGGCTCGCGGCGGCCCACCGACTTCTCCGAGGCCGAGAGCCGGATCTGCGATCTTCTACGTCCGCGCCTCGTCGCCGACGGCCTCTACTTCGTGGGCGTCGATCTGGTTGGCGACAAGATTCTGGAGATCAATGTCTTCGCGCCCGGCGGCATCGCCAATATCAACGAGCTCTACGAGGTCGACGTCGGCACGGCGATCATCCGCGACCTCGAGCGGAAGGTCGAGTTGCGGTCGGTTTACCCGGAGCCCATTCCCCCCCACGTCTTCATGCGTGCCTAGGCACGCCCGCGTTCACAGCTGTAAATGAAGCGGCAGACTCTTCTCGATCGACTCGGTGGCCCCGTCGGCGACCAGATGCCAGATATGCCGCAACTGGGCCTCGATCACCGTCCCCTCGTCCTCGTCCTCCACGTCCTCCTCGTCTTCCTCGTCCTCTTTTTCGTCCGCGTCGACGCTCAGCTCTTCGCGCATCTCCTCCAGAATGTCCAGCAGCGCCTGTGACGAGGCGACGCGAAAATCGCCGACGGTGACGCGCCCCTCGAATTCGAGGGGGACATAGATCTCGGCGCCCAGATCGTGGGCGTCGAGGCGGTCGAGAAACTCGGTCAGCGCCTCCTCCGAGATTCGGGCGGCGATGGTGTGCGACGCGTGCTCGTCCGCCTTGTCGAGCGGCGGTGCCCCCGCCTCGACGAGCAACTTCGCAAGCGTCCGCATTTCGTCTTCATCCAGACGGTGCGATAGCGGCGCCAGCTCGATCTCGGCCATGTGCACTACCGTGCCGCACGCACCGACCGTCGTCAATGTGCCCGCGTCGATTCTGCTAATGTCTGTCCCGTCCATGCCGACGGAGGTCGCTCAGCTTTTCGCCGCCGCCCGCGAGCGCGCCGCGGTCGCCGTGCACGGGGGGGGTAACGGCATCGAAGTGGCGCGGGCTCTGTCGCGGGAGGTGGACGCGATTGTCGTCGAGGTCGCCGGGCGCGAAGTCGCGAAGTGCAGGACGCCGGTCGCCGTCTTCGCGACCGGCGGATTCGGTCGCTTGGAGCTGGTGCCGTACTCCGACCTGGATTTGCTGGTTCTCTGCGCCGAGACGCCGGAGGTCGAGGTGCAGGCCCTCGCGGAAGCGATCCTCTATCCGCTGTGGGACGCGAAGGTCGACGCGGGGCACGCGGTTCGATCCTACGATCAGGCGCTGGCGCTGCCGGAGAGCGATCTGGCGGCGGCGACGGCCCTGCTCGATGCGCGTTTTCTGACCGGCGACGAAACGCTCGCGGGGCGGTTCTTGGAGGATTTCCGCGCGCGTGTGGCGGCGACCGCCGCCGAGGATTTCGTGGCCCGTCTGCGCGCCGAGCAGAAGGTGCGCCACAGTCGCTTCGGTGACACGATCTTTCTCCTCGAGCCGGACCTCAAGAACGGTCCGGGCGGCATGCGCGATCTCTGCGTCGGCCGGTGGGCGGCCGTGGCGCGCTTCGGCACCTCCGATCCCCAGGCGCTGCTGGCCAAGGGCGTGATGACCGGGCGCTTGGCGCAGGCTTTCACCGCGGCGACCGAATGGCTTCTGCGGGTGCGGATCGCGATGCATGCGGCGGCGGGGCGGCGGCAGGACCAGCTGCGCTTCGCTTTGCAAGAAGCGATCGCGCCGTTGCTCTATCCGGAGGCGCGCGATCGCGGCGGCGTCATCCGGCCGGCGGTGCACCCGGCGGTCGAGGCGCTGATGCACCAGTACCACGCGCACGCCAAATTGATCCGCAACGAGACCGAGCGCCTCCTGCAGAGGGCCACCGCGCGGGAGGACCAACGCCGGCCGAGCCGTCCGGTCGTAGTCCTCGAGGGGGGCGCCGTCGACGAGAGCTTCGTGGTGCGCGACGGCGGCCTGGAAGCGGTCGACGCGACCGTGTTTCAGAACAATCCCTCGGAGATGCTCCGGATTTTCGAGGTGGCGATCACCCTCGACATCCAGCTCTCGCTTCGGACCCTCGAGCTTGTCGGCGAGATGGCGGCCTCGCACGCCGAGGGGCTGCGCAGCGATCTCAAAGCGGGGGCTAAATTCGTCGAGATCCTTTGCGACGGCCGCGATCGGGCCAACCCGTCGCGCCTTGAGCAGATGCAGGACCTCGGGCTGCTCGCCGCCCTCATGCCCGAGTGGGAGCCCTCGACCGGGCGCGTGCAGCACGATATCTATCACGTCTACACCGTCGACCAGCACGCGCTCTACGCAGTCGGGCGGATGCACGCGCTCGGCCGAGGCGACCACGCCGACCACTTTCCAATTCCGACCGAGACCTTGCGCTTGGTGACGCGGCCCGTGGCGCTGGCGGCCGGGACCCTCCTTCACGATGTCGGCAAACCTTATGGCAGTCCGCACAGCGAGATCGGCGCCGGGTTGGCCGTGAAGGTCTGCCGGCGACTCGGCATCGAGGAGGAAGACGTCCGGCGGGTCGAGTTCTTGGTCCGCCAGCACCTGGTGATGGGGCAGATGTCGCAGCGGCGAGATCTCGAGGACATGGGGATGATTTCCGACTTCGCCGCCCTGTGCGGCAACGAAGAAAATCTCCGAGAGCTCTACGTGCTCACCTTCTGCGATCTCGCCTCGGTGGCGCCCGACGCGATGTCGAGCTGGAAGGAGACGCTGCTCGCCGAGCTCTACACCCGGACGCTCAAGTTCATGCGTCGCGGGCCGGACTTGCTGGGATCGGAGCGGGCCGAGATCGTCGAACGGCGTCAGAAACGCGCCGCCGCCATCCTGGAGGAGGCTGAAGGCGATCCGGCGCTGTTAACGCTCTTCGGGGGTTTTCCCGATCGGTACTTCGCCGAGAACACGGCGCTGCGTATCGCGCGGCACGTGCGCCTCATGCGAGCACGGCGCGCGGCGGGCAAGCGGTCGCTGGTGGAGGTCTCGCACGAGGATCGGCTCGGGATCACCGAGATGGTGCTAAGTGCGCTCGACCTGCCGGGGCTCCTGGCCGAGGTGGCGGGCGTCCTTTACGCCAATCGGATCGAGGTCGTCGATGCCGCGATTTACTCCCGCCAACCGGTCGAGGCGGGCGAGCCAGCCGAGGCGCTGGACGTTTTCCGTGTGCGCGACGGCTTGGGCCGTCCGGTGACCGACGAGGCGCGCTGGAAGAAGGTGCGCGACGATCTGGAATCCGTGCTCTCCGGCCAGGTCTTGGCCGAGGCGCTGGTCGCCGCCCGTCCGCGGGGCGATTCCATCGCCGCCTGGCGCACGCCCGCCGTGCCGACCGAGCTCAAGCTCGACAACGACGTGAGCCGGGACTTCACGGTCGTCGAGATCGTCACCGAAGATCGCCCCGGCACGCTCTACGCCATCGCCCGCACGCTCTTCGTGGAGGGGCTCGACATCCACCGCTCGAAGATCGCCAGCGAGGCCAACCGCGCCATCGACGTCTTCTACGTCCGCGACCGGGCGACGATGGAGAAGATCACCGACCCGGCGCGGATGGCCCGGCTCAGAAGCAGGCTTCTGGACCTCCTCGCGCAAAGGTAGACTGCAGCAAATGAGCGCGCTCCCGCTGCTGACTCTGCTCGCGCTGGCGGACTCCGGCGGCGCGGCGCCGTTGCTCGAAAAAGGCGAGCGCCTGTTTCGTCAGGGCGACACTTCCGGGGCGCTCGCCGCGTTCGATGAGGCGGCGAAGGCCGATCCGCAGGATCCGCGGCCCTACTACCTCAAGGGCGTCGCGCTCGAAAAAAAGGGCGATGTGCCAGCCGCTGTCGTGGCCTACAAACAGGCGATCGAGCGCCGAGGCGAGTTTGCCGAGGCGCACAACAACCTGGGTGCGCTCCTGCTCGCCCGCGGCGACGCGGTCGGGGCCGCCGCCGAGCTGGAGGCGGCGGTGGGGACCAAACCGGACTACGCCGAGGCCGAGTACAACCTCGGGGTCGCGCGCGACGCGCTCGGCAAGAAGAACGAGGCTGTCGCCGCTTACAAAGAAGCGGTCCGGCTCAAGCCCGCCGACGCCGGCTACCGGCTGAACCTGGGCGCGGCGCTGCGGCGCGCCGGGGACCTCGACGGAGCGATCCTCGCGCTCAAGGATGCGACCCGCCTCGGACCGCGCGATCCGACGGCCTGGGCCGACCTCGGCATGGTGCTCTCGGACAGGAAGCGCTACGAGGACGCCCAGGCAGCGCTCGAGAAGGCGACCGCGCTCAAGCCGGATTTTGGGCTCGCCTGGAACCGGCTCGGCCGCGTCGCGCTCAAGCGCGGCCAGGTTCCGGCCGCCGTCAGCGCCCAGGAGCGGGCGCGCAAGCTGGACCCCAAGAACGGCGCGTTTGCCGCCGATCTCTGCCGGGCTTTCATCGAGGCGCGGCAAGCGGCGCGGGCCACCGCCGAATGTCGCGCGGCGGTCGATCTCGACCCCCCAAACCCGCTCGCCCACTACGAGCTCATGAAGGCTCTGGTCGCAAAGGGAGAATGCGCGGCGGCCAAGACGGAGTTGGGCCGATTCAATGCGCTCCCGGGGGTCAAGCCCGAAGCCCAAAAACAGGCGGAGGACATCGCGGCCAGCTGCACCCACGCGGCGCGAAAATAGTCGCCGCCCCATCGGGCGGCCCTGCTAATCTCCCGAGATGCTGCCGGACAGTCAGCTCCGAGAGGCCCTCACCTTCGATGACGTGCTCTTGGTTCCGGCCGAAAGCGACGTCTTGCCGAAGGACGTCGAGGTGCGGACGCAGCTGACGGCGGGGATCCGGCTGGCGATCCCGATCGTGTCGTCGGCGATGGATACGGTGACCGAGGCGGCCACCGCCATCTCCATGGCGCGTGACGGTGGCATCGGCATCGTGCACAAGAACCTCAGCATCCCGGAGCAGGTGCTGGAAATCACCAAGGTCAAGAAGGCCGAGACGGGCGTCGTCGTCAACCCGGTGACCGTCGCGCCCGAGCAGAAGCTGGCCGCGGCGGTGGAGCTGATGCGCCGGCACGATATCTCCGGCCTGCCGGTGGTCGCCGGCGATGGGCGGCCGGTCGGCATCTTGACCAACCGCGACATCCGCTTCGAGCGGAACCTCGATCAGCCGGTGAGCGCGATGATGACCAAGAAGCTCATCACTATCGGCGAGGGGACCACCGTGGAGGCGGCCAAGGGGCTCCTGCACAAGAACCGGATCGAAAAGCTTCTGGTGATCGACGGCGGTGGTTTCCTCAAGGGGCTCATCACCATCAAGGACATCGAGAAGGCGCAGCAACACCCCTTTGCGGCCAAGGACGAATTCGGGCGGCTGCGCGTGGGCGGGGCGGTCGGCGTCGGCAACGACCGCGACGAGCGCATCGATGCGCTGCTCAAGGCCGGTTGCGACGTCATCTGTATCGACACCGCCCACGGGCACTCGCGCGGCGTCGTGCAAGCGGTCGCCGACGTGCGCCGCAACTTCCCCAAGGCGCAAATCATCGCCGGCAACGTGGCGACCGGCGAAGGGGCGCTGGCGCTTGCCAAGGCAGGCGCCGACGCGATCAAGGTCGGCATCGGTCCCGGATCGATCTGCACCACCCGCGTCGTCGCCGGCGTGGGCGTCCCGCAGATCACAGCCATCAACGACTGCTCGAAGGCCGTCGCGTCGATGAACGTCCAGATCATCGCCGACGGCGGCATCAAGTACTCGGGCGACGTCGCCAAGGCGATCGCCGCCGGCGCGCACACCGTGATGATCGGCAGCATCTTCGCCGGCACGGACGAGGCGCCGGGCGAGATCGTCCTTTTCCAGGGGCGCAGCTACAAGGTGTACCGGGGGATGGGCTCGATCGGCGCCATGCGCGCCGGCAGCCGCGATCGGTATTTCCAGGGCGAAGTGACCAGCGACGCCAAGTTGGTTCCCGAGGGGATCGAGGGACGTGTGCCCTACCGCGGGCCGCTGTCGCAGTCGATCTACCAGCTCATCGGCGGTCTCAAATCGGCGATGGGCTATACGGGCTGCCGCGCCATCGAGGACCTGCGAACCAAGGCGCGCTTCATGCGCGCCACCGCCATGGGGTTGCGCGAGTCGCACGTGCACGACGTCATTATCACCAAAGAAGCGCCCAACTATCGTGTCGAGCAGTAGCCGCCGCGATCTGATCCTGATCCTGGACTTCGGGGGGCAGTACACCCAGCTCATCGCTCGACGTGTGCGCGAGCAAAAGGTTTATTCGGAGATTCATCCGTTCAACCTGTCCGTGGCGCGCATCCGAGAGCTCGCACCGCGCGGGATCGTCCTCTCGGGCGGCCCGGCGTCCTGCTACGACCCGGAGGCCCCGCGGCTAAGCGGCGAGGTCTACGACCTGGGCGTGCCGATCTTGGGGATCTGCTACGGCACTCAGCTGACGGCGCTCCAGTTCGGCGGCAAGGTGGTGGCCGCGGAGCGGCGCGAGTACGGACGCGCTACCGTGCGGGTGAAAACGCCGGGCGCGCTGTTCCACGGGTTTTTCGCTGGCGAGGAGCTGCCGGTCTGGATGAGCCACGGCGATCGGGTGGAGACGCTGCCCGACGGCTTTGAGGTCATCGCCGAGAGCGCCAACTGTCCGGCGGCGGCGGTGGCCGCGCCGGCCTGCAAGTTTTGGGGTGTGCAGTTTCATCCCGAGGTGGCGCACACGCCGCGCGGCGAGGAGATCTTGGCCAACTTCCTGTTTCGGATCTGCGGCGCGGAGCCGAGCTGGACCATGTCCGGCTTCGTGGGCGAGGCGGTCGCGGCGGTCTCAAAACGGCTCGGGGCGACGGCGCGCGCGGTCTGCGGGCTCTCGGGCGGCGTCGATTCGTCGGTGGCTGCCGCGCTCGTACTGCGCGCGATCGGCGCCCGTCTGACCTGCATCTTCGTCGACACAGGGCTGCAACGGGCCGGCGAGGCTGGACAGGTCGAGTCGCTCTTCCGCGATGCATTCAAGGCCGACCTCCGGGTCGTCGAAGCGAGCGCGCGCTTTGTCGAAAAGTTGGCCGGCGTCACCGATCCGGAACAGAAGAGGAAAATCATCGGCCGCGAGTTCATCGCCGTTTTCGAAGAGGAGGCCAAGAAGGTCGGTGGGGCCGATTTTTTGGTACAAGGGACGCTCTACCCCGACGTCATCGAGTCGGTCTCGTCCAAGGGTCCGTCGGCCACCATCAAGTCGCATCACAACGTGGGCGGGCTGCCCGAGCAAATGAACCTCAAACTGGTCGAGCCTCTGCGGGAGCTCTTCAAAGACGAAGTCCGCGCGCTCGGTGCCGAGCTGGGCCTGCCGCACCATGTCCTCTGGCGTCAGCCGTTCCCCGGGCCGGGTCTAGCCGTGCGCATCATCGGCGAGGTGACGCGCGCCCGCTGCGATGTCCTGCGTGCGGCCGACTCCATCATCGAGCAGGAGATTCGCGCGGCGGGCCTCTACGAATCGATCTGGCAGTCGTTCGGCGTGCTGCTTCCGGTTCGTACGGTCGGCGTGATGGGCGACGAGCGCACCTACGCCGACGTGCTCGCGCTGCGGGCGGTCAACTCGCGCGACGGCATGACCGCCGACTGGGTCCAGCTCCCCTACGATCTTCTGGCCACTATCTCGTCGCGCATCGTCAACGAGGTCAAAGGAATCAACCGCGTCGTCTATGACATCTCGTCGAAGCCCCCCGCGACGATCGAGTGGGAATAGCGCCGCGCTCGCGATCCTGCTGTCGCTCGCGACTGGCGCGGGCGCCGCGCGAGCGCGCAGCGACAACACGGCCAGCGACGGCGGCAGCACGCCGGAGGGCCCGCTTCGTGAAAGCCGCGGCGGCGTGTCGATCGATTGGCAGACCGGAACGCTCAGCGCCGCAGGCGGTGCGGCCGCCGATCTCCGGATGCCGAGCGTCGACCTGGCGCGCCCCGGCGCGGAGCGCCGTGCCCGCACCGCCGCGCTGGCGAAGCTGCGGACCGCGCTGGCGACGTTGCCGCTCGGTGGTGGGCGTACGCTCGGCGCGGCCGGGATCGATCGCGCCCTCGATCGGGTGCGCACGGTCGACACTCAGTACCAATCCAACGGCGGCGCCGTCACGCGCCTCGAAATTCGCTTCGCCGATTGGCTCGAGGTCACAGAGCCACCGACCGTGACTCTGACGGCGCCGGTCATGCGCCTCGGCGCCGCCCCGCCCGCCACGGTCGGTGGCCGGGAGATCGTGCTTGGCGCCGCGATCTTCCGCCTGGGTGCCGCGCCGCCGGGAGCGAACGCCGTGGCCGCGAAAACCGACAGCGCGGGTCGGCTGATCCTCGATGGCGACGGCGATCTGGCTGCAAGGCTCGCCGGCGGGGTCGCGCGGATCTACGTTGCCAAGGTGCAAAGGTGACGGGGCGGGCGTGGAAAAAGCTGGCCTCGATGATCGCGGGGATCGCGCTGGCTGCCGGAACGGTGCGTGGCGAGCCTCCGCCGCCGACCATGCCTCCGGGTTCGCCATCTCTTGCGGTCCCGTTGACGCCCGGCGCGCGGGTGGCGACCGGTCAAGCGCCGGTCGTGGGTGGCAACGCCGCCGGCGCGCGCGAGCGGGCGCTCGACGAGGCGATGCGGCAGGCCGTCGACCTGGCGCTCGGCGATCTGGCCGATGCGCCGATGCGCGCGGCGCAGGCGAAGGCCGTCAGAGCGATCGAGGCCAAGGCCCGCAACTTCGTGCCGCGCTACCGGACGCTGGAAGAAGGAGAGGCGAACGGCGTCTACACGGTGCGGATCGAAGCGGAGGTCGACGACGTCGCGCTCCGGCGCCGGATCGACACTTGGACGGAGACGTCGCCGGCGGCCGCGCCACCGCCGCCGGGGACCCCCGGGCTCCTCATCGTCCCCGGCGACCGCCTGGCGAGCACGTCCGCCTTCATGGCGAGCTTGGTGGCGGCGCTCTCATCCTCGAACGTCCGCGCGCGCGCGGCGGAGGCAGGCGGCGATTTCACGGTCGCCACGGCAGCGCGGGCGGCGGCCCACGCCTCGCTCGGAAACGCCGCGCTGGTCTCGGCCATCGTCACAGACGAGGGGGCCCTTCGCGGCACGGGGCGCGTCGCGACCGCTTGCCGAGGTACAGCTCGGCTGCTCGCCGCGCGGTCGGCAGCCGTGGTCAGCGAGCGCGCCGCGAGCGCTCGGGTGTTCACGAACCGCGCCGACGCCGGACACACCAGTTGCCTCGAGCGGCTCGCGCGCGATCTGGGGGATCAGCTCGTCGCGGCTGTGTCCGTTTCGATCGGGCTTGGGTCGGCAGACCTCCGGGTCCTGACCCTCGACGCCGACGTCGTCGAGCCTCAAGCGGTCACGGCGCTTCTCAAGAGCGTGCGTTCGGTCGGTGCGGTCTCGGCCGCCGAGCTTCAGCGGGTCAGCGCCGGTCGCGTGGAGATTCGGGTTCGGACGCGGGCCCAGGCGGGTCCTCTGGCGGCCGCCCTTTCGCGAGACGCGGACGCGCTTATCGTCTTGAGCGACGTACAGAGCACCGCCGATGCTATCCGTCTGACGGCGCGGTTGCGCGCGCCCATTTCGCCTCAACCTGGGAGCAGTCCATGACATCGACACGGGGTCGCGTGGGCGGCTTGTTCGGCGCCTTGTTGCCAGCGCTTTTCTTGCTCGTCGGCGTCTCGTGCGCGCACGCGCCGGCCAGCCAGGGGGGCGGTTTCCGCGTGGATTGCAACCTCGCCGACGCAACGATCTGGATCGACGACGTGATGGTCGGCAGCGCGTCGAGCTGGACCTCCCGGGGCCGGCAGATCCGAGCAGGCTTCCACCGAATCGAAATCCGCCACCCCGGCTACTACTCGGTCTTCAAGGAGATCGACCTTGCCGTGGGGGCGGAGACCGTGGTCGTCGCCAAGCTCCGCGAAACGATTGATTGAGCCCGATCTCGACCGGACGCCCGTCAGCCGAGCTGTTCGCAGAATTCGATCTGCCGGGGCACTTTGTAGGGGGCGAGGTTGCGGGCGCAGTGGTCGATGATGTCTTCGGCGCGGCAGACGCCGGCGCGCACCACCCGAGCGACCACCATGGGGCCGCCGAGATCGTCTGTGATCACTCGGGCCTGAGCGGCTTTGACCTTTGGAAAGGCCTCCAAGCAGCCTTCCACCTCGCCGAGCGCGACGCGCTTGCCATCGACCTTGACCAGATCGTCTTCGCGGCCGGTGATGGTCGTGCGCCCGATCTTGTCCTGCTGTCCGACATCGCCGGTGCGGAGCCAGCCATCGTCGAGCCCGCCGATCGGGACCCCGTCGTTTCGCTTCGGCAGGTGAATCTTCGGAACCGAGACGACCGACAGGGCGCGCGACCGAACCCAGATCGGTCCGGCCTCACTGGGCGGCAAGCGGTTCCCCTTCGGTCCTGCCACCCGCAGCTCGACGCCTTCGAACGACCGACCAACGCTTTCGGGATCCTTGCCGGTGCGATCGAGCGCCAGCGGTCCAGCCTGCGTGCTGTGGTAGCAGGAAAGAAGCCGAATGCCGAAGCGCTGGTAGAAACCCTCCGCGATGTTCGCCGGCAACGCCGAGCCCGAGCTGATAAAACGTGCGCCGGCCGTTTTCAAGGGCTTGACCGTCGGAACCCGAACCAGCGATCCGAACAGCGCCGGCGTACCGGCGAAGAAATCGATGCTCTGCTCGCGGAGGAGCTTGGCGATTCGTTTGGGCGAGACCTCGTCTTCGAGGAACAGTGTCGCGCCGCTCGCCAGGGTTGTGAGCAGCCCGAAATCGAAACCGTAGCTCGCGTGCACGGGCAACGTGCAGAGGATCCGGTCCGACGCCGATACGCCCAGCGTTGTCCGGATCGCCTCCGCCGCCGCCGCGAGGTTGGCCGAAGTCTTGACGACCCCCTTGGGGTCTCCCCCGATGCTGGCGGTGAGCTGAACGACATCCGGGGACCCCGGCCCGTCGGCGAGATTGGCGAGCGACGCCCGCTTGTAGAGGCCACAGGTCAGCAGCGTTCCCTGCAAACGCCGCCGGGACTCGGGAACGAACTTCGTGGGTGGGGCCGCCGGGGGACGCGCAGCCGTCGGGCTCGCGTAGTACGGGAGGCCGGCCGAGCCCGGTCCACCCTCGCCGCCCCGCGGGCGGGTGATGAGCGCGCGGAGGGGCGCCGCCTCCAGAACCATCTCGAGCTCTCGGTTGCCGGTCGTCGGGTCGAGCGGCACGACCACCGCGTCGATCTTCGACAGCGCCAGCGTCAAGATTACGAAGTCGGGGACGTTGCCCAGCATGAGCCCAACCCACGCCCCCGGCCCGATCCCGAGCGCGAGGAGCTCCTGGGCGCGCCGGTCGACGCGGTGGAGCAACCCGCGCCACGATAGATACGTGTCTCGGTAGACCAAAGCTTTGTCGCCGCTCTGGCCCGAGGCAACGTTCGAAAGCCACTGGTAAAGCTGCATGCTGCGGGACGTACGCCTTTGGGAGCCTCGCGAGTCTATACGCCGACGGTGTGGCGCCACAAGCGCCGATCCATCGATCCCCCTTGCACCCGTGACGCCCTACCGCACCGCGACGAGGCGCGTTCCGGCCGTCTCGGACTTTTCGGCGGCTTTTTCGGCGAGGTATTCGCTGACGATGTGACGACCGACGTAGGTGGCCTTGATCCGCCAATTTGGGTTGTTGCCGAGGACCACGGCAAACGCGATGGTCGGACGCTCTGCCGGCGCGTAGCCGACGAACCAGCTGTAGGTGATCGGGCCTCGATCGGTCTCGGCGGCCAGCGTGCCGGTCTTGCCGGCGACTTCGATGGGCAGGTATCGCTGGCCGCGTTTGTTGCGGAACGTGGCCTTGGCGGTGCCGATGCGCGTGGTCAGCTCCATCATCCGTCCGACCTCGGTCGCGACGGCGGGGTTGGCGACGTGTCGGAGAGCCGCGACGGGCAGTCGCACCGCAAGCCCCTCCCCGTCGACGGCGCTGTCGATCAAAGTCGGGGCCGGCATGTCGCCCCGGTTGGCGATCGTCGCGGCCAGCAGCGCGCCGTGCATCGGCGACAAGGTCGAGTGCCAGAATCCGGCGGCGGCACGGGCAAACTCGAGGCGGTCGGCGGGGACGTCCAGGTGCGAGGCCTCGACGGGGAGATCGAAGGGAATGGCCTCGTCGAAGCCGAAGCTCCGCCCTTCGCGCAGGAGCCCGTCCGCCGTGAGGTGCCGACTCACGAGCTTGGCGATGATCGCGTTCTGAGACTTCCCCACCCCGAACGCCAGGGTGTCGCAACGGCGATCGATTGCCGGCAGATCGACCAGGTTGTCCAGGAGCACCGCCGACACGCCACCGTGGTAACAGGTGCGGGTGGCGCCCGAAACGCCGCTTTCCACGAGCGCAGTGGCTGAAACCACCTTGAACACGGAAGCCGCGGGCGCCCAGGCGCGCAGCGCCAGCTCCGCCGGGCCGAGGCGCGGATCGGCCGCCGACCGACCGACCATCGCCAGCACCCGTCCGTCGGGGATAGACACAACCACGGCGCCTGCGTACGGAATCTGAAACGCGCGCAGGACGTCATTGGTGCTGCTCTGAAGGCGCGGATCCAGCGTCAGCTCGGCATGCCCACCCTCGGCCAGGTCGGCCACGTAGTGCCGGCCCGCTAGTCGGATCGTCTCGGGTTTGACCGAGACCGATTTACCGAAAACCGGAGCGGAAACTGCCAGGAGGGTAACGACCGCTACGAGAGACGAGGTGCGTGACATGATCACACCGTCATACATGTAGGTGGAAGTGTCAAATTATCCTCCCCTTGCTGCCTTGTTGGGTTTGACCTAGCCTCCTTCGCCGAGACCGTGGCGCGACATCCCCGCGATCCAAATGACACTTCCGAATCGGACCACGTCCGGGCGAAGACGGTCGTCACCAGCATCAGCCGCATCTCCGAGCGGCCGGCCGGTAACGAAGCGTGCCTGGTCGTGATCTACGGTTCGGAGCTCGGCAAGAAGTACAATCTCAACGCAGCATCGCTGGTCGTCGGGCGATCATCGAAGTGCGACATCCAGATCGATCAAGAGTCGATCTCGCGCAATCATTCGAAGATCGTCAATACCGGCAAATCGGTTCTGGTTCGCGATCTCGGATCGACGAACGGGACGTACGTCAACGATGAGCCCGTCGATGAATACATCCTGCGCGACGGCGATCTCATCAAGATCGGTCGGACGATCTTCAAGTTCCTGACCGGCGGCAACATCGAGAACGCGTACCACGAAGAGATCTACCGGCTCACGACCATCGACGGGCTCACGCAGATCTTCAACAAACGCTACTTCCTCGAAATGCTGGAGCGGGAACTGGCGCGCTCGCACCGCTACCGGCGGGCCCTGTCTTTGGTGATGTTCGACATCGACCACTTCAAGAAGGTGAACGATAGCTACGGACACCTCGCAGGCGACTACGTGCTCAAGCACCTGGCGCAAGCGGTGCGCACCAAGATTCGTCGTGAGGATTGTTTCGCCCGCTACGGCGGCGAGGAGTTCGCGATCGTTCTTCCCGAGATCGACAACGGAAACTGCCTGCCGTTCGCCGAGAAAATCCGCGAGCTCGTCGAGCGCACCGAGTTCAAGTTCGAAAATGCCCGCATTCCCCTCACCATTTCGATGGGCATCGCCACCGTCGACGCCGAGCTGACGGACGCCGCCGGGATCATCAAGCGCGCCGACGAACGTCTCTACGAAGCCAAGGCCAGTGGTCGCAACCGCGTCTGCGCCTAGGCCTAGGCGCTTCGCGGGATGAGCTGGGCCGCGACGCCTTCGATTATCTGATGCTGGGCTCGAGGACGCCGTCTTCGTCGACCTTCTCGGGCCTCTCGGCTTTTTCGGTTTTTTCGACCTTGCTGGTCGCCGGCGAATTCGCGGGGCGCGCGCGGGGTGCGCGCGATGTCGCCCGGGCCCCGTTGCGATCGCTGGCGTCGCCGGCAGTCGGATCGAGGCTGGCTCGTCGCAACGTCGCGAACATCGGGGACGGCAGGTTCGGGACGACGAACATCGTCTTGGGCTCGTAGCCGGCCTTCTTGAACAGGAACTCGACCGCCGAATCGCTGTACGCGACTTCGATGGACAGCGGTGTAAGTCCCAGCGTGGTGCCATCGGCCTGCGCCACGACCGCACCATCCGGATCGGAGTTGAAATTCACGCGCACGGTCGCCGGGTGAAGCGGGAGCGTCGCGGCCGGCAAGGGACGCCGCGCTTCGCGCCGCTGTCCGAGCAGAACGATTGCCGCGACGGTCAGGGACGCGACTCCGACGAGGAGGACCAACCGGCTGCCCGGTTTTGTCCGGATCAGGTTGTCGATGTTGTTGATGAGCTCGCCCCGCCCGGACGGCGTGCCGTCGGAGGCGGGGGGCTTGGAGCCAAGGCCCGACCCGTAACCCCTCACCGAGCGTTCTTCGAGCTCCGAGCGCGCCATGGGGGCGGCGGCGCGCGCGATCCCCGAAAGATCCTCGGGGATGCCGACCTCGGGAGCCGAGCTGGCGTAGCGCTCGGGATCGAGCAGGGCTTCGCGCAGGTCGGCCATCGTCTGGAACCGCTGGTCGCGATCCTTGGCAAGCACGCGGTAGAGGAGAAGGTCCATGTACTCGGGCAGGTCGGGCACGAGGCTGCGGACCGAAGGCGGCGGCATCGTGACGTGCTTGACGATGATCTCGCCGTAACCCTCGCCGCCGAACGGCACCTTGCCGGTCAGCATCTCGAAGATGAGAACGCCGAGGGAATAGATGTCGGCGCGATAGTCGATCTCGGTCTTTCCCTCACACTGTTCGGGAGACATGTAATAGGGCGTGCCCATCACGGAGCCGGTGCGCGTCTTGTGCGTCACCTTCTGATCGTTTTGCGTCAGCTTGGCGAGGCCGAAGTCGAGCACCTTGACGAAATCGTGGTTCGCGCCGCGCGTGCAGAGAAAGATGTTCTCGGGCTTGAGATCACGGTGAATGATCCCCTGCTGGTGGGACGCATTGAGCGCGTCGGCAATCTGCGCGCCGATCGCCATCGCCTCCCCGATCGGGATATGTTTTTCGCGCTTGAGGCGATCTGACAGCGACTCGCCCTGAAGGTACTCCATCACGAAGTAGAACTCGCCGTCGGAGGTGTTCCCGAAGTCGGCGATGTCGACGATATGCTCGTGACCGATCTGGTTGACCGCTTTGGCCTCGGTGATGAACCGCGACACCACGTCGGAGTTCTTGGAAAGCTCCGGGTGGATCGCTTTCATGGCGACCTTTTTCCCGATGACCGGATGCTCGGCCAGGTACACGACCCCCATGCCCCCTTCTCCGAGCTTGGCGGTGATCTTGTAGTTTCCGATCGTGTGGCCGATATCGATCATGCAGCCGCGCGGCTAGGCCCCCGAGGTGTAGCGAAACATAAAGAGCCGCACGAGTATAACGTACGAGAAGCCAAAACGTTTCCGGGCGTCAGCCGAAAAGAATCGATCGCCGCTCGGCCAGAAGGTCGGCGATCATTCCATCGATGGCTGTCCGCACCGTCTCCGCGACGCGGGTTGTCCCGGCATCGTCGCCGACGGCGGGCGGAGAGATTGGCGCGCCGATTTGGATCGTCCATTTGGACGGGAGCGGCAGCAGGCCGAAGGGGCCAAGCCACGGAAAAGTTGGAGTAATCGGAATGTACGGGAGGCCCAGGGGTTCCGCGAGCCGGGTGATCTTGGCGATCACGGGGTGAATCTCTTCTGCCCCGACGACGGCGACGGGCAGCAGTGGGACCTGGGCCTGCCGGGCCAACCGCACGAACCCGCCGCGGCCGAAACGGGCCAGGCGGTATCGTTCCCGATACAGCTTGCCAACTCCCTTCAACCCTTCAGGAAACACGGCGACCAGCTCGCCGGCCGAGAGAAGTGGTATGGCCGTTTCAGTCGAGGCCCTGACGCCACCGATGCGCGCGACCACGTTCGCCATCCAGCCGGCGCGGAACACGAAGTTGGCGACCAGCGGGCGCAGGCGGCGATGGCCTGGATGGTTGCGGTAGAGCGCGTAGAGCAGCATGGCTCCGTCGTACGGGATGCCCCCCGAGTGGTTGCCAACGAGCAGTGCGGCACCGGTGGAAGGGACGTTCTCGATGCCAAGGAGCCGCACGCGGAAGTAGTGGGACCAGAGGAACTCCAAGAGCGGTGCCGCGCGTTCGAGGAACCGCGGATCGTGGCCGCCGTCGGGAAGATCGTTGGCCTTGCGAGCGTCGGGACCGTAGGCCGAGCGGATGGTTTCGAGCACCGCGGCAAGCGCCGACTTGATCGTCGCCTCAGAGCCCGCAGTCGGCACGCGAGCCTCCTAGGGATTCGAGGACAGCCAGGAAATCGTCGGCCGGCGGCGTGCGCAGCTCGATCGGCGCGCCGGTCACCGGGTGCGGAAACCCGAGCAAAGCGGCGTGGAGCATGAGGCGCGGCGCGGAGATTTGCGCGCGGCCCGCGCGGGTGAAGTCGCGGTTGTAGACCGTCTCGCCGACCAGCGGATGACCGCGCTCCGCGAGG
>CAAGKR010423887.1_pt1 | contig 19747 bp, 23 predicted proteins | sample 2556971 | NCBI WGS metagenome assembly CAAGKR01 (sample SAMEA5207829, study PRJEB30636) | soil metagenome | biome: forest; feature: boreal; material: soil | place: USA | collected 2011-09 | depth 1 m | reverse complement strand
TGGCAGTACTAAATAATTTTGTCTGGCATCAACGGTGGACGTGGAGAGACCGGCCTTCTGCCACCACGGGGGAAACCCTGCGCCGGCTGGCGAAGTTCAACATAACAAATGGCGCGGTTTCAATAACCGGCAATCTGGTCCTTATGAGCATTCTGGTGGGACGCCTGGGCCTGCCGATCACCGGCGCCAACGTCGCCAGCGTTGCGGCTTGCTCAATATGCAATTTCTTTCTCGCCGACCGAATCGCCTTTTATGTGGACAGGGATAGGCAGAGGGCGTAGCCGTTAAAAGATTCCCCTTGCGCAATCTAATCTCTGACAAGCACTAATCAGTCAGCAAACAGTGGGCAGTACGAGCAGGGTGTCGGGGTCGGGGGTCCGTCAGTGGAGTGGTAGGTTGGGTAGGCGCGCAGTTTGGTCGTCGGATAGTGGTCGGGGGAGTCGCTGCAAAAAGTATTACTAGCGCGTAGTGATAGCATTCCTCAGGCTGTCATGAAACTCCCATATCCACGCCGGGCCACCGTTGAGCGCGAGAAGATTACTGAGTACTTGTTAAATGATGCGCACCCCGGTAACGGTGGCAAGGCTTTATTCTTCGCGGCTCTCGGCTTCTCACAAGCGGGGTGGCTGACGCTCGCGAATGCATTTCTGAAGCTGGCTCTGGAAACCGAGGTTGCAATCACAATGGAATCTTCGCATGGCATCAAGTATATTGTTGATGGAGCATTGAGCACGCCATCGGGAAAGAGGCCAGCGGTGCGAACGGTATGGATCGTCGATAGAGGAAGCGAAAACCCGCGGCTGGTGACAGCGTATCCTTGTGAGGAAATCTGACAATGATTAAGGAACATGAACGAGTCGTATTGAAATCGCCTGTCCCGGATAAAGGTCTTGAAGCGGGGGACGTGGGCAGCGTTGTCCATGTGTATCGAGACGGCGAGGCTTACGAAGTAGAATTCGTTGCCCTGGACGGACATACGGCAGCAGTCGTAACCGTCGAAGCATCGCAGGTTCGGCCTGTGGCTCCTGGCGAGATTCCTCACGCACGCGGATTGGTCGCGGCCTGACTTTCTTACGGCCGCAGTGAGTTTGCACCCTCACCTATCGCACAAAGGGCGCCTTCCGGATTGCCTGCTCCGCCTGCGACACCACCGCCGCAAATCGCTCCAACGGAATATTCCCGCCACTCAAAATGCCCACGACTTTCTTTCCCCGCAACTGATCACGTAGCTTGATCGCTGCTGCGAGTGACGCAGCGCCGGCGCCTTCCGCTACTTGTTTTGCATGCTGCGCGAGCAGGCGAACAGCTTCGTTGATCTCTTCATCCGTCACCAGCACAAAATCATCGAGCAGCTCCCAAAGGATCCGGTTCGTCATTTCAAAAGGCACCCGCGTCGCCAGGCCTTCGTGCTCTGTCTCCATCGTCGGATATGGATCCAGGGTGCGATTCCGCCAGGCGTGCCACAGGGCCGGCGCGCGTTCCGACTGCACTGCGATGACACGAGCGCGGGGGTTGATCTGTTTAGCAACGATGCAGTTGCCTGCGGCGCAACTCCCACCACCCGCCGCAGCGATGATTACATCGACGTCTGGCAGATCATCAAAGATCTCAAGACCGATTGTGCCGACGCCCGCTATCAACTTCGGTTCATTCGCCGAATGAACATAGCGATGGCCGTCCTGCCGTGCCAAGCGTTCTGCATCTATCCGCGCTTCATCGAAATCACGACCATGCAAGCGGACTTCGGCGCCCAGATCGCGCATGGCTTGCATCTTTGTCTGATTCACATTCTCAGCTGGCGCATAAATGATCACTCTTGCTCCGAAGAGACGGCCCGCGTACGCGATCGATTGCCCATGATTGCCGGTTAGAGCAGGAATATCCGAGCTCCAGCTATGACAAAGCAATCGATGACATTATTATCGGCATGAACTTTGAGAAGTATTCGCAGCAAGCTTCTGGCCTGCGATCGGCTCTTGCTACTTTCAATCTCCACCTCCAAAACCTCAAAAAGCGCGAAGCCTGTGAGGTCGCAATATGGGGCGAGATTTTGTCTGAAACGCTTGAGGAAGTCCGTTTCTTCGAGCGAGAGAAACAGGATTACATGCAGAATGCATTATCAGGAACCAAGAGCCAAAGCTAATCCTTCCGCAAAATTGATTCCGGTGATAGAATTCGCGCACTCGATTCCTCAGTTCTGACTTGGCAGTTTGTCCCGAATTAAGTCTTTGCCGCCATTTGAGGACTGCTCATGATCTCCGGAGGGTATCTCCATGGCCCACAAGAAGAGTGGTCGAAGTGAAAAGAAGACTGGTTTCTGGGGCAATCAATACACCCAGCACTATGACGCCAAGGGTAACAAAAGCGGTCGAAGCGAGCGGAAGGAAGGCTTCTGGGGAAACAAATACACCCAGCATTCCGACCAGAAAGGCAATAAGACTGGGCGGAGCGAGGGCAAGGAAACCTTCTTCGGAGATAAATACCAGCAGCACTATGACAAAAAGGGGAACAAGAGCTCGTGGAGTGAACGAAAGGAAACCTTTTGGGGTAAGAACTATAGGCAGCACTACGACGAGAACAACAAGAAGACTCGGTGGAGCGAGAAAAGGGAAGGCTTCTGGGGAAACAAGTACCGGCAGCACTACGATGAACCAGGGAGAAGCCAGTCGGGGAGAAGTGGCTCTAGCAGCACTTCCAATAACCCATCTTCATCGGGTTCGTATTCTTCGACAAGCAGTTCGCCTTCCGGCGGTTCGTCACCCTCCTCGTCGCCTTCAAGGACCTCGCAAACCTCTTCTCGGCGCATACCGGGAATAATGTGGAAACTCCCCGTTTTGGTCATAGTAGCGGCTCTCGCATTGTCCCTCCTAAAATCCATAGTGAATAGTATCGGCGCTAACCGCCATACAGCTGAGCGTTCGTATGCGAATTACCAAGCCACTTCAGGATACGTCAACGCGATAAACTTAAACTTACGGAGCGGTCCCGGTAGCGAGTACTCTAAAATCACGACCCTTCACAATGGAACGGCGCTATCATGTTTCAACCAGGCGCAAAGCCAAAGCGGTGACACTTGGCTTAGGGTGAGTGTGGATGGAACAGAAGGATGGGTCCTTCGAAGATTCATAAGCGGTAATAGCCCGCAGATGAATCAATCAAAAGTTCAAGAGCCCGAACCGCAAGAGTCAAAGCGTCTTGATGGGCAAACTTTTGGAAAGCAGCAAGAAGAAGAACAGCAGAGGCAACGAGAGATCGAGGAACGGGAGCAACAAGAAGTCCAGCGAGTAAGGGAAGCAGAGCTAGCTAGACAGCAGGAAGCTGAGCAGCAGAGGCAGGCTGAATCGGTAAGGCAGGCGCGAGAGATTGAAGAACAGAGAAGCGAGGCTCTTCAGCGCCAGCAAGAAGATGAGCGGCGTAAAGCCGAATACGAGCGGCAGCGCCAAGCGATGGAAGAGGAAAGGCGAGCCAGAATTGAGTTGGAGCAAAAGCAGGCGGCGGAGAGACGGCGAGTCCAGAGAAATCAAAGAATCATCAGGGGCGTAGGCGACATAATCCAAGGAGCAATCAAGCGCAAAAGAAACTGAATGGTGAGGATGCCATAGAACTTAGACGCGCATCATAGGACAACACCTTAATCCGAGTACATTCATGGACTCGGAAGGCAGAATCAAAGCATCCCCACCTTCCTTCCAGATTCGCGATTCCGATGTCGGAAATAATTAGTATCGCGTGGATCGCGAAAACCGGGCGACCGAAGTATGCTGAATCCAAAGTTTAACCATTTCTACCGTAGCTGGCGTGAAAAGGCTGATGAATATCAGGGTGACGATATTCGGTCTGCCTTTGACCGATTCTTTACGTTATTCGTCACATACAACCGGCTCTACGCCGAGGCGACGTTTTAGCTTGCGCGGCAGCGAGGTTCGGGCGTAACCCTCAACCCAAAGAGGCCGTTTCCAGATGGTATGGCCGCGCGAGTGTATGTTGGCAGGTATCTCGGGAGTGAGCATTTGATTGACATGCTAGAGGGAGAGCCGTCTTGCGCCGAAGCGATCCAAGCCATCGTGACATTTCTTGAGCAGGAGAGATTCTTCATTAAACTTCACATGATTGACGGGACCCGCCAACCAGGCAAAGACCGTGAACTACTTGGCAAATTTCGTTCACGGAGTAAGAGTCAGCGAGCAGAGGCGGTGCTCGACTTTCTCTATTCAGTACGCATCAACCTATTCCACGGTCACAAGGCGTTCCGACCAGTGCAAATAGAAGTGATGAGGCCAGCTAACGTGCTGTTGACTCGCATCGTTGACATCCTACATGAGCGGCTGAATCAACTCTGAGAATCTGCGGTCTCATAGGGAACCCTGGATACGCTGTCGGCTGGAAAACTCGTGAAGCGTTTTTGAGGATGAACTTATGGCACTAGACCCGGTTACATCTGTACTTGTTCAAAAGCTCGAACCGGAGCTTAGGAAACACGTATTGGCGCGCAGGGAAATGATGTTAAGAGAATTCCGTTTTCTGAGATTACGCGAGGATCGATTCTTGAATATTGTGCAAAGCGCAGGTTGGACTGATCAGCGCTTAGAGGTGCTTTGTGGTGTTATCCCATCGAAGCAGGGGGCACACTTAGCACCCACCCTTTTCGTAGGTGGTTTTGCGCGCGCGTTGCACAATCGCATGATTGCAGCGCTTGAGACTACATACCCCATGAATGTCGTGGTCGGATTGCATTCGGGCACCTGGAGCCTTCTTGGCCGCGGGCGGACCCTTAATCGACTTGAAGTGATACCCAGTAATGCTTTGATGCAACTGAATGAACAAGGGAGCGACGATCTGGCGATTTTTGTGCGTACTACTGAGCCTCATTAAGCAGTATGGTGGTAGAGCGCAATTGACGAGACACTTGAGAAGCCAAGTGCGAAGGAGCAGCCCCATGAGCACCGTTGATGAAAGGAATAGTACGGTTCTTCTACGTGCTCGGGTTTCCAGCGGGAGTCACTCACTTACTTTCGTGATAGTCCTCTTCCGTATTGACGGCCCAGATGTTTGACTTGTCGGTGCGACCCTCGACCAGGTTGTCGACGGCGATCATGGCCGTGAGCATTGAGTGATCCTGGTTGTTGTATTTGTGCATGCCGTTGCGTCCGAGCAAAAACAGGTTTTCAAACTGGTCCAGGTATTCTCGTAACACATCAAACTGATCGTAGGTGCCAAAATAAGCCGGGTAAGTTTTGGGCACGCGAATCACCGTCGCATCCAGCACCTCCGATTTCTCGATAATCTCGATTCGTTCCAGCTCATCCGCGGCAAAGTCGATCATATCGCGATCGGATTTGTTCCAGAGCTCATCACCCTCGTTGCAGAAGTATTCGAGCCCAAGCCAGACTTTCGAAGGATCGGCGACCAGATAGGGACTCCAGTTATTAAAGATCTGGAGCCGCCCCAGCGAGACGTCAGGTTCCTGGATATAGATCCAGTTGTCTTTGATCAGCCGTTCGCCTTCTTTGTGGTTGTCTTTGACCTTGATTCCGTTCAGTAGCAGGCCGACCGTAATGAAATCCCGGTAAAGCAGACCTTCGCTGACGCGCGAGACGGGTTCCGGCGCCTGAGGCTGTAGCGCGCGAACGAGTTCTTTCACCGGCATGGTCGAAAAGAAATAGTCGCCGGCAAAATTGCTGCGCTCTCCGTTGATAGTGTTCCGTGATTCAATCGCGCTGATTCGGGCCTCACCGGTGTGGACTTTGTCGACGACCTGGCTGGTTATGATCTCGCCACCGAGTTCGAGGACCTGTCGCGCCACGTTTTCCCACATTTGGCCGGGACCATACTTCGGATAGAGGAACCGCTCAATCAGCGAAGTCTCGGTGCCCTTTTGTTCGATGTCATCCGACTTTGGCTTGAACAAGTCCTTGATCATATGAGAGATGGCCCTGCGAATTGACAGGCCCTTGACCCGTTGCGCCCCCCACGTGGCGCTGATTTCTTTGCACGGCACACCCCAAACTTTTTCCGTGTACGAACGAAAGAAGGTTTGGTAAAGCTGGCGGCCAAAACGATTGATAAAGAACTGTTCCAGGTTCTCTTCATTCTTGATCGGCGCCACGACGCTCTTCAAATAGCTAAGCCCGATGCGAAAAGTCTGACCCAGGCCCATCTTTCTTATCGTGTCGGTGCTGAGTGCGATTGGATAATCAAAAAATTTACGTCTGAAATAGATGCGGGACTTGCGGCTGCGCACCAGCATTACTTCTTCATCATGCAACGGATCAGCGCTGCGTCGACCCGGCCCTCGGACCGTGCGCCGGCGGCCGTGATAAGCAATTTCCCGCACCGCATCTGATTCCTGCTCGCCTTCGGGCGGACGCTCGATCGGGAGCATGTCAAACCACCACTGCATGACGCGATCTGACTTCGAAAAGAATCGATGCCCGCCAATGTCCATGCGATTGCCTTTGTAACGCACCGTGCGCGAGATGCCGCCCATGTATTCGCTTTGCTCGAGAATAACGGGATGAATCTCTGTACGGCGCAGCAGCTCGAGCGCGAGAGTCAATCCCGCTGGACCGGCGCCGACGATGATTGCTTTCTTCTTGGTCATCACAGATTACCGGTCGCGAAGAAAATAAACATAGGCGTCAGTGTCGGCGATCTTTTGCCACCCGTCCAGGTCCTGCCCCGTGGGAGCGACATCGACGATGACCGCGCGCGCGCCGGCCTGCGCCAGAAGTCGCAGGACTTGCTCTTTGATCGCAGGCTCAGCTTTCCAAAAAGTCAGGACTGCATTCTGTCCGCCCGGGACTTCAGCCACTACCTGCACGTGCGCCAAACGATACCAGTGCGGAAACAAAGCCCCGCCGAGAGAAGCGACCTTGTCACCCGGTTGCACTCCCATCTGATTCAAGCCGTTTGCGATTCGCCATTGCACGGGCTGGGGATCAGGCGTCCTTTGCAGAAAGCTGTGCACCGTTTCTGCAAACGGAGGTTGCGGCTGTGCCGCATAGGCGAAAACGATCGCCAGACAAACAGCGAGATAATCAAACCATCTTCGCGACTTTGGCCGTCCTGGTTGTAAGCCCGAAAAAATGCTGAACCACAACAGTAACTCAAACGACGCGATGTACCTCGTGGAAACAAAGACCAGCGAATACATCAGCATTGCCACGACCGCGGGCAGCAGCAGAAACCATGACGACATTGCCATCCTTCGCAGCGACCACCGCCGGCGATTCATCATCAGCAACACAAAAAGAACCGAGAACAGCCCACCGCAAAGCTCCACGAAGCCATTCGAGCAAACCATGCCCCAGTGACCGAGCACTTCAAACTGCCGGCCAAAGTCCATTCTGGTCCTAACACCTTCATACCAGTAGGAAGGATCGAACCAGGGCGGATACGAGCCCGGCAACGGCGTAGCGAATTCATAGACAGCGGGTTGATTAAAGATCTGTCGCGTCGGGTGCTGCGGTATTCCACTACCTGTAGGCTCGCCCTGCCAATTGACGTATTTCGGAATCTGGTTTACCTCCCAGGCGTAGTTAAGCTTACCCGAGTCGCCGAAGGTCGGCCGTCGCTTCGACAAAGAAAGCCCCAGAATGAGTGGCGAAGCAATAAGGAGAAAGACCATCAGGGCGAGCAGACTCTTTCGGTTCGCCCGGCGCCAGCCGCGCACTATGATGAAAGTCACACTGAGCAGTACCAGGGCCAGCGGGAACATCACGGTCTTGGACAGGTAACCAAATCCAAGCACGACTCCCAGAAGAATGAAATTCGCTCTCCGCTCAGGATTCGCGTGAATGCGCAGGAGCAGCGCGGCGGCAAGGTACATACAAGTGGCTACGCACATGTCAGGCGAGACCACGTCCAAAGTAATCATCAACAAAGATCCGCTGGTAAAAAGCAGATAACCGATCGCCAGCCAGACGGTATCAGGCAGCGATGCCTCTTGATCTCTCTTTTGGGACTTCATGAACTCGCGGAGAAAGAAATCAAAGCTGAACAGGGCGGCCAGGTAAATAAGAAAGTTTACGAGATGAACAACGGGGAATTCCCAGTAGGGAGAAGGCTTCAAGATCGCCATTGCCAAACCAAGAAGGGAACCGTAGAGCGGGCTCCAATATCCATTCAGCAATGCGTGCAAGTCGCCACGCCAAAGTCTGTCGCCGATGTCCAGATACGATACTCCGTCAGGATTCATCGCAAAACGGCCAACCCAGGCCTGGATTAGACCCATCGTCGCTGTTACGACCAAAAATAATATTCTTAAGATCGTTAACGATCGATATTGGCGGCGGGCATGAGTTCGCGGACTATCCACTGGTGAGGCTGTCGTCATCGGTTATGTAGTTGGCAGGCGCCGCTGGCGTCGCAGGGCGGGGGCACGCCAAACAGAGTATAGCGCCGCGCGGCGAGCCAGCCATTTCCATCGCGGCAAGACGCGAATGACTTCAATCCAGGCAAAATAACCTTTGCTCCAACGGCCATCCGCGGTGCGCGTGTGCATCTCGTTTGCCATTTCCTCGCGCGTGCGCGGCGCGGCGCGTTGCAAGATCTCCGTGTCGTTGTAGTCCAGCCATTCGATACGTTGATCTCGATCCATTGGATCGACGCGAGCGCGCATCCAGCGACAGAGATTGCAGTGGCCGTCGGTGTAGACTTCGATTTTGCTGCTTTGACTCATCCGTTTAGAGGCGGGCTACTTGCCCGCCAGGATCGTTGTCGTTCCCGAGGCGGGCAGTAGCCCGCCTCTAAACAAGAACTGAATTATCGTTTCAGCGATCAGCACGATACAATAGCCCGCAGCAGCGAGCAATAGAATGGTTTTGAACGGAGGGAAGCGGTGTTTAAGAAAGTTTCAATCGTTGCCATCATCACGGTCGTGGTCGTGAGTCTCACGATTGTGGCAATTGCTAAGTACAAACGTGTGGTTCAGCCGGCGATCGCGCGCGGACTATCCACCGCGACCAATCCCAACGGCCTCTCGAATCTTGAAGCCGACACGCTGATCTCAGCCGCCAAGGCTGCGGCCGCGCCTGAGTTCGCTAAAGGCATTTGGATCAATTCTGATCCGTTGACGCTCTTACAGCTGCGCGGCCATGTAGTGCTCGTCGAGTTCTGGGCCATTGGCTGCGACAACTGTCGCAATACTCTGCCTGCGGTCAAAGAGTGGGACGCGAAGTATCGCGATCGCGGCCTGACCATCATCGGCGTGCACACCCCTGAGACCGACAGTGGACTATCCGACTTCCCCTATGACAAGCTAATCGATGATTTCTTGCAGAGTTTAGGCTTTGAGAAATACTCGCAGGCAACGTCGTCCTTGCGATCAGCTCTTGCTACTTGCAACCTCCACCTACAAAACCTCAAGAAGCGCGAAGCGTGCGAGGTCGTCTTGTGGGGTGCAGCCTTGGACGAGACGGTTGGGGAACTCGCATTCTTCGCGCATGAGTGCGTATTCCGGTGATTGTGAGCAGTGATTCCGGCGCCAACGTGAGCATGATTCCGGCGCATCGTGAGCAGCGTTACGGAGCATCGTGAGCAGTTTGTTCGTCGCCTAATGCTGGCCGGAGATTATTTACTCCTTAGAGTCGTTGGCCGTCAAGGATTTTGTCGCTTGCGCATAGATTCTCCCTTCAGTTCGAGTTTGTAAGAGTTGTGGAGCAGGCGGTCGAGCAGGGCGTCGGCCACGGTCGGTTCGCCGAGATATTCATGCCAGTGAGCAATCGGTAGCTGACTGGTGATCAGGGTTGAGCGAGTGGCGTGACGGTCCTCAATGATTTCGAGCAGGTCATGCCGTTCGCTCTGGGTAATCGGTTTGAGACCAAAGTCGTCGAGGACGAGTAAGTCAGTTTTGGCCAGTTGCGCGAGGCGCTTGGAGAAGGTGCCATCACCGCGAGCGATACGCAGACTATCGAGCAGGCGGGGGACTCGCTTGCTCCGTCACGTTGTCGCGAGTGATACGACCGCTCTTGTTGATCGGTCGAGGAGGTTCAGACGACAAAGGAAGCCCTATTGATCGATCTCTTGAACGGTTCAATTCAAACCGAAAACTACGGAGAAATCGAGCGTGCGACTAATGGCCTAGTAAGTCTCAACTCCAAGCAATCCGTTCCAAAGATAATAGAAGCGTTGCGCAAGTTTTATCCGCGAGCAACAGATGCATATAGAGATTCGGCTCAGGATCTTTGTATCAAACTCATGAAAGCCCTCAATGCGCTCGGTGCTACCGAAAGTTGTGTTTTGTTAGCCGAAATTGCTGTTAAGAATCCCGCGCTGACATACTCGGCCACTGAGACTTCAAACACGTTATGTAAGTGAAGCATGAGCCAAGTCGTCATCGAGAATCCGATCATCAACTCGCCATTCGACGAGCCCAACCGCCATTTCCAATTCGGCGACGAGGGCATCACGAATGAAATCATTGACGGTCGCCGAACCAGTTCGTATTTCGTTCCCATCGCCAAGGCGAAGAAGAAAGGCTCCAAGCAACTTCAGTTCGAGACCGAGTGGACGCAGGATCGCATCGAATTCTTGGCTGATGGCCAGCGAGTCGAACTGAACGCGATGGATTCGGCTCAGTTCATCGCATGGTTAGAGCGAAAACTTGAAGAGCACGGCGTTAAGAAGCTAATACCGGAGAAGGCGGTTTTGGAGTCGGTTTACAAACTCGCGATTTTGACCGGCAAGGCCAACGAAGCGATCGCAAAGGTTCAATCCGAGTGGAACGAGAATGGTCATGTAGAAATGCCCGCCGATCTAGAAGATCAGATTCGCAACCTTATGATCGAAAAGCCCGAACTCCCTTGGGATCAGGCCGTCTCGCGCGTGGCATCGCCGCCTGATGAAGAAGAAGCAGCAACCATCCCGTCTGGATAAGGCAATAATGGCCGCAAGTAGCGGTCGCCGGATTGTATTCCAGCACGTGAGAGGTTGCTTGTGGGATCGAGCATTAAGTGAAAATGGCCTCTTATATAAATCAATCAGTTACGGCCACGATTCGAGCATTAAGTGAAAAAAGAGTTGAGCATAAAGTGAATGTTTCCTACAGATCTCGAGCATAAAATGAAAATTTCCACACTATGCATTTTTCAAGGCGATTTTCTAGGGAATTTTAGCAATTAGAAATCGGTGTCCTGCTGTTGTAACCCTCCGTCTAACGGAATCACGGTGATCAGAGCACTTTGCTCGGTCGAGTAAGATTCAAACGTTTACGCTCTCAAGTTGTTAACTCGCCTGGGAACCGCTGAGCAAAGATCAATGCGATTAGCAATCCTCCTCCCTCTTATCGCATGATCACTTGCGACTAAACGTTACCCCCAGCTAAACTACTACTTGACTACGCTTGCGAATGGGTGATAGGGTGCCCATCGTATCGAATTTCTCGTCGGTGAGTAGCTCCCAACGAGGCCTTCTCGTTCTCAGCAACAGCCGACACGACCTGAAGTCAAACCACGCGCGGACAGTAACGTCATCCCGTTTCCGGACGCTTTATCCCTTCGAGTGCAAGTCACTCTATTTGGAGGAGGCAGGCGACCGTCACTCGCACGTGATGAAAGGTCCCCGACACTAGCAGTCGACACTTGAAACTTCATGGACCGGAGAGTCGAAATAATTTTAGAGCTACTGGAACTAGACCGAAGTAGCTCAGGGGGCAGATTAGCGAAGCGCGTAAATCTCTCGAGTTCTCGTTTTCACTCCCTGTTCAAAGGCGAGATGAAAACCACCCCTGCTCGCTACGCGAAGGATGAAAAAATGAAGGTGGCAAGCGGGTTACTAAAGACCACGTTGCTGAGCGTGAAGGTGATTGCAGTAGAGGCTGGCTTCAATGATCAAAGCCGCTTCGTCCGCGATTTCAAGAGAAGCTACGGCCTCACGCCCACCAAATACCGACAGCGCAATTTCAAAGACTGAGAGGGAAGCAAGCAAATTGGAACATCGGCTAATAAACAGCAAGAACGGCCAACACAATTGTCTTGTCCTTTGAGGTGGGGACTCGTATTCTCCAGGCTGCTGTTTAGCGATCAATCGGACAGGAGATACTCAACGAACTTACGAGCTATCCAGGTTCGGAACTCTCATCTAGATCGTTGGGTAAACCCGGAAAGAACCGGTTGACCACTTCTTCTAAACCATCAAACAAAGGAGAACGCGATGAAGTTCCTACGACTATCCATTTCGCTGATCTTTCTGCTCGCGGTTGTTACAATTGGGTTCGTCCCAGGTACTAAGGCCGAGGACGACTCTGGCGCGAAGTGCAACTGTTATATTCCGAATCAACAGAAGTATGGAGTTTCGCCCTCCCCGTACACTGAGTGCACTGTCGACCCCAACTGTTTCATTATGATCACATAACAGGACTTTCTGAGTTGGGGGAAAGCTCCAGGTTTCGCGGGACGTGAACCCAAATAGGGAGGGCCTTCTCTAGTTCTATTAGCCTGGGGCCACTGTTAGTGATTACCGTAGGAGGGCGTTCTGGGGCGCCCTACCTAAACCGACTCGGTTTAAGATTTCGAGGGAGATCAAAATGGTAAGGTTTATGAAAGGACTGGTCGCCATTGCGGTCATCATATTGGCGCTAGTAATACCAACGGCCATCTCAAGCGCCTTCCATTTCGACGAAACTAAGCCAAAATGCAATTGTTACTTTCCCAATCTCGGCAAGTATGGCGTGACTAAGGGTCAACACTGCGAAGTGGTTGACTGCGAGCCTCCTAAGCCTAAGCCCAAGCCAACGCCTTAAGCACCGGCGGAAGTGAGTGTCGACTCGGGATACTATGTTTCAAGACACACCAGGCCTTAAGGGACTTCTTTTATCCTGATCCTGTAAGTCCAAGAAGAAAGATTGACATGCGCTTAAATCATACTCTCATCATCGTAATCTCCATCCTGCCTGGCCTTTTTGTCACAGCAGGTAGCGTAACTACGCACGCCCAGCAACCAGCCAATCGAAACAATGAGCGCTTGTTGCGTCAACAGGTGGAAGCTACAGCGGTTCTTTCTCTCGAGTCAGTCAGCGATGAGATCCGAGAGATCCAGGACATGTCAGTGCGCATCTCTATGACTGGAGAGATTGTAAAGCTGCTGACCAAGAGACGGCCGGCACGATGTCGTCAACTTCTTGACTCCCTTTTCGACGACGCATTGCAATTGAGGAAGACATCCGCCGGAATCGAGACTGCCAAGCGTCAAGACACTAGCTCGCTCTTACAAAAAATAATCAGGGTCGCGGCCGCCTTCGATCACGAACTCGCCCAATCATATGTTGAGAAATACACCAGAGACGATGAACTCGCAAATAGCGACAAATCGCGCGCGCGGCCTTCCTCGGAAGCGGCAGAATCGAACTTGCAACTCGCGACTGAGCTTGTTGAAAAGGACATGGCGCTCGCAGTGTCGGTGGCAGAGAGGTCGCTTGCCAGTCCGTTGACGCCGCGCGTCTTAATTTTCCTTGAAACACTTCGGAAGAAAGACCCGCAATCGGCAAATAACTTTTTGCTCGCCGCGGTGCAGAGCGTTAGGGCGCGAGGCGCCGGCGATATTAACGAACTATTTCTACTCTACTCCTATGTTTTTTCCCCCCTACGCATTCCTTTTGTCGCGCCTGAAGGGCTTTCTATTCTTCAGGTTTCAGGGTATCAAAACATCGCCGCGGATCACTCTCTTGATCCACTTTTGGCCAGGCGATTTCTGGAACTCTCGACTGAGATTATGCTCGACCCGACCCGATACGCGAACCTTGATCTTATCTCTGCCGGAGTCCAGGGCGACTTATACTTCATCAGACTTACCGAGCCGCAAGCAGCAGTTCTCGCGGGTGGCCTGGTTGAGCGTCTGTCCGCGCAGGAGAACGTGCTGATGGGCTACCTGAGTCCGGATCAGCGTGCGTCATCGCAAACTGGCGCCGACAGCTGGAACGCGTCCCAGCGAGTAAAGGGGGCCGATCAAAGTGGCGACCAGTCCAGCATTGAAGCGATTCTGGAAAGGGCTGAGAAGCTCTCTGATCCGGATCAAAAAGATCTACTCTACTATCGCGCGGCCCTAAAGGCGGTGCGGGAGAAGAAGTACAAATCGGCGTTAGATATCGCTGACAAAGTGTCTTCCAAATCTAATGAAGCGGCTAAACAGTTTATCGCGTTTGGCATCGCCGAGTCTGAAATCAAGGATCAGCAATTGGAGGAGGCTGAAGAGTTGGCCAAGCGGGACGGCGACCTCGTCAGACGCGCCTACATTTTTAACCTGGTTGCGAATTCTTTTGTTAGTAGGGGGAAAAAGTATCTTGGGCGGGCCGCTGAAATACTCAACGAGGTCCAGCAGATCGCGCTGCGGCTCGAATCAAAACAAGAAAGAATATCTACCCTGATTGGCAGTGCGGCTGTCTGCTCCCGCTTTGATAGCGTTCGCAGTTTGGAACTTTTGGGCGAGGCGATCGAAACCGCTAACAGGGTTGAGAGCTTTGCCGGTGACACACAGATAAACCGCAGTCTTCAAATCGGAGATTTTCATTACTTTTATCCCATGTACCAGACCGAGTTGACGTTTGCCGAGATCATCCGCCAGCAGGGAGGTAACGACTTCAACTCAACCCTGGCGCAATTGCAGAACCTCAAATATCGTAGTCCTCGATTCACAGCCATCATTGCTCTTTGCAGTCTTGTGCTTTCAGGTTAGATGAAGCGGAAGCTACGGAAATGGATAATTGCCAGGCCTTTTGGAGGGGTTGTGAGTACCAATATTCAAAACAAACCAAAGTCCCGTTACGCTGCCCTTTTGGATCCCGCCAATATTATTCTGGTGATCGCCTTGGTCTTGTCGCTGAGCTTTCTGGTTTCTTATGCGAGAGCAAACTTATCTCTGTCCAGAGATAATGCTCGCCTTAAGGAATCAGTCACCAAGCTTTCCACGATAGAAGTTGGCGATATTGTCCCGGCTTTCGAGGCGACTGATTTACAAGGAAAGCCGAATAACGTGTCGTACTTAGGATCGAAAAGACATCTATTACTCGTCTTCTCCACAAACTGTAGTGCTTGTGCGGGGCAGTTTCCGCTGTGGGCCAGGATTGCCCTCCAAGCCAAGGCGAAGGATTGGCTGGTGCAAGCAGTTTCCCTCGATTCAGCAGATGACACGAGAGCATATTTTGAAGATAAAGGTCCGGGTTTTGATGTCGTCGTACCAAAGAAATCAATTCTGCGAATGTATAGAGTGTCCGTGATTCCTCAAGTGTTGCTCATTACGGCGGAGGGTACAGTTGACTGGATAAATAGGGGATCGTTGACTGAAGCTCAGGTTCAAGAGCTTCTGGCGAGAATCTGAGCGGATACCTCGTCGAGTCCTGTCGCTGCCCGTCGCCCTTGACCCACCTTTCCAAAAAAATACCTGGTTATTTGGCGTGTCAAAGGCCAAAGACTCTTGAGCGCCGGACTTAATCCAATATCAGGTAATTCTGTCGAACTTCGAGCTTGACCCGTGCCTAAGCCATTGAGATCAAAAATCCCGCGCTGGTTCATGCTTATTCTTCTCTATGCCTGGTGGTTGCTATTCAGTGGTAACTACTTGTGGAATTTCTGGCGCAGCGCGGCCGTTTCCGGCGTCGATGGCTCAGGCCATGTTGCTGCCGTTGCCCTTTATGCTACTCACGTCTATCCGGATATTCATGGATGGTTGCCTGAGTTTTTTGGCGGCATGCCGTTTCCGGTTTTCTATCCTCCACTTTTCTATTGGTTCGCCGCGACGCTGATGAAATTCAGCGGAATCGACGCGACCAGCGCTGCCAAGATCATCACAATTTCGTCGTTCGCCGCTCTGCCATACGCCCTGCTGAGTGTTGGCCGTAGGCTCGGTCTGTCATCGATTGAGGCAACGGCGGCGGCGGCCTTTGCCGGCGTGCTCGCCTGCGGCAACAACTTTGCGGCAATCTACACGATAGGGTTTGCTTGGCCTCTTCGAAAAGGGGCTTTACACAAATGTCCTGGGATTCATATGGCTCTGTGCCTGGTGCAGCTTCCTGCCATATGCGCAACGTTCGCGAAAGGCCGCGTTCATGGCAACAGTGTCGCTCACTGCGATGATCTTAACGAGTGTGCATGTGCTTCCGCTGGCTGTGCTCTATGGCGCGTGTTGGTTTGTTTTAGACAGTTGCCGGACTTGGCGATTGACTGCGCAACGCCGGAAAATGCTTGTAAGTGTCGCGAAGCAGCCTGCTTGGTGCTTTCGGCCGTGATGATTGCCGGGATATGGTGGGCGCCACTCATTAGTTGGCATTCTTATGTGCTCGGTTCTCCTCAGTCTGCGAAGGGCCTATTTGCAGTTCTTGGTCTGCTCAATCTTCTGTGGCTCCCCTGCATCTTGATAGTAGTTATGGAGTGGAGGCGGCGTCCAGCACTCGTCGCACTATGCATTACGCTATTGCTGGCTGCGGTTCTTTCTCTGGCACCTCTTGATAAAGCTCTCGCGGTTCCGTTTCAACCGTGGCGGCTGATTTCGATGGCGATGTTTCTAGCGACAATTCCGGCTGCCCTGCTCTGCTCGCGCATGCTGGCTCAATTATTTGGTCGGAGAATCTACGTAACGGTTAGCCTGGCCGCCATTCTGGTGATCTCAGCTTGGTACTCACCTCGCGCACGGTTGGATGCGGCCGTGCTGACAGGCCCGGAAGCGGCCAACTTCAGTAGCATTCGAGCCGCTATGAACCAATTGCCATCCGGCATGATATTAGTTGAAATTATCGATCTCAAAAAGGATGGCACTTCCAGAACGACAGAGTACGAACAGAACGCGTCACGGGCGCTTATTCATCAACTTGCGATGGATGGCCACCCTGTGATTTGGTCAATCTTTCGAGAGCAGGCGGTTTCTGCTGCCTGGGCAACTGCGGTTCGCAATTTATTCTCAGCTACGCCGGAAAAATTTGGCTTTGATGGCTTGGGATTGCAGCGGGCGTCGAGCGATCCCGTAAACGTGGACAACGCTCTTGGCTTAGCCAAGGGACTGGGTGTCGCTTATTATCTGGTTAGATCAGCCAGTCAGGTAAGCCAGCTCAGCGAAAGGACAGATGTAAAGTTTCGATGGGAAATTGGAGGTTGGCATCTCTTTGTCAACCAGGAACATTCCACTCAAGGCTTTGAGACGATTTCGTCCACTCCGGTTTTGGCCTGGCTTCCTGCTCATTTTAGAAATCGCTCAGCTGGTGATTTTGATTTCTTCAATCTGGCTGAATACCTCGCTTTTGAAGGTCATCCGGATATTTGCGTTCTATGGGCGTTTAGCCCGGGTGCAAAAGCTCGGGCCCTGACATCCCGCCTCTCGAGGGTCATTGTCTTGATCGATCCATCGTCAGCGACATCAGCGGACGGGGTAACGTTATTGTCTGCCCTTGCTGAAGACGGGCCCAGCTTGGATGTGTTATTGCTGGACGATGGCTCCCCGCTAGCCAACCAAATCAATGAACGCCGCCAGGAATTTGCAGGTTATGAACGACTGCCCAAAACGCTTGAACCCGTGCGGGTGGAGGAGGTAGCTCGGCGCATCATTCGCTGGCAAGACTCCTCCGCCTCTTCTCAAGCGGCGTCCGCGTCGCGACTGTGGCGCGCAAGTACGACGTATTTCCCAGCATGGAAAACCACGAAAGGCAGTGCCGTATGGCTAACCGGCCAGGGCGGCATGGCTGTGGTTGATTCTTTTGAGCCTTCTCTGCAGTGGGATAGTGCGCAATGGAGCGTTCTGTCGATAATCACTTGCCTTGGCGGGATTGCCTTAATGTTGTTTCGGGTAGCCAAGGGGTAAAATCCTTCCAGACACACTAATCCAATTTTCATCTCGCTGCCAACGGCGAAATTGATCTCCCATCAAAAAAGAAAGCTCATCCGGACCGCGCCATCACTCTGCTCAATTCAGCAGGAATGATCCGGAAACTGCGAGGTCCAAACTCTCGAACTCAGAATGTCTTCGTCGATCTACGAATTTCATTTTATGACCATACGAATATCATTTTATGACCCACCAATTTCACTTTATGACCGACGAAATTCACTTTATGACCGATCCCACAAGCCGGCCTAAATTCTGACTTTATGGTGCAGTTTCTCAGGCTTTATGATGCCAAATTCCGGCTTTATAGTGCACCCTACATTGCTTCCTTCCTGTTGAAACGTTCAACAGCAGGTACGTGCGTATCATTTTCCCGGTAGCCTGGCTACCGACTCCAGTCCCACCAGTCTGATCGTTCAGACTTTATAAACCTCCGACACTCTACCGCACGAAAAACTTATATTTTCTGTCCGTGGTTCAATGGGCACCATGACGTTGAAGTGGGCACCATGACACCGACGAGATTAGGGTCGAGTTGGCGAGGATCTGCGACCAATTCAGGGAAGGATTGCTCGCCACGGTGGTCCCTTCGTGCGCCACGCAGCAGGCACCGCCCGCTGATGAGGAAGCAGAAGAGACGCGGCGCACGATTGAGAGAATCAAAGCGAAGCAGTTTATCTCTGTCGAGGAAGCCGCTCTGTTGTTTGGCTGTAGCGAGCAGCACCTTCGGAACCAGGTCCAAAAGGCCATCGACGGCACGGCGGTTCAGCCGATCCCGTTTGCCGATCTCGACGGAGTAGTGCGCTTTCCGCGTGCGGAATTGCTGGAATGGGCTCCGATACCCAAGCCCAGGGCCGGAGGAAGAGCCAAGGGGAGAGAGAAACCCAGAACACATTTATCGGCAGTTGGGAAATAATCTATTGCGACCTTCAAACTCTAAAACTATGATGGTGCCGATCCAACTCGCCTGCAATCTGCCCTTTCAAAGACGAGAGGAGCGAGAATGATTAGGAAACGAGGCAAGTTCTTTGAGTACGAGTTTATGGAAGGTGGAAAACGTTTTTGCGGCACCTTCAACGGGAAAAAAGACAAGTTGACCTCTTCAATAAAGGAAGCACGCGACTTTGAGTCAGCGATCAGGGTTGCGGTCCGCAACGGCACGTATGGAAAGGAGGAGGGTTTGGATACTTTTGCTGGCTTCTTCGATAGCGTCTACATGAAATATGCGAAGGAGAATACAGCAGACTGGAAGCACGCCGAGTGTCGCGGCGAGGTCCTGAAAGACTTCTTCGCGGGCAAGACGTTCGGGGAAATTAAACCGCTTGCGGTCATAGGGTTCGCCAATGATCGGCTGAAGTCGATCACGAAACGGGGAACCACACGCAGCCCCGTGACGGTGGCGAAGGAGGTCGCGCTAGCGTCTGCCGTGTTCAGGATGGCAGTTTCAGAAGGAGTAGCTACCGAAAATCCATGTGCGAGTCTCGGGCTTCCGATGAAAAGGCGACTACCCGCGCGAAACAAGAGGGATCGGGTTTTAAGCCATGAGGAGGAACCAAAGCTGTTTGCTCACCTTGTTGGTCGGCGGGCTCACCTTTATTCAATCGTGCGGTTCGCCCTGGACACGGGCTTAAGGAAAAGCGAGCTTTGCAGGCTTGAAGTTCAACACGTCAACCTTACCCAGGAAAGTCGATTCTTTATGATCGACGGGAAGCGGGTTGAATTAGAACCCAACTCCCTCTTGGTAGCACGGAGCAAGAGCGGGAAGCCTCGGGCAGTACCTTTAACTGCGGAAGCGCGAAGGATCGCCGAGATCCAGATCGCTGATGCAACAACACGGAAGTATCTTTTTGGTAGTAGACGAAGTGACGGTATGATAAGAGAATTGAAAACCGCCTTCGTCGGTGCAGTTCGCGACGCGGCGTTGGAAGATTTTCGTTTTCATGAT
>CAAGKR010126835.1_pt1 | contig 19747 bp, 16 predicted proteins | sample 2556971 | NCBI WGS metagenome assembly CAAGKR01 (sample SAMEA5207829, study PRJEB30636) | soil metagenome | biome: forest; feature: boreal; material: soil | place: USA | collected 2011-09 | depth 1 m | reverse complement strand
CGTATCGTCCGCCAGATCCCACGGCCTCAAGCGCGCCGGGACGCGGCCTGTGACCCTGCACGCGATGGGGAGGGCAACCCCCGTAGCGGTCACCGGGCGGGCGGCGGCCCACGGAGCTCCGCCGATCGTCGCAACCCAAACCGAGAAGCTTCTTGGGTTCGGCGGGGCATCGCAGTCAGCTGACATCACCGCTCACGGTAACGATCAGGGCGTCGCTCCACCGGACACGGACGTCGCCGTCGGTCCGACTGACATCGTCGATACTGTGAACTCGACGCTCGAGGTGCGGAACCGCAATGGCGTGCTCCTCGCCACCGATGATTTGAACACGTTCCTGAGCATCTTCAGCAACCACTACAGCACTGACCCACGGATCATCTTTGACGCCGGCTCCCAGCGCTGGTGGCTCACCGATACCGAAGCCCCGGACGTCTTCAGCTGCTCGAGCACCGGGGCACCGGTGCTCATCGCCGTCTCCGCATCGTCGAATCCGTTGCCGCTCACGAGCTGGATCGTCTACGAGCTGCCGTTCGTCACCACCGGAACGTTCCTCGGCGATCAACCGGGGCTCGGCATATCGGACAACACGGTTGCCGTGACGTTCAACGACTACAACTGCAGCGGCACGTTCATCGGAAGCGATATCGACATCCTCCAGAAGACCGATCTGGAGCACAACGCGGGCTCCAACGCGAACGCGCCCTTCACTGACACCAGCTTCGCACCCCAGCCGGTTCAGTCATTCGGATCGACGACGACGCAGTACGTGGTTGTCAACGACTCGGACTGCGGGGCGATCGCATGCCCTCCGCCGGGTCCGGTTATCGAGGTGGATTCGTTCACGGGAACGCCGGAGACCGTCGTCACCCCGAATACGTCCCTCCTCGCAATGACAGCAACCGCTGTGGACAACACCTCCTTCAGCCTTCCGCCCGCGGAGCAGAATGACTCGGGCGCCCACACGATCAACACGGACGACGATCGCTTCCTCAACGCCGTCTGGGAGAACGGGGTCATCTGGACGGGTGGGGGAACCGACTGCACCCCGGGTGAGGTCACCCCGCGATCCTGTCTGGATTATGTGGAGGTCACCGCGAGCAGCACGGGAGTGGTCAACCCCACGGTCACGCAGCTCAACAACGTTGGTGTGACCGGTGGTTACCTGTACTACCCGGCCGTGAGCGTCGATGCCGCCGGTGATCTCTTCACCGTGTTCGACGAGTCGTCGAGCGCCACGTTCCCCACCATCATGAGCTCGACGATCCCCGCGGGCGGGTCGGCCCTCACCACCTTCCAGACGGTCCATCCGAGCACCGCCTTTTACAACCCGCCGAGCGGCGCATGCCAGAGCATTGCTGGCACCAACGCCTGTCGCTGGGGCGATTACTCAGGTGCGGCACAGGACCCTTCGAACCCGAAGGACGTCTGGGTTGTATCTGAGGCGGTCGACAGCCCGACGCCCACCGCTGCGTGCTCACCGGCCAACGTGTGCTGGGGGAGCGATATCGCGCAGCTCACGCTCGCAGCGCCCGCGATCACATCGCTCAATCCCGCGTCCGGCCCGGTGGCCGGTGGCCAGACCGTGACCGTCAACGGGACCGACTTCGGCCCCGACACATCGGCCACGTTCAACGGGGCATCCATCGCGATCACCGCCATCACGCCGGCGTCGTTCCAGCTCGTGACTCCGCCGGCAGCCACACTGGCGGGAGGGACGGTGCAGATCCAGGCAACCGACACGCTTGGGGCGAGCCCGGAGACGGCAGCGTCGCTCTACACGTACATCGGTCTCGCGAACTACGCACCGGTCACCCCATTCCGCCTCGTCGACACACGCAACACCGGGGGGCCGATCGGGCAGGGCCTGGTTCGATCCCTGCAGGTGACGACGACCTCGGGCGTGGTTCCCCCCACGGCGACGGCTGTGGTGATCAACGTCACCGAGGTGAGCGGCAGCGCGTCGAGCCTGCTCACGGTGTACCCGTTCAACAGTCCAAGGCCGACGGCGTCGAACCTGAACTTCGGTGCTCAGACGGTCATCGCCAACCTGGTCACGGTGACCCTCGGGCCCAGCAGCGGGCAGGGCTGGATCAGCATCTACAACGCCCTCGGGAGCGTGAACGTGATTGTTGACGTCGAGGGATACTTCAAGCCGGATGCGGCGAGCGACTTTCAGGGACTCTTTCATCCGATCCTTCCGGTCAGGGTGTGCGACACGCGCAAATCGTGCGAAGGCCACGGTGCGGTGGGCGCTGGCCGGTCGATCGTCGTCACCGTCGCCACCTCCGGCGGGATCCCTGCTGACGGGACGGCCGAAGCGGCGGTGGTCAACCTGACCGGCGTGGCCGGGAACGCGTCGACGTACCTCAGCCTCTTCCCGACCGGGCCCAGCGGTACCTGCACTCCCACGGGAACCTCGACCATCAATCTCCTTCCCGGTGTCGTGCGCGCGAACCGCGTGATGGTGAAGCTTGGCCCGACGACCACCGGCGGCCCGGACGATGCGCTCTGCGTGTACAACGCAGTCGGCACGATCAACGTACTCGTGGATTCCAACGGTTGGTACGGGAGTCCGACGGCCCTGGCGACCCCGGTCGGGTACCAGTACCAGGCGCTCGGACCAACCCGGATCTGCGACACACGCATCGCGTCGACATCCTGCAGCACTGGCGCCATCAGCGCCGGCACCACCCTCCAGCGCCTGATCACCGTCGCCGGGCACGCCGGGGTTCCCGCTTTTGCGAGCCCCACGATTGTGGTGGCGATCATCGCCAACCTCACCGCGATCGCCCCCACCGCGACGACGTACGTCACCCTCTACCCGGCTTCCCAGACCAGTCCGCCGGTCGTCTCGGACGTCAACGTCGGGGCTGGAGCGGTCGTGCCCAACCTGGGGGTGGTCGAAGTCGACACAATAAACGGCGTCGGGCATGACGGCGACGTCTACCTGTTCAACGGCGCCGGTAGCGTCAACGCGATCATCGACCTAGAGGGCTGGTTCCAGTAGCTGTGGCATGGATGGCATTGCTCCCCGAGATGGAAGGGGTGCTGAACACGATGGCCTCGCGCCCGCTTGCCGAGCGGCTCGGCAGGATCGACGGCGTCATGGTCAAGACCTTCAAGAAATGGCCTGACCAGCGCGGCTACTTCATCGAGCAGTTGAAGCGGGGCGACCTCGACGACGAGGGCCGTCCATTCCTCGCGGACCCGCAATTTGCCCAGATGTCCCGTAGCCTCGCATATGCCCGCGGCGGCAACCCTCCGGAGCTCATCAAGGCATTCCACTGGCACAAGCGCCAGTGGGACTACTGGGACATCGTCCAGGGCGACGTGCGCGTGGTGCTGGTCGACCTTCGTCACGATTCGCCGACCGCCGGCAGGGTCCAGACGGTGATGCTGGGTGAGAACGCGCCGCGGATGGTGGCGATCCCGCCGCTCGTGGCACACGGGTATCAGTGCGTCTCGATGCGTGATGTGATCCTCAACTACTACGTCACCGAGCCGTACAGCGCCCAGGATCCCGACGAGGGCCGGATCGCCTGGAACGATCCCCGCATCGGCTTCGACTGGACGATCGAGAACATCTGACATGCGCCTGCTGGTGACTGGGGGAGCGGGCTTCATCGGCAGCGAGTTCGTCCGCATGACGCTTCGCGACTACCCGGGCGACTCCGTGGTTGTGCTCGACAAGCTCACCTATGCCGGCAATGAGCGCAACCTCGACAGCGTCCGCGCGGATCCGCGCTTCCGCTTCGTGCGCGGCGACATCTGCGATGCGGCGATGGTGGGCGAGCTGGCCGCCGACGTCGACGTCATCGTCAACTTTGCCGCCGAGTCCCATGTCGACCGTTCCCTCGAAGCACCAGGTCAGTTCATCCTCACCGATGTCTTCGGCACCTTCGTACTCATGGACGCGGCACGCGCCCACGGGCATCAGCGCTTCGTGCAAGTGAGCACCGACGAGGTGTATGGCGAGGTCAACCACGGGCTGAGCGTCGAGGGCGACCCCTTGCAACCGCGAAGCCCGTACAGCGCGAGCAAGGCCGGTGGCGAGCTGCAGATCCAGGCGTACCGCACCTCATACGCATTCCCGGCGATCGTGACCCGCGGCTCCAACACGTACGGTCCGTTCCAGTACCCCGAGAAGATCATCCCGCTCTTCATCACCAACGCGATTGACGACCGCCCGTTGCCGATCTACGGTGATGGCGGTGCTGTGCGCGACTACCTCTTCGTTGAGGACCACGCCCGTGGCATCGACTGCGCGCTCCGCAAGGGAGCGGCGGGGATGGACTACAACATCGGCGCCGGTGGCGAGACCGACGGCATCACGGTCGCCGACACCGTGCTGCGATTGCTCGGCAAGCCAAGCTCGCTCAAGCAGTTCGTTCGCGACCGCCTCGGCCACGATCGGCGCTATGCGCTCGATTCGACTCGACTGTCAGGGCTCGGCTGGCGCCCGACCGTCTCGTTCGAAGCCGGTATTGCGCACACCGTCGCTTGGTTCGTGGAGCACGAGGAGTGGTGGCGGCCGCTCAAGTCCGGCGAGTTCTGGGAGTTCTACCAGCGCAACTACAAGCCGGCCGTCGAGACGCCCGCGCCGTAGGGTGGACCCGGCGTGAGCTGGATATCGAGGCTGCGGTCGCGGTTGCCACGCACTGCTGCCGTGCTGGGCGTCACGGTGCTGGCGTGCGCGGTCGTGATCTCGCGACGCGTGGATGCGTTCACCAACGCCCAGTTCTATGCCGAGGATGGGTCGAAGTGGTTCGCAAACGCGTACACGTACGGTCCCCTTGGCGCCCTCGACCTGTCGTACAACGGGTACTTCCAGCTTATTTCCCGGCTCGGACCGGTTGTCGCTGCTCCGTTCGGTCTGCGCAACGCACCATTGGTGTACAACGTCGTCGGTCTGCTCGTGCAGGTGGCCCCGGTGGCCTACCTCTTGAGCTCGCGATTCGACACCGTGGTTCCCTCGTTCAAGGCCCGCCTCGCGCTCTGCGCCGTGTACCTGCTGATGCCGTCGACCGAGCTGAACGTGGACATCACCACTGCGCAGTTTCACCTGCTCGTGCTCGCATTCCTCGTGATCGTCGCAGCCGAACCAAAACGATGGTACTGGAAGACATTCGATGTCGCCGTCGTCGTGCTGTGCGGGCTGTCCGGGCCGTTTGCGTACATCCTGCTACCGGTCGCTGCACTGTGGTTTGTCATGCGCCGGCCAGCCTTCACGCTGGCACTGTGTTTTGCGCTGGTGGTGACGATTCCCATCCAGGTCTATGCAGACCTCACGTCGCCTCGTCTGCATGAACCCCTTGGAGCCAGCCTGCACACCCTGCTGATGATCATCAGCGACCGCATCATCTGGGCGGGTCTGTTCGCGGAGGAGGGCGGAGCGCACGCGTTGCTCACCGGAACATCGCACGGGGCGCTGCTCAGCGCGGTGATCTGTCTGCTCGCGCTCCCAATCGTGGTGTTCGCAGCGTGGCGAGCACCATTGGAACTCAAGATGTTCGGCCTGACGGCCGTCGGAGTCGCGGCGAGCGGCCTCGTCGCACCGCTTGTTTCGAATGCGGGGAACGCCTGGGACATCATGGCCGTCACGCGAGCGGGTGAGCGGTACTTCTTCCTCGCTCAGGTCGCGTGGGTCATCACGGTCGTGTGGGCGGCGAGCCGCCTGCCGCGCCCTTGGTTGCGGCGTACTGCATTGGCCGTCTGCGCCGCGACACTCTGCTCGGGCTTGATCACCGCCTGGCGGTATCAGGCCTTCCAGGATTACCACTGGGCGCAGGAGGCTCGGGCAATCACGACGGCGAAGATCGGGACAAAACTCGTGCTGCCCATTCCTCCAGGCGGTGGTTGGGCGATCGACATCACCGTCAGGTGATCGTTGTTGGGGGCGGGGGCCATGCGATATGATTCGTTCCCGAAAGAGGTCAAACGCGCCACCACAGTGTTGGTGCTTGCCCAATGGGATGGATGCACTTGCCCGAGACGGCGGAGAAGAAACCCTCACGTGTGACGACCGGCCGGGGTGCGATTGAGGCGTTGAAAACCGTTGTCGTGATGCCCGCGTACAACGCGGCCAAGACTCTCGAGACGACGCTCGCGGACATCCCCCCCGGTGTCGTGGACACGATCATCCTCGTCGACGACGGCAGCCGCGATGGGACCGCCGCGCTCGCGGTGTCGCTCGACCTGGTCGTGATTTCGCATCCTCACAACGCGGGCTACGGTGCCAATCAGAAGACGTGCTACATCGAGGCGCTCCGCGACGGCGCGGATGTCATCGTCATGCTCCACCCCGACGGCCAGTACGACCCCGCCATCCTCGACGACATGGTCGAGGTGATCCGCAGTGGACGGGCCGATGTCGTGCTCGGGTCACGTTTCTACACCCCCGGCGGTGCCCGCGCCGGCGGCATGCCGTGGTGGAAACGTCTCGCCAACCGCTTCTTGACCAATTATGAGAATCGCGTGCTGGGGCTTGGACTGACCGAGTACCACACCGGCTATCGCGCGTACAGCCGCAAGTTCCTCACCACCGTCCCATTCCTGCGCAACTCGAACGATTTCGTCTTCGACACCCAGATCCTCACCCAGGCGGCGTCCTTCAAATTCAAGGTTGCGGAGGTTCCGGTGACGACCAAGTATTTCGACGACGCATCATCGGTCAACTTCCGCGTCTCGCTGGTCTACGGGCTCAAGACGGTGTGGACCGTCAATCGCTACGTGCTCCACCGCCTCGGCCTGCGCTCGCGTCGCTACTCCCGCTGATCGGGGAGCCGCACCGCATACACGGCGATCGTTGCACTTCGCCGGGCGGCAGCGGCGACAGGTGCGATCACGGCCGCGGCAATGCTCAGGGGCACGGCCAGGCCGACCGCAACGCCGGCCAGGAGGCGACCGTTCTGGTTGCGGCGCAGGCGCGCTTCGGGTCGGCGCACGACGTCGTACAGGAGGTTCGCCGGCAATCCGAGACGGTTCTCAGCCGTCTGGACGAAGCTGAACAGATCGTATTCGGGGACCAGGTGGGTCACCTTGACCGGTTCGAAGCCCGCCGCCTCGAGGATCGCGGTGAGCGTCGAGGGGGTGAAGTGCACCAGGTGCCTCGGCACGTCGAGATGGAACCATCCAGCTCGTCCGATCCTCGCCTCGGGCGACCCGAAGTTGGGCACCGCGATGAGCAGAACCCCGCCGGGGCGGAGCAGGCGCGCGATCGCGCGCACGGTCGCTCCCGGCTCGTGGAGGTGCTCGGCGACGTGCCAGAGGATCACTGCGTCGTACCTGGCGCCGGCCACCACCAGGTCCTCGACATCCACGGCGCTCACGTCGAGGTGAAACACGTCACGCGCCTGCTGGGCCGCAGACGGCGACCGCTCCGTCCCCCGCACCTTCCACCCCCGCGAGCGCATCTGGTTGATGAGCACCCCCGGCCCGCAGCCGATGTCCAGCGCGCTCCCGGTGCCCCCGAGGAGCCGCTCGAGTGTCCGGATCCGGCTGCGATGGACCATCGAGAGGATGCGGTCCATCCCCCCGCGGTACCGCCTGGTGGAGCTGTGGTAGCCCCGAGGGTAGTAACCGTCGAGCTCCGCGTCGGTCGGCGCCGGAGCCGTCCGCGCAAGGTCGCACCGGCGGCAGCGGACGATCGCGAACGTGTCCCCGGTGGCCGGGTCGTCGGCGTCGAAGAGCTTCTCCGCCTCGTCGACCGGATGCCCGCATGCGGTGACCGCGGTCATTGCGCGATGGCGAGGTCGGCTGGACGTCCTGGTCGCGACCCCGGCTCGATCAGCGCGAGCGCGAGCCCGGCGAGGATCAGCACCCCGCCGAGCACCGTTGCGAGCGATGGGACGGACGCGAGGATGAGCAGCGCAAGCAGCGCGGTGAGCGGTGGCTCTCCGAGGAACGAGATCGAGACGAGCAGCACGGGCACATGACGAAGTGCCCAGTTGTACACGGTGTGCCCGCCGATGGTGCAGACGACTGCCAGGCCGAGGCACGCGAGCGCAACCCTGGGCGACGGGAAGTGCGCCACCCCTCCGGCCACGGCCGTCAATGCCGCGATGATGCACACCACCGTGTAGACCATCGCCGAGTACCCGGCGACACCGAGATTTGCACGGACGGTCCGCCCGATGAGCAGGTACCCCGCGAGACAGAGGCCCCCTGCCAGCGCGAGCAGGTCGCCGCCAAACGCGCTGCTGTCAACCCTGAGATCGCCGGCGCAGGTCACCACCGTGCCGATGACGGCAAGCCCGCCGCCGGCCAGCATCCGACGAGAAAGCCCTTCTCCCAGCAGGCGTTTCCCGAGGGGCGTGACGATCAGCGGGTGGAGCGACACGAGGAGGACGCTGGCCGCGATCGAGGTGTATTTGAGTGACGCGGTCCAGAGGAGAAAGTGACCCGCGAGGAAGACACCGCTCACCAGCACAAGGCCGATCTGGGTCAGACCTTGCGGCAGCGCGCCACGCGCCGCGTCGCGGACGACCCACGGCGCCAAGAGCACGGCGGCCATTCCCATGCGCAGCCAGACGATCGTCGCCGCATCGTCGCCGGCCGTTTTGATGAGGATCGCTGAAAATGAAACCGCGACGGTGGCTGCGACCAGCGCCCACCCCGGCGAGGGAGTGCGCGAGCGCGCGACCGCTGCGCTCATTTGTGGCGCTCGCGATCCCGTGCCTTCTGGAGCGCCGAATAGCCGCCGAGCACCTCGCGAATCCCGCCGTCCTCGATCGCCCACGTCCGGGTGGCGACCGCGTCGATCAGCGCCCGGTCGTGCGTCACGAGCACCATCGCACCCGGGTACTTGACGAGCGCCGCCTCGAGCACCTCCTGCGCGGGGATGTCGAGGTGGTTGGTGGGCTCGTCGAGCAGCAGGAGGTTGGTCTCCTCGATCGCCAGCTTGCCCATCATCAGGCGGGCGCGCTCACCACCGCTCAGGTCGCCGACGAGCTTGAGCGTGTCGTCGCCGCTGAAGAGGAGCGACCCGAGCAGGGTGCGGGCGCGCTCCTCGCCGACCGGATGGGTTGCCAGCAGGTCCGCGAGCACGGTGCGGTCGTCCTCACCGGCGGGGACGTCGGCCGCTCCGTGCTCGATGGATTGGCCGAGGTCCTGACGGTACAGACGGCGAACGCTCCGCGGCCCGAGGGTGAGCGTGCCCTCCAGCGGGGGAAGATCGCCGGCGAGCGTGTGCAGCAAGGTCGATTTGCCGCTCCCGTTCGGCCCGATGACCGCGATGCGTTCGCCGGGCACGATGGTCACGGGCGGCATCAGGAACAGCGGCGCGTCCCGCCCGATGATCAGGCCGACACCTTTCAGGGTCACTCGCGAGGCGGGGGCACTGCTGAAGCGGAGGCGAGGCTTCCTGTCGACCGTGGGCGGCGCGACCCGGTCGAGGCGGTTGAGCCGCGTCTGCCGGCCGCGGGCCTCGCGTGCACGCTGGCCCGCCTTGTACTTCCGGATGAACTCCTCCTGGTGGTCGATGTAGGCCTTCTGCGCCGCGAACTCGCGGCGACGCCGCTCGCGTCGCTCCACGCGGAGCTTGGTGTACTGCGTGTAGTTGCCGGGATACTCCTCGATCGTCCCGCCCGCGACCTCGATGACCTGTGTGCACACGTTGTCGAGAAATCGCCGGTCATGGGAGACGAGCACGAACGCGGTCGACACCCCCCGCATGAAGTCCTCGAGCCACTCGATGGCGGCGAGGTCGAGGTGGTTGGTGGGCTCGTCGATGAGCAGCAGGTCGGCGTCCTGCACGAGCAGCTTCGCAAGCTCGAGGCGGCGCTTCTGGCCGCCGCTCAGCTGAGAGGGGTGGCGCCGCTGCGTCTCGGTGTCGAGACCGAGCCCGCCGAGGGCCTCTCGAGCGGTTGCCTCGAGCTCGTATCCACCCTGGTCGATGTATCGATGCTGGACGTCCCCATAGCGGAGCAGCAGCTCGTGGGCGTCGGCACGGGTGCTGTCCGCAAGCAGCGGCTCCAACGTGGTCATCTCCTGATGCATCGCGGCGAGGTCCTCGCGGGACGCCATCACCTCGTCGAGGATGGTCTCCGCGACCGGTTCGGGGGCATCCTGCGGGAGGTAGCCGATGCGCAAGCCGCGCTGCCGTTCCACCTCGCCCTGGGTTGGCTCGAGTGCTCCGCTGATGAGCGTCAACAACGTTGTCTTGCCCGCGCCGTTGGCGCCGACGACCGCAACGCGCTGGCGTGTCTCGATGCGGAACGTGACACCTTCGAGGATGCTCTCGGCACCGAAGGCGACACCCACGTCGCGGAGACTGACCAGGGACAAGCGGCTATTGCCCCGTGGCACCCTCGCGGGCGACGATGCGCCGCACGATGGCGACCGACGACGCGTACGTCGAGTCCATGCCGAAATAGGAGAGGCCGCGCGCGCCAAGCGTCCGAGCCTGCGTGTAGGGGGTGTCGGATGCGTAATGGATGACGCCGAAATCGATGGGCAGCTTGGAGAAGCTGACCGGCTCGCTGGTCGGATAGCGGACGGGCTGGGTCATCTCATACACGGCGTTGCAGTATGGACCAGCCTCCATCTCGACCACGGTGAACGCCTCGCGGTAGTAGAAGTCGAGGTAGCCGCGGTTCTGCAGGAACGTCCCCTTCACGCTGACTGCACGCTGGTTGTCGAGCCCGCTGCCGAAGCGCAGGTACGGGGCGATATCCGAGACGGAGAAGGCGTTGTCGAGCCAGTACGTCGAGCGGCTGTGCTCGTCGTGAATGACACTGCTGATCATCACGTCGCCAACGTCGGCGTTGAGCGTGGCCGCCTTGCCGAGGATGTACACCCCGCGAAGATCGACGGTCTCGGCGACCTCGCGAAGGATGTTGTAGGCGGCGAGCCCAAGCGGGTAATCGATGTTGACGATCACCGCCCTGCTTGCGGCCAGCGCGACGGCGTCGATCGGCAGCACTCGCTCGTCACAGTTCGCGGGGGTGACCCGGTCGAGCGGGATGACCTGCGCGGCGACGTCGAGTGCGGTCCGGCTGGTGACGCTCAAGGAGCCGGCCTCTCGTTCCTCCCGACGCAGCGCGGCGCGCTCAGAGTCGGGCAGGAGACGGAGGCGCTCCCGCGCGGCGTAGTACAGGAAGTTGTTCCAGTGGCCTTCGGCGCTGCCGTCCCGGAAGCGGCGGAGCTCGTCGCGGAGCTCGGCCCCACCATCGCGATCGACCGCTGCGGCGAGCTCGTCCGCGTGGCGCGGCGCCACGCCTGTGAGCAGGTTCGCAATCGCGTGCGAGTTGCTGCTGACGAAATACACCGGCCGGTCCAGGAGGGACTCGGAGCGCATCAGCCCGGTGACCTGCTGCCACCAACGCCGGGTCACTCGCGCGTAGCCGACCTGGGTGCCGCCGAGCATGCGCACGCGCAGCGCCATGCCGTGCTCGGCGATCTGGGCGAGCCGGGCACCGAAGGCGGAGCCCCAGATCTCGTACAGCTGGAGCCAGTCGTCCTCGCGGCCGCCGCACGCGGTGGCGACCTCCCCGGGGGTCGATTCCTCGACGCGTTCGATGCCCGCCCCCCGGAGCGCGACACGCAACTTGTTCAGCTCGATCTGGAGGGCGACCATCGTTGGGACGAGGTCATCGACATCCGAAGCGCTGGCGATGAGCACGGCGAGGGTGCCGTCGCCGTCGTCATACCAGCGCCGCCGCCGGCCGGGCGCGCTGACTTCGGTCCACTCGGCGAAGGGCTGGAACCCCCGCTGCGCGAAGACCTCGGCAGACTGCCCCATGACCACGAGGCGAGCCCGGAACATCGCGTCGGGCAGGCGCCTGATCGCATAGAGCAGGGCCCCGAGGTCGAGTTCGAGCGATCCGGCGAGCCCGTGCAGGCTCGATCCCATCGCCTTGTGGGAGTGTTCGAACACTCGCAGCTGGGTCTCGCCGCTGCTCCGCAGGATGGTCGTGTAGGTCCGGTGGTAGACCTCGACGGCGTCAACGAGCGCCGTCTCCTCAGCCGCCGGCTCGCCCCGAGACAGGCCTGAGAGGGGAGCCTGCGGGGCAGGCCCGCGTCCCAGCTCGTGCAGCACCATCGGGCTCATTGTCGCCGCTGGCCGTGCGGCGGGCACACCAGGCTGGATATCCTGCCCCGGCTGTGGGACGTATCGCCGTTACCGGATCCGTCGCCTTCGACACGATCATGGAGTTCGGAGGCCGCTTCGGCGACTTCATCCTGCCCGAGAAGACCAACGAGCTCAACGTGGCGTTTCTCGTCGAGAAGCTGGAGCGGCGGCGTGGGGGCACGGCCGCGAACATCGCCTTCTCGCTCGCGCTGCTCGGCGAACGGCCGCTGCTCTGCGCCGCAGTGGGCGGCGGGGACTTCGTCGACTACGCAGCGGCTCTCGAGGCGGACGGGGTGGACACGTCAGGCGTGCTCACCTGCGACGACATCAGCACCGCGACCGCGTTCATCACCACCGATCGCGACGGCAACCAGATCACCGCGTTCCACCCGGGCGCGATGGCGCGCGCCGCAGGCGTCGACCTCAGCGCCCACGCTGACCTTTCGGAGGTCGTGGTCGGCGCTGACGACGCCGGAGCGATGGCGCTGCATGTCGACCAGGCTCAGGCGCTCGGCGCCCGGCTGGTGTTCGTCCCGGCGCAACAGATCCCCGCAATGCCGGACACGGCGCTGCGCAGTGGTCTCGAGCAAGCGTGGCTCATCGGCGGCAACGACTACGAGTTCGAGATGATCCGAGATCGGACCGGTCTGTCCATCGAGGCGCTCGGTGCTTCACGCATGGTCGCGGTCACGCGCGGTTCCGCCGGGAGTGAGCTCCATTCCCCGGACGGCGTCGCGGTGATTCCCGCCGCACCGGTGAGCGAGGTCGTCGACCCGACCGGCGCGGGCGACGCGTACATCGCCGGAGTCATTGCGGGGCTCAGGTCCGGCGCGTCGCACGACGTTGCCGGACGGATCGGGTCGATCGCCGCGGCATATGTCGTCGAGCAGCACGGGCCGCAGCGGCATCGTTTTGACGCGATCGGGTTTCGTGAGCGGTATGCGGCGTCCTTCGGCGCCGACCTGCAGGTGCGCGCCGAAGGCTGGGCGTAGAGTGGTCGGCATGGAAGAAGCGGTCATCGTCAGCGCTGTACGGACGCCGGTCGGCACCTTCGGCGGCGTGTTCACCGACGTGCCGGCGACCAGGCTCGGATCTATTGCGGTCGAGGAGGCGCTCCGGCGCGCCGGTATCGACTCGGTCGACGAGGGGCTCATGGGCAACGTGCTCCAGGCGGGGCTCGGTCAGAACCCTGCGCGCCAGTCGGCGATCGGCGCCGGCCTCGCCGACCACATTCCCTCGACGACCATCAACAAGGTCTGCGGCAGCGGCATCAAGACCGTGGCACTGGCTGCCCAGGCGATCCGAGCCGGCGACGCGGAATGCGTCGTCGCGGGCGGCATGGAGAACATGACGCGCGCGCCGTATCTGATGGAGAACGGCCGCTACGGCTACCGGCTCGGCCACGGTCAGCTCGTCGACGCGATGATTCGCGACGGCCTCTGGTGTGCGTTCGACGACTGCCATATGGGAACTACCGCCGAGAACGTTGCGCGTGAGTTCGAGGTGACGCGCGAGGACCAGGATGCTTTCGCGGCGGGTTCGCAGCAGAAGGCCGAAGCCGCCATCAAGTCCGGTCGCTTCAAGGATGAGATCGTCGCGGTCCCCGTGCAGCGCAAGAAGGAGACGACCCTCGTCGACACCGACGAGCACCCACGGCCCGGAACAACCGCGGAAACCCTCGCGGCGCTGCGCGCGGCGTTCGCCAAGGACGGCACCGTCACCGCCGGAAACGCCAGCGGCATCAATGACGGCGCCGCGGCAGTCGTGGTCATGAGTGCCGCGCGCGCGAAGGCCGAGAACCGCGTGCCTCTGGCCCGAATTCGCGGCTACTCGAGCGCCGGTGTCGCCCCCCGGATCATGGGCATGGGTCCAGTCCCCGCCGTGCGAGCAGCGCTACAGAAAGCCGGCGTCGAGCTCCGCGACATCGATCTCTTCGAGCTCAACGAGGCATTTGCGGCGCAAGCCGTCGCAGTCGGTCGCGAGCTTGCAGTCCCCGAGGACCGCCTCAATGTCAACGGCGGCGCTATCGCCATCGGCCACCCCATTGGCGCGAGTGGCACGCGCATTCTGGTCACCCTGCTCTACGAGATGCAGAAACGCGACGCGCAACTCGGCGTCGCAGCTCTCTGCATCGGCGGCGGCCAGGGCATTGCGATGGTGCTCGAGCGCAGCTAGAGCCCCGTTGGGCGGCGTTTGCGGGTGGCGCGCACGACGACGTCGTCCAACTGAGCGGTCCTGCCGGCGCGGTTCGTGAGGGTGCGTATGGGCTCGTCGGCGGTGACGATGTCCCACTGGGCGGCGTCGAGTCCCGCTGCGATGCTCGCAGCGGTGACCGACACCTCGTCGGGAGGCTTGTGTCCGTGGCCCTGCTGTTCCTGGCCGTGTCCGTGCCCCGGTGTTTCCGAGGTGTGCAGGTGCCCGACGATCAGCAGGGTGCCGCCCGGTGCCACCCAGCCGGAGATGCGCTCGTAGAACGCGAGTTGCGGCATCGCGGGGTGCGCGTAGTGGGTCGTGACCAACTCGAACTGCGTGCCCGGTTCCCAGACACGCAGGTCTGCCTCGACCCACTGCACGCGCTCGGGTGCAGCACAACCCTTCGTCGCGCGCTCGGAGGCGCGGGAGAGGGCTTCGGTGGAGATGTCGGCTGCGGTGACCTGCCAGCCCTGATTGGCCAGCCAGATTGCTTCCGCTCCCTCGCCGCAACCCGCATCCAGCGCCGTGCCCGGCGCCAGGGTGCTGATCTCGCGTGCGAGATACGGGTTCGGGTCGACCTCCTGCCCGGTTCGGTGCTCGTTCGCCTGCTGCCAATGGGACTCCCAGTAGTCCTTGTCGAATCCCTGCGTCACGGTGCCTCCGTGTGTCCTGTCGACCGGTCGCGGGTCAGGCCTGCGGAGTCACCCCCGAGAACAGGTCCGTCTCCGGCAGCACGGCAGGGTGGCGCGAGATGACCAGCTGGAAGAACTCGTCGGCGAACTGTCGCATGACGTCGTCGGGCAGCGTGAGTTGCGGCCAGTCCTCGGAGATCTGGCTGCGATGAGCGCGCAGCGCGTCGCGTTTGCGGCCGATGACGCTGGCGCAGTCGATGGTCGTCGTCACGAACTCATCCGGGGTGAGGAACGCCATCTCGTCGGGATTCTGGTCGCCGAACGGTGGATCCATGCCGGCCTGTTTCGCCATCTCGACGATGCGCTTCATCTCCCGACGCGGGAACGCCGTGTAGTAGAGCTTCTCGACGCGCCACGGCTCGCCGGCATCCTTGAACAGGGGTGACAGATGCGCTGCCTCCACCGCGAGGAGGGTTGCCCGGTGCGCCTGAATGTGGTCGGGATGGCCGTATCCGCCGTTTCCGTCATATGTGACGACAACATGTGGGCGGAAGCGGCGGATCTGGGCGACGAGCCGGCCGGTGGCCTCGTTGAGTGGCGTCATCCAGAAGGCGTCCGGGAGCAGATTGGTCGGTGTGTCGACCATCCCCGAATCGCCGTAGCGCAGGAACTCGACCTCGTCCACCTTGAGGATGCGGCACGCCTCGCGCAGCTCGGCCTCGCGGATCTCGGCGAGATGAGGACGCGTGGTCTCCTCGGGCATGTTGGGATCGACGATGGTCGCGAGCTTGCCGTCCGTACAGCAGACCACGCAGGTCTTGACGCCGCGATCTGCGTACACGGCGAGCGTGCCGCCCATGGTGATCGTCTCGTCGTCGCAGTGCGCGTGCACCGCCATCAGACGGAATCCTGTGTCTGCCATCACTCCTCGACGATGGTCACCGACCGCATCACCTCGTCCTTGCGGATGGCGCCGACCACGTCCATGCCTTTGACCACCTGGCCGAAGAGGTTGTACGCCTTGGTCAGCTTGTGACGGTCGTCCACCGTGCAGATGAAGAACTGCGAGCCGTTGGTGTTGGGGCCGGAGTTCGCCATTGCGACGGCTCCCGGCTGGTACTCGCCCTGGACGGGCTCATCCTCGAATTTATAGCCCGGGCCGCCACGGCCTGTCCCTTCGGGGCAGCCGCCCTGGATGACGAAATCGTCGACGACGCGATGGAATGTGAGGCCGTCATAAAAGCCGTCACGGGCGAGGAACACGAAGTTGTTGACCGACTTCGGCGCGCGCGCCGGGTCGAGGGCGATGACGATGTCACCTTTGTCGGTCGTGATGGTCGCGCTGTAGCGCTTGGCAGGATCGATGACCTGCTCAGCGGCTGTGTACTTCTTGGGCATCGAGGCAGTCTACCCGGGGTGGCCGGGTAGACTGCCGGACCGCCAGACGGGTCAGAGCGCTGCGCTCGATCCAGTGACGGCAGCGGGGGAGCCGGTCGACGTGGGGGGCGTCGACCTGGAGGGAGTTGTCGCGAGTCCGCCGAAGCGAACTCGAATGTCAGTGCTCAGATTCAGGTTCATCAGCTTGCTGATGCCCGCGGTTGCGGCGCTGCTCAAGGTGGTTTCCTGGGTCTTGGAGATCTTGCCGTTGGTGACGGCCTTGTTGAGGCGCGTGGTGATCTTGGCCATCACGGCGCTCTCCACGGCCTGTGTCTTGGATCCGTCAATCTGCGCAAGCGTCTCGCCGTTGAGGAGATCTTTCAGCACGGTGGTGCGGCTGAGTCCGGTCTCCTTCACCGACTCGCGGAAGAGCGCGAGGGCGATCCTCCGGGCCGCGACCTCTTTGGCGCCCGAGCCGGTCTTGGCAGTGCTCGGCGCCGGGGAGGCAGCAAGCGTCGTGGCCTTGGCCCCCATCACGCCGGCTGCCAGGGCGGGGACGATGGAGACGGTGGCGATCCCGGCGACGGCGACCACTGCAAATGCGGCTGCGCTGACCGCAACCCTCTTGGTGAAGAAATTCCCGAACATCCTGGTGCTCCTCGGATTCGACTTGGTTTATCGTGGGCGGTGTCCTCATTCTCGTCGGCGGTCGCGCGCGTTCCCTGAGCCGGCCCTGAGACGTGAGGAGCGCCCCCGATCCGCCTGCTACACGGAGGCATCACGTGGACGGTGCCGCTGAGAGGCCGCTGGTCGGGCTCTTCGGGGCGTTCGACACCGGCGAGCTGGGCGAGGTCGCCCTGCGTCGTGTGATGGAGCGCGAAATCAAAGGCCGACGTCCGGATATCGATCTCATCGCGCTTGCTCCTTTCGGCAACGAGCGACCCATCCCCGGCGATGAAGGCCGTCCGGCGAGACCGCTCCGGCCCCCCGCCGCCGGCGATCAACCGGGTCTCGATGCGTTGGTGATCACGGGTGACGTGCTCGGTGACGACACCCTCTGGGCGGCACGATATCCGGTGCCCCTCGGCGACATCGCCGATCGCGGGATCGGCGCGCTGGTGCTCACCGGTGCGCGCGGCGGCCGAGACCTTGCCGCGTCGACCACCTGGTTCGCGGTCGGGTCCGCTGGTGGTGACGTGGATGTCACCGGCCTCGAGGGCAAGGACGTGTGGGCCAGGGATCCGGCGACCCAGGAACGGCTCGGTGGGACCGCGGTTCAGTCCGGAGACCCATTGCTGCTGTCAGCCCGGGTGTTCGCATCCGAGACCCTCCGCCGGCGGGCCGAATTGCTCCGACTGTGCGGCGCCATTCCTGCCGGGCGCCGGCTTGTGGTGGAGACTCCCTCCGGCCTTCAGCCGGCCCTCGCTTCAGGCTTGGTCGAAGCGATGACCGCGGCACTGCGGACCGATCCGAAGCTCTCGGTGGTGGTCTTCACGCTCGATCCGACGCGTGAGCCGGCGATCGGGTCCGTCCTCACGGTGCCCGGCCTGATCGTCGAGCGCGTCCACCGGCTGCCCGCCTGGGTCGGGCTCGACGACATCGCCGCGGCAATGTCCGGTTCGGAGGCGGCTCTCGCCACCTCGCCGGCAGCAGCCAATCTCGCCGCATCCCTGGGCGTCCCGGTCCTGGCCGTCGACGCCGGGCTCGGTCACCGGTTCGACCCGGTGATACCGCTTCTCGGTGGCGACATCGCGTCCGCGCTCCAGCGGCTCCTCGCTGGCAAGGAGCCCGCATCGATCGACACGGCGATGCAGACGCTCGATGGCGCCTTCGCTGAGCTCGCAGAGCGGCTCCCGCACGCGTCGCGGGCGCCACGACCCGCGTCGGCGCCCGACGAGGTCACCTCCGCGCTCGCGATCCTCCAGCAGCGCCTGGTCGACGAGCGCAGCGCACTCCAGTCCGAGCTGTCCCGGGTCCAGTCGGAGCTCGACCACCTCCGGGCGTCCCCGGAGCACCGCCTCGTCCGGCCGATCCGCGAGGGGTACCGGCGGTGGCAGCGACGCCGAACGTGATCCAGTTCCCGGAGGTTGCCCGGCCCGACGTGACGGTGGTGATGGTCACGTACAACCGCTGGGATCTCACCAAAGAGGCGCTCCGGCTGCTGGCCGAGAGCACCGAGCCGATCTACGAAGTGGTGGTCGTCGACAACGCGTCGACGGACGGCACCTCCGACGAGCTTGCGAAGGTCCGCGGCGCCAGGATCCTGCGAAATCCACGCAATCTCGGGTTCGGACCCGCCACCAACCAGGGCGCCGCCGTGGCACGCGGCCGCCACCTGGCGCTTCTCAACAGTGATGCGTGGGTCAGACCCGGCTGGCTCGAGCCCCTGATCGAGGTCATCGACGCCGACACGAGCGTGGCGGCGGTTGCCCCCAAGCTGCTCTACCCGGACGGACGGCTCCAGGAGGCAGGTTCCATCCTCTGGCGTGACGCGAGAGTCCGGCAGTACGGCGACGGTGACGTCCCCAACCGGCCCGACTACAACTTCCGGCGAACGGTCGATTACGCGTCGGCGGCGTGCCTGCTCGTCCGCCGCTCCGCGTTTGTCGAAGTCGGTGGATTCGACCCTCGATTCGCCCCGGTCTACTGCGAGGACGTCGACCTGTGTCTGGCCCTCGCCGAAGGTCCGGGGCGCGTGGTGTATCAGCCGAGGTCGGTGGTGGAACACGTGCGCGGCGCGTCGAGCAGTGGCGGCGCCCACAGCGCGCGGATCGAGCGCAACCGACGGCTGTTGCGTGCGCGCTGGCGAGCCGTGCTCGACCGCCGCCCTCCGGAAAGCTGGCGGGTCGAGCCCAGCGCGATCGTCGGCGGACGGGATGCGACGGCATGCGAACGCATCCTGCTGCTGACCGGCCCCCGGCCCGATGCCGCGGGAACATCCGAGCAGCGCCGTCTCTACGCCTTGCTCGAGGCGGCTGCACGGCGGTGGCCGCGGGCGCGCTGGACGGTCGCTTCGCTCGACGGCGACCCGGTGACAAGGCCTGATGGTCTCGGTGATGCGGGTATCGAGGCCGTGACCGCCGCTGACCCCTGGGAGGCCTGGCTCGCCGGGCGCCGCTATCACTACGGGATTGTGGCGGTGGCCGATGCGCGCTGGGCTGGCGGAGAATTGACCAGTCTCGTCAACGCCACGCAGCCTCAGGCGGCCCGTATTCCGGTGTCCGATCAGGCCGATCTCGGAGCCCTCGCGCGCACCCTCGGTCGCCCCGATCCGGGGATTCCGGCGTTTGTGCGTTAGAGTTTCGATCCCGAGGCGACAAACACGGAGGCACACATGAAGGTCGTCGTCTGCGTCAAGCAGATCCCCGACCCGAACACCACCGGCCAGCTCGATCCGACCACGCATTTGCTCAAGCGCGAGGGGGTTGAGGTCGTTCTCGATCCCGGCGACGAGTTCGGGGTCGAGGCGGGATTG
>CAAGKR010033402.1_pt1 | contig 19752 bp, 15 predicted proteins | sample 2556971 | NCBI WGS metagenome assembly CAAGKR01 (sample SAMEA5207829, study PRJEB30636) | soil metagenome | biome: forest; feature: boreal; material: soil | place: USA | collected 2011-09 | depth 1 m | reverse complement strand
TGCCAGATTCGGGCACGAGGTCGATGTCCAGCCAGGAACCGGCGAGCCAGTACGGGTCGTCTGGAAACTTCGAGGCATCGACGCGCCCCAGGACTGCACGGGCGCTGTGACACTGGAGGATCCTCAGAACGCGCTCGGCGTCAATCCCTTCGGGTGGGCGGATGAGGAGCTTGGCGCCTGCGACCCGCTTGTCGGTCCCGGTCGTGGCCGTATGAACGTAGCTGTATATCGGCTCGACGGCCAGCACCGTCGCCCCTTCGATCACCCGGGCTTCGTTCTCGGCGCTCGTGCTGCCATCGCACTGTGTCTGTTCGACTGCGGTGGCCTTCGTCGCCGGCGTGACGGTGGCGCAGGACCAAAGGCCGAGAGCGGCCGCCGCCGCTATCGCTGCTACTTGTCGGGGGTAGGCGCTGGTACCGGGCAACGTTTTTGGCCTCAGAGGTGAGAACTACTGTCCCTTCTAACATCGATCGTTGGATGAGCGCCGTGACCTGCGACACTGATTTACGGGTTACCGGGAGGTATCGTTCTTGGCCGGCTATAATGCGTTCTCGGATCCTCTCTGCGCTGGTCCTGTTTGGAATTCTGGGCGCGTGCGGTGCCAAGACATCCGGCTTGGAGGGGATCTCCTGCAGTGCGGACAGCGACTGCAACACCGGCCTGAAATGCCTGGCCTACGGCGTCATGGTCGACGGAGGTGGCGATGGCGGCTGCACCTCGCTCGGCAAGGTCTGTGTCCACCCCTGCGCCACCGACGCAGATTGCGGCTCGCTCGACGCGGGCTTCATCTGCTCGACCGGTTGCAATGTTTCCGCGGTTTGCCAGCCAGCACAGTATTGACGAAAGTCACCGGGCACCCGGCGCACCGCGAGCGCCCAGGAGATCGACGGTGTGGTGGAAGAGCTGGATGTTCTTGGGAACGGATTCCGCGCTGAGCGTGACGAGGAAATTGCCGCCGTCCGGCTTCACCCCGATGTCCAGCCACCCATCCGGGAGCCAGAGGGAGCTCCTCGAGGACATCGACGGACCATCCCTGCCGACCAGCACACGCGAAGGGCCGCACCGAAGCATCCGGGTCAGCGCCGCCGACGAAGAATCCTCCGGGCGGCGCAGGACGATCTGTGTCCCGATCACTTGACTCGTTCCGTCGCAGGTGTTCCGCCAGTAATGAGGCTCTACTCCCACCACCGTTGCCGCTTGGAGGATTCGAAGATCTTCACGCCAGGCATTGGCGTCTCCGCAGGGGTTCTGGGCGATCGCCGCCGTCGATATGTTGGTCCCTGGGGTTTCCGCGCACCCACCCGCGAAGAAGAGCAGCGTCATCGCAGCAGACACGAACCAGCGTGTCTGCCGCCCACCGCCCTTCGCCACTTCAGTGCTCATAACCACGTTACGCACCAGCGTCGCAACGGTTACGGTGTTTGACCGTCCTCGGGTATCTATCAACGCCAGCGGATGCCCACGGTCGTCAGGAGCAATACCGGTCGTTGGCCTGAAAGATTACTTACCGCCAGTCATGAAGTTCGTGCTCGGCCGGATCTGCGATTCCTTCAACTCCTTGACGTCCAGCTCTCCGCTCTTGTCCTTATCCAGTCTCTTGAATTCAGCTTTCATGAATCGCATGAACTCCTGCTCCGAGACCTTTCCATTCTTGTCTTGGTCCATGAGGAGCACCAGCTGCTTGACATCGTCCTCTCCCAACGAGATCTTGTCCTGTGGAGGAGTGGTTCCGCCTCTGGCTACGGCAATCCCTGTCCGCGTTCCCCATGTTCCGGATGCGAGGAGCGTTGCAACGACGAACCCGGCGCAAACGTACTTGTGTCTTCGATTCATGAGTGACCTCCTTGGAGTAGCCGGCAACACCTCACATCGCAAGATGCGAGGTATTGCCGGTCGATTCTTCAGTGACCCGCGTCCGCCGCCGCAGGGCACAACTGCCCGTTGCAATAGCCATTCGTGCTCGAGGACAGTGTCATGGGGCAGCAATAGGCTTCCACGCAGGTCGATGGTACTTGGCACGTCAGTCCGGAGTTGCACTCGTCGGAATTCGGTGGCAAATCCGGATTGCAGCGATCTCCCTCCGCGCCCTCGTGGCAGCCAATGCCGATAACCCCGGCGGCCACGATGACCAGAAAGAGCTTCAGGATCGCGAACTTCCGTTTCACAGCGGTCTTTGCAGTCTTGGATGTCATGACAAATCTCCGAGTTGAGGCCATTAGAAACGTGTGAGGGCCGCGAAGATGACCCGGGTGTCGGCTTTCACCAGATCCGGACGCCAACCAGCGGGCGTCGTCGTGGTGATGTAGCCGTCCGGAGACGTAACGCCACCGTGCCCCGCGAAGTAGTTGACATCGGCCTGCCGATGGTTGAACTCGGCGTCGAAGGTAAACTGCTCGTTCGGCATCCACTGAACCCCTGTCTCGTAGTCCCAGGCGTTGAACTTCGTGCCGGGGCTATAATCAAATCCATTGGTCGCCGGCGTCGTGCCGAGAGGTTGGACAATACCGGCCGGTGACGCGTTTCCAGTTGGAGCGAGCACAAGATAGCGGCCCGGGTTGTTCATGACGCCGCCGCCCACCGTCCAGGCCCATTTTGGATTGAACCAGATCCGGTGGTAGGCCATGGCGCTGAGAAAGTGCTGGGTGCAAGGCGTTGCCTGATTGCAATTGCCTTCCGTGCCGCTTCCGCCAAAAGCCGTCACGTACGTCCCCGGGCCACCTCCCCACTCGCCGCCGATGTCGGCGGTGATGGAGAACGCCGCTTTGATCATGAAGGGAATGCTGCCATTGGGTTGATTGTACCAGCGCACCTGGATGCTGTTGTCGCTGTGAAGGCGGGTGCGGCCCGGGTTATCCTGGGTGTCCCACCCCAGGTAGTCGTTACTGATCAGCGAGAGCCACTCGTACGGACGGTAAAGAATCTGCCAGCCGAAGCCGGGCATGGAGTTGAACTTTCCGTACGTCTGCCAACCGTTGATGATCCAGGGCTCGATTTTCAGCTTGTCGGTAACAAATATCTGAATGCGGATACCATTGAAGAACCAGGGCGTGTTGTCGGAGGTAAACGACGGCAGATACATCCAGTTTTCGTAGTTGTCGTACGAGAAGAGACCCACGTACGACATGAAGATGCCCGCATCGATGTTGATGCCGTGCAGATAGGGCAGGTGAAGACCGCCGTATGACTCGCTGACGTACCGCAGGGCCGTATCGAGGTCAAACTGACCGCGCGTAGCGCTGAAATCGTTGCGTGGCACCAGCGTGGACCGGATGCCGAACTGGGTCATGAGGCGGCCGCGCGCGTTGTCGTAGTGAAAATCGCCGCCGAAGCCCATGAAGGCCAGAGTGAATTCGTTGTTGCGCGATAGCGCCGTCGAACCGATGACCGTGTCGTCGATAGGGTTGTTCAAGGACGCCGTGTAGTTAACGTCGAGCAAGATCTCGGGCGTGAAATACTTGGTGTCGAGAGGAGCTTTGGACTGGCGGCTGTTGCCGTTGAGCCAAGAGAAGTCTCCCCAGGCGAACGGCTCGGTGTCATTCGTGGTCTGGGCCGGCGGGTCGGTCGACGGCGGGGCCGCCGGCGCGGGGGCAGGCGTGGCCGGCGCCGCGGGCGGCGGGATCTGAGCCAGCATCACCGGAGGCGGAGGCGATTCCGCTGGTGGGGGGAGCGCCATCGGCGGTGTGGGTAATGCAGGCGGCGGCGAAGCTTGGTCCACCGGTTCAGCGGCGACCGTTCGGGCCGAAATGACGGTTGTTGCAGCGAAGACCGTTGCAAGCAACCGAAGGCGTACATGGCGTGTCCTATTCACTGGTGCCCCCTTTTTCGTTGTGATGACCGTCGGCGAACTTTCAAACGACCACATCCCCGAGATGATCGATTCTTGTGACATTGCTCAAGCGCAAGGTACCAATGTGGGTGTTAAAACCACGTTAAAAACCGGGCTAAAACGTCAATGGTAACGTAGTGATACGACGAAACGAGCTGGAAACACGTACGAAACAACAGATGCCAAAACCATGGGCCGCTGCAGCCGCGTATTGAAAGATCACGGCCGTTGGCGGCCGTCAAACGGTGCCGGGCGGCGATGCTCAGCGGTCGGAGCTAAAGCGCGGACGTGCGCAGGCGGTAGCCGAGGCCGGCCTCGTTCACGAGATATTTGGGGTGGGTGGGATCCCCTTCAATCTTGCGTCTTAGAGCGTGCATGTAGACCCTCACATAGCCGTTGCGCGTTCTGTAGGCCGAGCCCCAGGCTTCCTTGAGGAGGGTATTCGTCGTCACCACCTCGTCGGCGTGGCGGGCCAACGTAGCGAGGAGCTTGAATTCGGTGGGTGACAGACGGATCGGCCGCTCGCCTTGCCACAATTTCCGTCCTTCGAGGTCCAGGCGAAAATCGCCGAATGTGACGATGGTTCGCGCCGTATCGCCCACCTGCGCTTGACTGCGCAGACCAACCCGTATCCGGGCGAGCAACTCGGGAACCGAAAACGGCTTGGTGAGGTAGTCGTTGGCGCCCGCGTCGAGCGCCTTGACCTTGTCGGACTCTTGCTCGCGCGCGGAGACGACGATGATCGGCACCGCGCTGTGGGCGCGGATCTGCGGGACCAAGGAGAGGCCGTCGATGTCCGGCAGCCCCAGGTCGAGGAGTACGAGGTCCGGGTTGCGTGTCTTGACCTCTTCGAGTGCGCGTTGCCCGGTCTCGGCGTTGTAAATCCGATAGCCCTCGGTCTCCAGGCTGGCTGCGAAAACGCGGATCATCTTCCTGTCGTCTTCGACGATCAGTATGGCGGGTCCGTCGGTCACCGTCGGCTGCGCGGTCGGCTCAGGTAGAAGCGCTTTCGAAGGGCTCCATGCCGACGACGGGTCCGGGGGCGCCGGTGCTCAAGGGCAAGGTGAACTGGATGGTCAGTCCCCCACCCGCCGTCTGCGTGGCCCAGATCCGCCCGCCGTGCGCCTCGATGATTCCCCGCGCGATGGTGAGGCCGAGGCCGAGGCCGCCGCCCAGCGAGGCGCCGCTCCGGTAGAACTTGTCGAAGATGCGAGTCAGCTCCGAGGGATCGATTCCCGTCCCGTGGTCGATCACCGAAACGATGGCGGACTCCGCGCCACGCGTCGCGATGTCGATCTCGATCGGTTGATCGCTGATCGAATGTTTGAAGGCGTTGTCGATCAGGTTCAGGAGAACCTGCTCTATCAGAATGGCGTCGATGTGAAGCAGCGGCAGATCGCTCGGCACGTTCGTCAAGAGGTGGCGCCCGCGGACACGCTCGTCGATCCGGTTCAGCACGCTGCCGACGACCTCCTCCAGGCTTTCCCAGTCGCGGTTGACGTGCAGCGATCCGGACTGCAAGCGCGTAATATCCAGCAGGCTCTTGAGGAGCTCGTTGAGGCGGCGGGCCTCGTCGTGGATGATGCGCGCCATTTCTGCGCGACCGCTTCCGGGCAGCCGATCGCCGTGCTCGAGCAACGTGCTCGAGGCGGAGGCGATTACCGCGAGCGGGGCACGCAGATCGTGCGACACCGAGCTCAGAACGGCGCTGCGGATTCTCTCGGTCTCGGCGTCCAGAAGCGCGGTGTGCTTCTCGTCGGCCAGGAGCACCCGTTCGATCGCGACGGCGACCTGGCGGGCCATGGAGACGATCAGCGAAGAGGGCCGGGCCGCGCCCCCTTCCGGCGGCCTGAGGCCGAGCACACCGACACAGCCTCTGGCCGCGACGAGCGGCAGATAGATCGCCGTCGCGCTGGGAAACTCGCGGCTTCCGAGGCCCGCCATTTCGAGGTGGGCAGCCGCCCAATCGGCCGCGCCCAGATCTTCCGCCTCGAGCGCCGACGCGCCGCCGGCGCGAAACGCGCGATGGAAGCCCTCTTCGCCCCGGCGAAGGAGAATGCTGACCACGGCGTTGCCGGCGAGCTCGATCTGCCGGGCCGCGTTGGTGCAGAGTGTCTCCAGCGACTCCGCGTCCGCGAGCGCCTTGACGAGACCGTATTGGTGCTCTGTCCGCCGCTCACTGTGGCGGGCCGCCCGCGCCTGTTTGCGCAACCGTTCGTTGAGTGCGCTGATGAAAAGAGCGGTGCCAAACATGCCGCCGAACGTCAGCAACTGGCGGCCGTGCATGATGGCAAAGCTGTGGTACGGAAAAAGGAAGTAGTAGTCGAAGCACAGCGTGCTGGTGATGGCAGCTAGAATCGACGGGCGATAGCCGAGGTGGATCGACACCCCGGCGATGAGGAAGAGGTAGAGGATCGCGACGTTCGAGACGTCTTCGCGCCCGAGGACGAGAACCGCGAGCGGCGTCAGCGCCGCGGCCGCCGCGATGCCGCTGAGGGCTGCCACGATCGCGCCCAGTGGATGCGACGTCCAGGGCTCCTTCGTTGATTTGTGGATCATTGCGACGGGACCTCCTCACTCACCCGCCGGGAGTCTGCCTCCCGCGGTCTTGCAACATTCGTGCTGTTTCCAGAACCCAGAATCTCCATCCGGCCCTTTCGGATTTCGATTGGACTTTCACGGCCTTCCGCACGATTCCCGGCATGCCCACCGTGCGACATGCCGGGGCGTTCAACGATCACACCGTGACGCTGATCACTTGACGAGGCGTTCGGCGGTCGCCGGCACCGTGGGACCGCTCAGCGCGATGGTGGTGCGCCGCATGACCTCGGCTGCCGCCGCATCGTCGGGCACGCGAACGCTGATGACGTAGCCCGTGTAGGCCTCCGCGACGTGGATGTTGGCACCCGCCACCACTTGCGGGTCATCGGCGGTCGGCGCGAGCTCGCCGGACCTGACCAGCGCGACGTGGCACATCGCAATCCGCTCAAGCCACGGCGCCGATATCGCGGGCTCCGCTCTCACCGCAATTTGGACGCCACGATCGTGCGTGAATTTTGCCTTTCCGACCGCGAAGTCTTCCTTCAATGGCTGGGCGTTCGAGATCGCGTCTCGATAAGCCAGGACACCGAGCTCCCGCTCCTTGGCCGGGACCCCCGTGCACTGATCGGCGGAGATCTGCGCATACTGCGCCGGCGTCAGCGATGGGCTGAACGCGCCTCCAGTCTCCGTCGCACATCCGTTCGCCGCAAGCAACGCGGCAATTCCCGCCCCAACCAGGCCCACCGACAGTCTCGCGATTTTGTTGTCAACGTTCATGATCGAACCTCCTGCGTTGAAGCATTCGGCGGCCGAAGGTTAAAGTGATGTTAAAAACAGGTGTGAATCAGTTTTGTCCTGGACTAATCATTCGACCGTCCTCCACGCAGCCTCGTGTCACGAGGCCGGTCCCGTCCGCAACGCCACCGTCTTGCATTTCGCATTCGTTGCGTGGTGGAAATACACGACGATTGTTTCGTGGAGATGTCCGGCTGACGTCGTAACGACGAGTGGCGCCGCTCGCCTTTGATGGCGCTCCCCGGTTTTAACGCGGTTTTAACGATCGCGGTTGGTACCGTCGCTGCAAATGAGCGATGCGAGAACGGTATCAACACAACCAGCGTCGTTACGGCGCCCGCCAGAGGCAATCAAGGCGGTCCCAACACCGGAAGTGTCTGCAATGAAGACGACGACAATGAGAGAGGAGCGAGCATGACTGTTGAGCTTGCCGAGCTGAGCGTAGACGTCGTAAGGGCGCTCGAAGGGCGGCGGGCGGCCGCTGTTGCCAGTGAAGTTCCAAGTCATTGGCTTCTCGATTCTCCCAAGCTGGCCGCGGTCCTGGCGATCGCGAAACGACTCGCCACCGTGGCGACGACGCCGATCATCGTCCAGGGTGAGCGCGGCTGCGGCGTGAAGGAGCTCGCCCGCCTAGTTCATGACGAGGATCCAAGCGCCAAGCCGGGTCAATTTAGGGCCGTGCCAGCACAATTCGTGAGCGCGACGGAGATGCGTGGCTGGGCGCTTCACGGCACCCTGTTCGTCGAGGATGTCGAGAATCTGAAGGCGGCGGGGCAGACCTGGATCGGGGGCCTGCTCTCTGACCGCGAATCCGCTGGCCGTCCGCTGCGGGTCATCGTCAGCTCGCGGTTCGGCGTCGGCGAGCTCCTCCAGCAAAAGCGTCTGAGCCAGGAGCTGATTCACGCGCTCGACGTCTCCCGGATGGTCATTCCGCCGCTTCGGGAGCGCCCGGAAGACATCCTGGGGATGGCCCGGAAGTTCCTCGGTCACTATGCCTCGCGGCTGAGCCGGCCGTCCTTGCGCTTCTCGGGAGCCGCGGAGTGCAAGCTGATGTCTCACTCGTATCCCGCCAACGTGTGCGAGCTGCGCAACATCGTCGAACGGGCGGTGGCGTTGAGCGCGGCCAATGACCAGGAGATCGGTGAGGGCTCCATCGTGTTCTACGATGCGCCGGTCGATCTGTACGGGCGTCGCGCTCCGGCGTCCTGGCGGCCCGCGCCCGGCGCCGAGGCGACCGGACGCCTGCCGAGCCTCGTCGATATGGAGCGGGATTATCTGGTCATGCTGATCCACGAGCTGCGCGGACGCCGCACCGAGATCTCGCGCGCAATGGGCGTGTCGTATCCCACGGTGCTCAAGAAGATTGCGCAGCATCGCCTAGATGTGCGGGCCATCGTGGCTTCGGGCGCCGAAGGAAATCAGGAGGGGTGAGACTCCTCACGACACTATCGTTAATTTGCCTGGCGCCTTGCGCGTTCCTCGGTACGGCGCACGCGGCTGCGTCGGAAGACGCACTTCCTGCGAGACTTAGCCTCGCAGACGCGGAGCACCTGTTCCTCGAGCGTGGCCTCGATCTATTGATCGCGCAATATGGAACGCAGGGAGTCGAGGGCGACTTGCGCGCCGCCGGGGCACACCCGAATCCGGGGCTTGACCTCTCGGTGGTCTACACCCCGACGTTGACCCACGATGTCCTCTATTCTTCTCTGGGCCCCAACGCCCGCGCCAACCTCTGGGGCTTCGGTGTCGGGTTGACGGACAATGCCGCGATCGAGGACCAACTCTCGGGCAAGCGCTCGCTTCGCATCGAGGCCGCTTCGAAGGCGCTCGCCGCGGCCCGAGTCAACATAGAAGACATTAAACGGCTGGAGCTCGCGCAGCTTCGACAGGCATACGTGGCCGCAGTGATGGCCAAGCTGAACGTTGAAGCGGCGAAAGACTCTTTCGACACGTTCGACAAACAGCTGAAGTTAAACCAAACACGTTACGACGCGGGCGCCATAAACGGCCTCGATCTGTCGCGGGTGACCCAAGCTCAGCTCGAGGCACTGCAGGGGCTCGATCAAGCCGAGAGCGGGCTCAAGCAGGCCATGGCGTCGTTGATGTTCGTGCTCGGGGTACGCAGCGAGCTGCCCGACGTCACTCTGACGACAGGCATCGATTATAGCCCGCTCGCGCACCTAATGCAGGCTAACGTGCAGTCGCTTCATACGCTCGCGCTCGGAAATCGCACCGACGTGAAGATGGCGGTGGCCAATCTGGAACAGGCGGAGGTGTTGGTACGTCAGGCCAAGCGCGCGCGTCTCCCCAATATTGCGCTCTCGCTCGGTTACTCTGAGCAGTGTAGCGGCGCCTCCTGTTCGTCAGAGCCCGGCGTCACCGCCGGTGTACAAGGCAACCTTCCAATCCTCTATCAGCAGCAGGGCGAGATCCAACGCGCCGCAAGCAACGCCCGTGTTGCTGAACGGACTCTCGAAAAGGTCAAGGCCCAGGTCCTGTCGGACGTCACGCAGGCATTCGCGGGTTACGTCGCGGCCAAGAGGCAGGTGGAGCGAATGGAGACCAAGCTGCTCGAGCAAGCGAAAATCTCGCGTGACCTGGCGCAACACATGTATCAAAAGGGAGCGGCGTCGTTCATTGATTTCATGGACGCACAACGAGCGTACGTCGCGAGCCGATTGGAATACCACCAGGACCTCGCGAACTATTGGGACACTGTGTACCAACTAGAGCAGGCCACGTCGGCTTCGTTTCACTGATAGGACACGCAAATGAAAACGAACCGCAATGCGATAACAGGAGCAGCCGCCGTACTTGCGCTGTCAGGTCTCGGCGGCGGTTGCAACAGAGGCGAGGCCCACGGCATTCCGGAACAGCCCCTTCAGGACGAAGTCTGGCTCAGTCAAGAACAGATGCAGAAGGCGGATATTCAGGTGGCGACCGTGGGTCTGGCGGATATTCCCCAGGCCATCACGGCCAGCGGAAGGGTCGCTTTCCACGATCTCCACGTCACGCACGTCTTCTCGCCGGTTACCGGACGGGTAACCCGCGTCCTTGCTCAGCCTGGACAACGCGTCAAGAGGGGAGCACCGCTCTTGGCGCTCGTCTCGCCGGATGTCGGACAGGCGTTCTCGGACCTCGTCAAAGGACAAGCGGACTTAGTCGCCAGCGAAGCGGACTATCATCGGCAAGAGCGCCTCTACAAGGCGGGCGCTGCCGCTCTAAGGGAATACGAGCAGGCCGAGGACACCTTTCGCACCGCGAAAGCGGAATACGACCGAGCGCAGAAACGCGCGTCGACACTGAAATCGGGAGCGCTCGATGTCGTCACGCAGGAATACACGCTCAAGAGTTACATCGAAGGGGAGGTCATCGCCCGGATGGTCAATCCGGGCGTCGAGGTGCAGGGCCAGTACTCGGGTGGAACCGCCGCCGAGCTCTTCACGATCGGCGACATCAAAGAGGTCTGGATCTATGCGGACGTCCAGGACATGGACCTTCCTCGCCTCAAGAAGGACGCAGATGTCGAAATTCGCGCGATGGCCTACCCCGGGCGCGTCTTCCACGGAAAGGTGGATTGGATCTCCAGCACGGTGGATCCGGTGCTCCGGACCGCGCGGGTACGTTGTGCGCTCGCCAACGAGGATGAGGCGCTCAAGCCCGAGATGGTCGCGACGGTCGCGATCCGGGAACAGCCCCTCCGGGTTCTAGCGGTCCCGCATGACGCCGTAACGCGCATCAACGAATCGGCATTCGTGTTCGTAGAAGACGGAACGCGATCCGACGGCCGACTGATGTTTAAACGTCGGCCGGTCAAGGCCGGTGAGGAGCAAAGCGGCCTCGTCCCCATCCTAGAAGGCCTCGCTGCGGGCGAGCGTGTCCTCAGCGAGGGGGCCATTGTGGCAGCGCAGCCGACCGACGAAGTCTGGCCATCACCCAAGCAAATACACGACGCGCAGCTCACGGTGGCCGTCGCCCACACGCAAGACGTACCCAACGCTGTATCCGTCGGGGGCCGGCTCGCGTTCGATGATCTCCGCGTGAGCCATATCTTTTCCCCCGTCAACGGACGGGTCACGAAGGTATTGGCCGAGCTCGGCCAACATGTGATCAAAGGAACGCCTCTGCTGGCCATCTCGTCTCCGGAGGTCGGTCAATTTGTGGCCGACGTGGTAAAAGCCCAGGCGGCCTTGGTGGCCGCCGAGCACGAGTATCAGCGGCAGAAGGACCTTTATTCCTTTGCCGCGCCCGTGCACGCCGGCACGTTGAAGGACCTCGAGACAGCCGAGGACAACTGGCGCAAAGCAAAGGCAGAGGTCGATCGGGCACGGCAAAAGACGCAGCTTCTCAAAGCCGGGAGCGTGGATGTCGTCAACCAGGAGTACGTGCTGCGGAGTCCCATAGTCGGCGAGGTGATCGCGCGAATGGCGAACCCCGGACTGGAGGTGCAGGGGCAGTACGCGATCGGCGGAAACGTCGCTGAGCTCTTCACGATCGGCGAGACAGACAAGCTTTGGGTCCTCGGCGATGTCTATGAGATGGATCGCCCCCACATCAACGAGGGCGATGAAGTGAATTTGAAGGTGGGTGCCTACCCGGACAAGTCGTTTCGTGGCGTGGTCGATTGGGTCGCCGATGTTCTCGATCCCGTGCTCCATACGGCCAAGGTCCGCTGTGTCATCGATAATCCCGAACACCTCCTCAAGCCCGAGATGTATGAGTCGTTGAGGATCTCGGTTCCCGGCAAGCATATTCTCGCGATTCCCCGTCAGGCGCTCATACGTCTCGACAACGACACCGTGGTCTTCGTGGCGACCGGTCAGCAAAGGCCAGACGGGACCGTCGTGTTCAAGCGACGCAAGGTGGTCGCCAACGAGGCGATCGAGGGAGACCTTGTTCCGGTCCTCGGCGGCCTGAAGGACGGTGACGTCGTGGCAGTCGACCATTCGGTTCTACTTCTCGGAATGCTCTAACCATGATCCAGAAACTCGTCGCGGCGGCCCTGCGCTACCGCGTCGTCGTCTTGGTTCTCGCGATCGGATTGGTGATTGCCGGGCTTTTGGCGTTTCACCAGCTTCCAATCGAGGCTTACCCGAATCCTGTTCCGCCGCTGGTGGAAGTCCTCGCCCAACCTCCGGGTTGGAGCGCCGAAGAGACAGAGCGCTATGTGACCATTCCCATCGAGATAGGGCTGGCCGGCATGCCTGGCCTCGATCATATCCGATCGCAATCGCTTTTTGGCCTGGCCGACGTCAAGTGTTACTTCAGGTGGGGAACCACCTTTGTCGAGGCGCGGCAAGAAGTGATCAACCGATTGCAATTCATATCCCTGGCGGGCGGGGTACAGGCGCAGCTCTCGCCCTGGAACGCGATCGGTGAGATCTTTCGGTATCGCCTGGTTGATCGAAACTTTGAGGCCAGGAAGAAGCAAATAGAAGCGTCGAGCTCCAATCCCGAGACGGAAGTGCGAAAGCTTCGAGAGCAAAGTTTGGTCAAGCTCAAAACGCTGGAAGACTGGGTGCTGGAGCGCCAGTGGAAGCAGGTTCCGGGAGTTATCGATGTCACCAGTTATGGCGGGCTCTCCAAACAGTATCACGTCGAGGTCGACCCTTTTCGCCTCAAGGCTCGCGGCGCCACTCTCGCCCAGCTCACCGCGGCTATCGCCAACGCCAACCAGAACGTGGGCGGGCAGCGGCAGGAGATCGGTCAGCAATCGTACACCGTTCGTGGAATCGGGCTGATCAGCTCGTTGGCGGACGTGGGCAATACGGTGGTCCTCGAGCAGAAGGGTGTACCGGTTCGCGTTCGCGACGTCGCGAACGTCTCTATCGGTTGGTCCCCTCGGCTGGGCGTCGTCGGGAAAGATGACGATCCCGACATTGTTCAGGGGATCGTGCTCATGCGGTATGGCGAGGAGACCGCGAGGACATTGCGCGGAGTCAAGGAGCGGCTGGAATACATCCGCAAGTTCGTGCTGCCACCCGATCAGGGCGTCGACATCGTCCCGTACTACGATCGCGGGGCACTGGTAAACGTCACGACCCACACGGTGTTGGAAAACCTCCTGATGGGGATGGGGTTGGTGGTGCTCGTGCTTCTTCTCTTCTTGGGCAACCTCCGCGCCGCGCTGGTGACGGCGCTCAATATCCCGCTTGCGCTCTTGACCGCGTTCTGCGGGATGATCCTGCTCGGCTCCTCCGCAAACCTTATCTCGCTGGGTGCCGTGGACTTCGGCATTGTCGTCGATTCGACCGTCATCATGGTCGAGAATATCTTTCGGCACCTCGGCAAGGGCGAGGTGGGGAATATTCAGTCGCGTGTCCAGAATGCGTCCGCCGAGGTGGCGCGTCCGATGGCGTTCTCGACGCTCATCATCGGCGTAGCGTTTCTTCCTCTCTTCACGATGACGGGTGTGTCGGGCGTGATCTTCTCGCCGATGGCTCGAACATATGCTTTCGCCATTGGCGGGGCGATCGTCATGGCGTTGACCCTGACACCCGCGGTGACGACCTGGGTAATGCCCGCGGATATGGAGGAGATAGAGAGCCCGCTGATGCGCTTCCTGCATCGGTTGTACGATCCGCTCTTCGCGTGGGCCCTCCGCAGGCCAAAGCCAGCGGTGTTCCTCGGATTTCTCCCGATCCTCGTTTGTGTCGCGCTGTACCCGTTCCTCGGCGGCGAGTTCATGCCGAAGCTAGAGGAGGGAAATTTCTGGATCCGCGCCACCTTCCCGATGTCGGTCTCGTTGTCGGAATCGGCGGCGCAGGTCGGGCGAATTCGGAGCATCCTCAAGGCGCATCCGGAGGTCGCGTCGGTGGTCTCTCAGCTCGGGCGTCCGGACGATGGAACCGATGTCGCGGGATTCAACAACGTCGAGTTCTTTGCCCCGCTAAAGCCGTTCGACGAATGGCCGCGCGGGCTTACGAAAGAGAAGCTGACGGAAGAGGTCGCCAAGGAATTCGACGAGTCGTTCCCGGGCGTCATCTTCAGTTTCTCGCAGTACATTTCGGACAACGTCGAGGAAGCGTTGTCGGGCGTCAAGGGCGAAAACAGCGTCAAGGTCTACGGCCCCAACATCGTCAAGAACGAATCAGCAGCCGATGCCATCGTCGCGACGATGGGGAAGGTCAAGGGGGTCAAGGACCTCGGCCTCTTCCGCTCGATGGGCCAGCCGAGCATCAAAATCGTTCCCGACCGGGTCGCGCTCCAGCGGTATGGGCTCAATACAGGTGACGTCGAAGCGGTGGTCGCCGCCGCGATCGGCGGTCAAGCGGTCACACAGGTGTACGAAGGTGAAAAGAGCTTCGATCTGACCGTTCGCTGGAAACCGGAATACAGAACTGGCATCAACGCCATTCGTGAGATCACGGTCGCGTCACCCGACGGTAGCCAGCTTCCGCTGGGCGAGCTTGCGTCGATCACCGAGGAAACAAGTCCTTCGGTTATCTACCGCGAGGACTTGCTCCGCTATTCACCAGTGAAGTTCTCGGTGCGCGGGCGCGATCTTCAGTCCACGATCACAGACGCGCAGCGGCAGATCGGCGAGAAGGTGCGGCTGTCGCCCGAAAGCCACCTCGAATGGAGCGGGGAGATCAACGAGATGAAAGACGCGATGGGACGTCTCAGCGTGATCATCCCTTTGACCCTTCTCCTCATCACGTTCCTGACATACAGCGCGGTCGGGAACTTTATCGATACGCTCCTCGTCCTCATCAACATCCCGGTCGCCTGCACGGGGGGCGTGCTGGCCTTGCTCGTTACGGGAGAGCCCTTTTCGGTGTCGGCTGCGATGGGGTTCATATCAATCTTCGGCATCGCGATCCAGGACGCCATCCTCGTTGTCACATACGCACAACGCCAGTGGGACGAAGGCAAATCCTGGGTCGATGGCGCCCGAAACGCGGCCGAGCAGCGACTCCGTCCGGTCCTCATGACCACCCTAACCGCCACCCTCGGTCTAACGCCAGCCGCTCTTTCGCACGGCATCGGCTCTCAGACGCAGAGGCCGCTCGCAATTGTCGTCATCGGTGGCGCATTGATTCTCGCCGTTGTTCCACGCCTGCTTCAGCCGCCGCTCTTGGTGCTGGTTCATCGCAGAATGTCCAAGCAGCGACCGCCACTCCCGATGGACACTCATTCAATGCAGCCTGAAACATAAGGCCCTCGTCACGGGTCGCTTCGAAGTGCAAGAGGTGGCCGGCCGCCGCAGATGATCCGGCAGGCCAGCGCGTTAAGAGAACCGTTAAAAGTGCGTGCGTGGCGCCGTGGGAGGTCTATCGATACTATACGCCCAGTTTGTGATCGCCGTACTCTCCCGCGCGCGAGTCGATCTCGCGCCGGTCGCCGACATCGAAGGTCTTAAGTCCGTCGGCGAGCGCGAAGTTGGAAATGCCCCCCAACCAACAGGAGACTGAGATGACCACACACCGTGCCCTTCTAACATCTGCCCTCACTATCGCCGGTCTTTGCACCACGGCGCTGCCCGCGTTCGGCCAGGCTCCAGCCGGCGGCGCCGGGCCCTCGCCCGGCTTAGCGCCCGCGCCCGAGACCGCGCCCGCGGTCTACTCGCCGGTGCAGGCGATCATGGCTCCGAAGTCGCCCGATGACATGACCGGATCCCTCGGCTTCGGTGTGGGGGTCATCCAAAACGTCGAGCTCCTCGGCACCACCGGCGAGGTCGCGCTCAAATATTGGATGAAGGACAACCTCGCGTTCGTACCGGCCTTCAATTTCAACCTCGCCAAGACCTCGGGAATGGGCTCCACCTGGGGGCTAGACCCTCAATTGGTCGCCCTGTTCGTTCCGTTTAGGTCAACCTCGACGCGCCTTCTCGTCGGCGGTGGCCTGGGACTTGCCGTAGGCAAGGCGGTGCCGGGCGGCAGCACGGCGTTCGGCCTCAACCTCCCCATCCAGGCCGGCGTGGAGCACTTCTTCACGAGGTGGTTCTCACTGGGAATTGCGGCAGCGACGAACCTCTTCTCCTACACCCACCCGGGCGGTGGTGGGCCATATTCGATGTCGTTCGACATCAACACGGCGAGCCTGCTCGGCTCTCTCTTCTTCTATACCGACTGACGCCCGCACGACTCGTTGGCTGCGTTTGCCTCGATGGCCGGCGACTCGTGCGTCCGCAAACGAGCCCCGAGTCGGAGATTGCCGGGATGATCCGATTCAGTAACGGCCCGCGACCGCGGTCTCCGCCGGTAACACGCGACGAGCCTGGGCGGCCCAAATTCGTCGCTGCACGTCGATAGGCCCCTGGTATCGATGGTGGTACGCCTCGTGCAAGAGAGAGCGCCGATGAAGAATACCGCAGCCACACAGCAATCGATCGAGGAGAAGGGTGATGGGGCCGCAGCGTGGACTGGCCTCGTCCTGCAAGACACTTACGCCCTGGGGCCGCGTATCGGGCAGGGCGGGATGGGCGAGGTCTACGAAGCGAAGCACCTGAGATTGCCCGCACGCGTGGCGGTCAAGATCCTGCAGTCCGGTTTGCTGACTAACCGGGATGCCTGCGCTCGGTTCCGCCGGGAGGCGGAGATCATGTCCGAGCTTCGGCACCCGCACATTGTGCAGGTCTTCGACTTCAACACGTCGGTCTCCGGTCTACCCTATTTCGTGATGGAATATCTCGAGGGCATCGATCTGGCGAAGCGCCTCACCAATTCCGCCGTGTTGTCCCTGGCGGCCCTGGTCCGCATCGTCGACGCAGTGGCGTCGGCATTGAGCGCCGCACACACGCTCGGGATCGTGCACCGAGATCTGAAACCCTCGAACATCTTCCTCATGCGCGGCGAGGGACAGCACAACTTCGTCAAGGTTCTCGACTTCGGCATCTCCACGGTCGCAGGTCTCGGTCCGCGCTTGTCGAGGGAGTCGGAAATCGGGGGGACGCCGGAGTTCATGGCCCCCGAGCAGGCCCTCGGACGGGTGAATCAGGTCGACGGGCGTACCGACCAATTCGCCCTCGCGGCGGTCGCCTACGCGATGCTGACCAGGCGCGAGCCCTTCGTCGCCGGGGATCCCACGTCACTGCTCTATCAGGTGGTTCACGAGCAGCCGCTCCCCCTCTCCCACTTCCTTTCCTGGGACACCACGGCGTTGCAGTCCGTGCTGGACCGGGCCCTGTCCAAACGGCAGGAGGATCGCTTCGGAAGTATCTTGGAATTCGCGCGGGCTCTCCGAGCCGCGACCCACTCGGTAATCCACGGTCCTGCGGCCACCGCGGTAATCTCTCTGCCCCTCGACGGGGCGGAACCACCCTTCCCTCTGGCCCTCCTACGAACGCCGCCCGGCCACGCCGTCGCGACTCTCGGCGAGGCGCAGCTGCCGCGTAGGCTCGATCGGGTACCGCACGGGCCCCAGCGGGTGGTGGCCTTTGGCCTCGGGTTGCTGGGGGTCGCCGCCCTCGTCGTCTTCAATGGCGGGTACCGCGGGTTCCCGCGGCGCGCGGTCAACTTCGGGCAGGGCCTGGTGAGCCTGGTGCGAGGCGGCTGGCGAGCACCTCCGCCCAGCCTCCCTCCGACCGCCGCCGACGTGAGGCCGGTCATGATGGGCCCACCCGAGGTTTCACCACCCTTGGGGCGCCCGCCATCGCGTGAGCCCGCGTCGGACATCGCCGCGCCAGGCGACCAGACGCCCCCTCCAGCGCCCGAAGTGCCGCCGCGAGCAGGACGGCCAGCCGTCCGTCCTGCCTCCCGCCGCCAGGACACCACATCCCGATCGGGATGGCAGGCCATCGACCTGCCTTATCACGCACCCATGCCCACGCCTCCCACGGCCTCCGAAGGGTTCTCCGCCAGACAGCGCTCGGCAGCGCCTGAGTTCTAACATTCGTCCGCATGACCTTGACCCTGCGGGCCCATGTAGCCCCATCATACATCCCTGGACGCCACCTTCCCTCGATGCCTATTCTCGGGACGGCCTTTGGCCGATCATGACCAAGACGTTGGCGCGCGAGACGCTCCTGACCGGCGGGCTCGATGTCGGGGATCGCTCGGTCAAAATAGCCATCCTCTCCCATCAGGGGGGACGCTCCACGGTGTTGGCCAAGGTCTTGATTCGGATTCAAGGACGCCCCGATGCCCGCGCCGACCGGATCGCCATTCGGGAGAGCTGGGGTCGCGTATTGGCCGACGCCGGCCTGTCAGCCGGAGACATCGATTACGTGGCGTCAACCGGAACGCGCGATCGTCAGCTCGTGCGAGTGGGACACTACTACCAACGGTCGAGCCACGCTCTCGGTGCACAACTGCTCTTTCCAGATGCCACGGCCGCGCTCGACATTGGCAGCGACCAGATTCGTTGTGCTCTGTCGAGCGAGCCGCGGGATGGACGCCGATACGCCGCGACCCGCCAAGAGGCCGGATACGGCAGAGAGATGTTGGAAGCGATTGCGCGCCGCATGGGGGTGACGGTCGACGAAGCATCGGTGCTCCCCGAGGCCATTGCGCTCCAGGATGACCTGGCGGCACGTGCCCTGAAACTCCTGCGCTCGCTCGCGGTCGACGGAAAGACCGTCCTCACCGGGGGGATGGTTCTGGACGCCGGCTTGGTTCGTAGTCTCTGGCGGCGCCTGCTCGAATCAGGCAGCAATGTTTCGCTGCTGATCTCACCCGAGGCAATCTTCGCAGGAGCATACGGCGCTGCGATCTTGGCGGCCCGCCGGTTCCTTCGGGTCTCCCGCACCGTCGTTCCCGTCGCCGCCGATCCGCTTGCGCAGCGAATTCTGCGCATCGACCGTCGTTCGCTGAACTGAGGTCGCGATTCCGCTGGAGCCTCAACACACACATCCGGCGAGAAGCTGACGCAGTAGTGTTAGTAATCGACGCCGCTGATGAAGTCCTGGGTGGGGACGGCCTGGAAGCGCCCCGGGTCGGCCTTGATCAGAGCGTCAGCGTCCGCGTTCCCGATGGCGCCGCGCTCGCGGCGCTCGCTATCCTGCAGCTCCGTGCGATCGAAGATGTAGTTCTGAAACGCCTTGCCCTGACGATCGATGCTGTCCATGTGCTCGTCGAACGCCTGGCCGTGCCGGTCGATGTCAGCCATGTGCTGCTTCATCTTTATCTGCTGTTGCGCCATGTTTTGTCGGCCCTTCTCGACGTAGTCGTGCGCCTGCTGCATGATACGCCCCGCGTCCTGGGTATAGCTGTCGAGTATCGCGACCATCGTGGGTCCCTCGGTGTCGGCGACCGTCTTCGGCATGTTCGACGCGGAGATGTCGAGGGTCCACGTCGGGAGGTTGCGCGGATAGGAAGCGACGACGCGGGCCGTGCCCGTGCGGAGTCCCTTTCCATCGTGAAAATCGACCTCGAACGCAGCCTGAATGGCCCGGGCACCACCTCGTGGTGGGGGAATCTGTCGGGCCTGAATGAGGTTGTAGGCTGCTTCCGGCGCTCGCATGTTCCGGCGCATTTGGTTGGTCACGCTCACGAACGCTTGGAACAGATCGCCACTGCGCGGATAGACGAGCGGCATGCCTCGCCCTGGGTGGCCGCCGCCTGTTTGATCCCGGACGTTGAAAACCATGGCGAAATCCACCATCTCGCCGTTTGGGCCCTGGGCGCTCAAGCGGCCTTGCTTGACGCCGC
>CAAGKR010082922.1_pt1 | contig 19758 bp, 15 predicted proteins | sample 2556971 | NCBI WGS metagenome assembly CAAGKR01 (sample SAMEA5207829, study PRJEB30636) | soil metagenome | biome: forest; feature: boreal; material: soil | place: USA | collected 2011-09 | depth 1 m | reverse complement strand
GCTATCTCTCGTCTGAAGCTCAGATCTTCGTGCCGCTTTCAACGACAACCGAGCAACGCCGGGTCTACGCCCGTTATGTGAGCGGATATGAAGTTATCGCACGCCTCAAGCCCGGCGCAACCCTTGCCGAGGCCCAGGCGCAAATCGACGCGAATTATGCCGCGCACGCTGCGGAGTTTCCTTGGGCCAAAGAAATTGCTGATGCCGGCTTCCACGAAACCGTGACGCCGCTCCACGCGGACCACGTGAGGGCAGTTCGTCCCATGCTTCTATTCATGCAGGCTGGTGCCTTGCTCCTTCTCGCAATCGGCGCGGTCAATCTTATTAACCTGCTTCTGATCCGAGCTAGCGGACGTGCGAAGGAATTCGCGATCCGCCAGTCCATGGGCGCGAGCGGGCGGCACGTGGTGGGCGAGGTCATGGTGGAGACCATGCTGCTCACGATAGCTGGCGGCCTGTTCGGCCTCATTGCGGGTTCATGGGGGATTCGTCTTTTGACAGTTCTTGGGGCGAATCACCTGCCCCTCGAGGCACACATAGGTGTCGATGGCCGCGTGGCCATAGTTTTTATGCTTGGCGCGGTGGTTCTGGGATTGGTGATCGCCGCGCCAATCGCCTGGTTCAACCTCCACAATCATCTCTACAGCACGCTTAAGTCGGAGTCTCGAGGCGGTACGACCAGCCGTGCGTCGCGCCATTTGCGCGATATATTCGTTGTAGCCCAGATCACCCTCGCATTTGTCTTACTGGCCGGCTCCGGGCTTCTCGGTCTGAGCCTCAAACACGTGATGGCGGTCTCTCCCGGTTTCAACCCCGACCACACGCTGACTGGTGAAATTAACCTTCCATGGAAAGATTACAAAGACGATTCGGCACGCTTGGAATTCGCTGACCGGTTGGTGGAGGTGGCTCGTCAGCAACCTGGTCTGTTGAGCTTTGGCATGATCACCGATGTCCCCGTGAAGGGCGCCGAGAGCAAATCTGACAACGATGCCATGACGATCGTAGGGTTTACCTACACTCATGGAGCGCCCCCGATTCTTCACAATGAATATGGGGTAACCGGCGACTATTTCGCCGCAATGGGGATCCCATTGCTCGAAGGCCGGTTCCTCGCGTCCGCGGACTCGCACAGTGATACCCGGTCCTGCGTGATCGATGAGGATTTCGCCCGCCACTACTGGCCAAAAGGAGGGGCGGTCGGACAACGAGTGTGGGAGGGACCCCCGCAAAAAAGGGATCTTACCGAGGCGTTTACCGTAGTGGGTATCGTGGGCGCAGTGCAACAGAAGGAGCTTGCCGACCGGCATGCAAACGGAGCGATCTATTTCCCCTATAGATACCGTGCGGAAAACAATATTTATTTTGTTGCCCACACTTCTTTGCCTCCAACGTCTATTGCTGACTCGATACGGCAGGTAGTTCGCAGCATCGACCCAGGCCTGCCCGTGAGCGATCTTCGAACGATGGAAAGCCGCATTGACGAAAGCCTCTTGGCGCGCCGTATGCCCGCACTCCTGACTGGAGTTTTCGCGCTTGTTGCACTCCTGTTGGCCGCGATTGGTACCTATGGCGTGTCGAGCTATGCGGTCGCACAACGTCGACGGGAAATTGGAATCCGCATGGCACTTGGCGCCCAGCCACGCCAGATCCGCACCCAATTTCTCTCAATCGGACTTCGCCAATTGGCGTTCGGCGCGGGTCTGGGTGTCATAGGCACCTGGTTTGCAGGAAAGGCGATGACGAGCATCCTTTTCGAAGTGCAAGTCTTCGATATTCCGATGCTTGCTGGAACCGCGATAATTATGGGCATCGTGTCGCTGTCAGCTTGCCTTATTCCATCCCGTCGTGCTGCCAGCCTTTCACCGATGGAGGCTCTGGCGGAGGATTGAGGCCGCCGCCCGATCTAGCGGTGACGAGTGACTCATAGAGGTGTATTGTTCCCAGAAGGACCGATTTTGCAAACACGCCCTGGCGTGAACGTCCAGCCCGAGTTTTATTACCCGGGCGCGAGCGCCAGGGTCTGTCTGAATGTTTTGATTGGTACTCATGACGCGGACAGCTTGGCGCCTCGCGCCCCGCTTGTCTGCCCCATGTCATCTAAGACAGGTGCCCTATGATCTTATTTTCATGGATTGCCAGATGCCGGAAACGGACGGCTACGAAGCCGCGCGATTCATCCGGCAGGCCGAGCGAGTCTCGAACGCCAATTGGAAGGTGCCGATGCGCATCGTTGCAATGACAACCAATGCGATGACGGGCGACCGCGAGAAGTGCGTCGCCTCCGGCATGGATGATTATCTTTCAAAGCCCATTCGAAAGGCCGATCTCCAGTCCGCACTAATTAAACGGACTGCGCACGAACTAATTCGGAAGGCATCCGAAAGCTGACAGATGCAGGCCTAAAAATCGGACTCCAACACCTTCAAGGAGATCTGGACGACGCCCCCGATGCGGGGATGCCGTATGTTGACGTCACGTCTTTTAGCGCTACGGGCATTGACGTAGCGTTAAAGAACGCTATCAACCTTCACATGGCATTGTTCACCAACCCGTTCTTTTTTGAGTCACCCAGTGACCGATGGAGCTTCACTGACCGGGAGGCCCTTACCACCCAACTCTTGCTGCTAATGACCGAGAAAGGGCGCCGGTTGCTTGTCTTTGGGCGCCGGCGCATGGGAAAGACCTCCCTAATCAAGAACGCAGCCGAAAAGGCTAAGGTGACTTTCATTTACTGCGATATCTCGACCGCAGCTAACATGAGCGAGGTGGCGCATAAGCTCATGGGCGGGGCTCCCGAGGAGGAGGGAGGGCGGCTTTCCAAAGCGCTTGAAATTGCTGCCAAGTACCTGAAGAGCGTCGGTGTATCCGCTAGCAAAATCACCATAACTGGTGAACTGCGACCCGACGACGGCAGCAAGACTTTGGAGAGTGTGCTAAACGTGCTGAACGAGCGAGCGGCGGAAAATGACGAAGTTTGGACAATCTGTCTGGACGAGTTTCAGGAAATTCGCGCACTCGGCGGACCGCGCGTTGACTGGCAACTGCGCGGTATAATGCAGGAACACAGGAATCTTAACTACCTGTTCACGGGCTCAGACCATCGCATTGTGGGGTGGATGACGGAGCCAGCGGCACCATTCTTTAAGCAGCTGCAGCAAATGGAAGTCGGCCCAATTGCCGATGATCATTTGGCCCGCTGGATCGAGAAAAGAGCGAAGATGGGGGGCCTAACGGTTTTTCCTTACGGCGATCAGATTGTGGCCATGGCCGGTCCTTGCACCGGCGACATTGTGCGCCTCGCGAAGGCGGTGTTTAGCTTCGCGATAGGTAAGACGCCAAAGGAAATCATCGTAACGGCATTTGACTCCATAGGATTGGTCGAACTCCACGCCGAGTTCTTGAATCACTGGCGAGCGCTGTCCACAAACCAACGCGGGGTGCTCCGGGCGATCGCCGATGGCAAAGCGCCGACTGCCTCGGACACTCTTCGCGAATACGGATTTCGGGCAACATCCACAGCCTCTACGGCAGTGGAAGCACTTGTGGAGCGCCAATTCCTGGTGCGCACAGATGACCGAGTAATTTTCGACAACCCCTTTTTTCGAAGGTGGGTTCAATTCAACGGGCAGCCGCGGTGAACAACGGACGGTGTTGCGGTGTTGAGTCTCAACCTTCTCAACATTCACGCGTGGTGAAGCCTGCGTTCGTACGTCAGGCCATGGATGTCCTGAAGGCCCCGCGGTTCGGCGCATGTCCGACGTAGCAAATATGGCTCCATCGGGCTCCAGAGGCTAGATTTGAACGTCACTAAGATAGAACGGTTTATGAAAACGAAAATTTTCTTTGCCAGTTTAGGAGTGACTATTCCTTACACGATTTGTGTAAGGAAAACTCACTCCATTGCGGACGCGATGAGGCCTATTCTTTGTTGAAGCACTGCTTCTTAAGGGCGGCACGAAGTAATCTAGGCAAATTCCTTCCCTTAAATAAGTTAGGCCAAGTTCCAGATGGGCTTTGAAATCTTCGATTGATGGCCCGCGGTTTCATGATCAGGAGGAGACGTGTCTCCCGAGGATTCTGCTCAACCGAAGAGTTGTGCTGAGCCCGTAACGCCGGGGAAAGGTCGAAATCTTTCCTCTGATAGAATCACCCGACGCGCTGCTTCTAGCGGCCGCTTCTAAGCTTAGCGCGTTCACAACTGCCTTTGTTTCGGGCCTACATCAGGTCGGGAGCGGCACATTTGCGATCGTCAACGGTCGCTACGGTATTCTCACCGCCGAACACGTTTGGGAGGAAATTCGCCGGCTCTCACTGGCGACTCCAATGATCAGCATCATAGCTTCGGAAGGGCCGCACAAATTTGAGATTCCTGTCAGCGACCTGATCCCGCACTTAAATTTGGGCTACGACTAGTCGGCTTGAATTCGCCCCCGGCATGGATAACGCGCCGGTTACGAATGTCCAAGCCATGGAGCAAGTTTCACCTGCGCGATCCAAAATCGTCGATATGGGAGGGCCTCACAGAGGTCACGCACATCACCCACATCGAAAATGCGCTGCAGATAGTGGTATAGCGAATGCCCCGCAAGTGCCTGCGCAAGTTTTTGGGCGCCGGACATGGGGGTTGACTCCCGAAACATTGAGACAATCCATTCAGTTGCCCCTATTCCCCTGACTCGCACCGTGCGGTCAACTTAGTGAGACCCCATACCCTCATCTGTCTGAGCCTCTTTTTCGCGGGAGGCGTCTGTGCTGACGGTGTCCCGGAGGTCCCCGGCCTTCCTCTCAGCGGAGTCCGCCCAGTTGACTTCATGCGGGATGTGAAGCCGATCCTGGAGGCCAACTGCGTCAAGTGCCACGGAAGGGGAAGGGAGGAGAGCGGCTTCCGCATTGATACGAGGCAGACCCTTCTGAGCGGCGGCGAGCTGGGGCTGGCGGTCGCCCCGGGAAAAAGTGAGGAGAGCGACCTCATCGACCGAGTTCGCGGAACCGACCCGGATGAGGTGATGCCCAAGAAGGGCTCGAAGCTCACGCCGAAGCAGATCGGGGTCCTTGCGGCCTGGATTGACCAGGGTCTGCCATGGACGGCGGGATTCGCATTCACGCGGCCGGAACCCAACAATCTCGCGGCGCGGCGCCCTCCCATACCCGCGGGATCGGTAGCGATGAATCCTGTCGACCGTCTCATGCAGCAGTACTTCGACGCGCGCCAGATCGTGGCGCGCCGCCCGGTGGGCGACGCGATGTTTGCGCGGCGCGCCTACCTGGATACGATCGGGCTGCTGCCGCCTCCCGGTGAGCTTGCCGCCTTCGTCGGCGATCAGCGGCCGGACAAGCGCGAGCGCTTGGTCCAGCGCCTGCTGGACGACAACGCCGGCTACGCGCAGCACTGGCTCAGCTTTTGGAACGACCTGCTTCGCAACGACTATGCCGGGACCGGCTACGTGGATGGGGGAAGGAAACAGATCACCCAATGGCTTTATACCGCGCTGGCGACGAATCTGCCGTACGACCGCTTCGCGGATGAGCTCGTGAACCCGACTAAGGAGACGGAGGGATTCAGCATGGGCATCGTCTGGAGGGGCGTCGTCAACGCAAGCCAGACTCCGGAGATGCAGGCCGCTCAGAACATCTGCCAGGTCTTCATGGGCACGAACCTCAAGTGCGCCTCCTGCCACGACAGCTTCATCAACGACCTGACCTTGAGCGACGCCTACGGGCTCGCAGGAATCTATGCCGGGCGCCCGCTGGAAATGGTGCGCTGCGACAAGCCTACCGGAAAGATCGCGTCCCTCCGGTTTCTCTACTCGGACCAGCTCGGCGCCATCGACCCGAAGCTGAGCAAGGCGGATCGCCTGGCGCGGCTGGCCGAGGTGATCACGCAGCGCAAGGACGGGCGCTTCACCCGCACGATTGTCAACCGGCTCTGGCAGCGCTTCATGGGGCGCGGATTGATAGAGCCCGTTGATGACATGGAGCAGCCGGCCTGGAACCGCGACCTTCTGGACTGGCTTGCCGAGGATTTTGCGGACCACGGCTACGACCTGAGGCACCTGATAAAGGTCATTCTCACCTCGCGCGCCTGCCAGCTGCCGGCGGTCGTCACAGGCGACGAGGGAAGCGCGGGCGCCTATGTGTTCTGTGGGCCCCTCGTACGGAGGATGTCTGCCGAGCAGTTCCTCGACGCCTTGTCGCAGGTCACCGACGTCGGATACGCCGCATCCGCGGCGAAATTCGATGTCAATCCGGAGGCCGCGAAGAAGGACGCAGCTGCGGCGCCGGCGGCCGCGTTTCCGGCCGTCTGGGTTCGAAGCAGCCTCGTCGCCTGCGACCCCCTGCAGACGGCCCTCGGGAGGCCAAACCGCGAGCAGGTCAACACGGTGCGGCTTTCGACCCCGACGACGCTCGAGATGCTGGAATTGACCAACGGACGGCAGCTCGCCGACCTGATAGGAAGGGGCGCCCGGCAGCTGATCACCGAGACCGGCGGTGTCCCGGACAAATTGATCCCCGCGGTCTACCTCAAGGCGTTTGGCCGCAAGCCCAGCCGCTCCGAGCGCCGTCTGATCGAGTCGGAGCTTGGCCCCACGGTCTCGCAAGCCGCGACGGAGGACTTCCTCTGGGCCGTCTTCATGCTTCCGGAGTTTCAACTGATCTACTGAAGGCCCTGAACGTCATCTCATGAACAAGACTTGGAACAGGCGGGATTTCCTGAAAACGGCGAGCGCGGCCACGCTTTCGGCGCTCGCGGCGGGGTTCCCGAAGCGGGCATTTGCCTCCATCGACGCGGCAACCGCGGCGCCCGCGGCGCCCGCGGCGACAGCGGACAGACTGATCATCCTCTGGATGGCCGGCGGCATGGCGCATACCGAGACCTTCGACCCGAAGCTCTGCACGCCGTACTCGGCCGGCCTGCCGTCCAGCAGAGTGTTGTCCACCTTCCCGTCAATCGATACGGCGGTAGACAATATCAAGATCTCGCAGGGCCTGGAGAGGATCGCCGGGGTGATGGACCGGGCGACCCTCATACGCACGTACACGGCGGCGGACCTCGGGTTCATCCTACATTCCAGGCACCAGTACCAGTGGCACACGGGATACGCCCCACCGCAGACCGTTGCGGCGCCGCACTTGGGCTCCGTGATCTCGAGGACCCTCGGGCCGATCAATCCCGCCGTGCCGGCCTTCATCGACATCGGCCAGAGGCTTGATGTCGGCGAGGGGGAGGAGCTCAAGGCGTTCCACACGGCCGGCTTTCTTGGCAGCGAGTACGGGCCGCTTGGAATCGCCTATCCCGACCAGGCGGCCGAGAGCGTGCGGCCCCCGCAGGGGATGTCTCCCGGGCGCTTCGAGAACCGGGACGCCTTCTATAGGCGCCTCGCGCAGAAGTCGCCGATTGGGCAGTACGGAAGCGACTTCCAGCAGGAGTCGCTCGTGCGCTCCCTTGACCGCGCGCATCGTCTCCTGGGTTCGCCCGCGGCGAAGGCATTCGACCTCACGCTCGAGCCCCGGGCGACCTTCGACAAGTATGACACGGGCCGCTTCGGCCAGGGGTGCCTCCTTGCACGGCGGCTGGCGGAGGCTGGGGCGCGCTTTATCGAGGTTACGACCGAGTACGTTCCCTTCATGAACTGGGACACTCACGAGAACGGCCACGAGCGGCTGATCGCGATGAAGCGGTCGATCGACTCCCCGATCGCCCAGCTTGTCCTCGACCTAGAGGAGAGGGGACTCTTGGACCGCACGCTGGTTGTCGTCGCGAGCGAATTCAGCCGGGACATGATGATGGAGGGCAAGCCCGACAAGCTGGTGAAAGACCAGGTCACCGTGCCCGATGTCATATCCGAGCCCAAGTTCTACGGCATGCACCGGCACTTCACGGCCGCGGGAAGCATTGTCATGTTCGGCGGGGGGATGAAGCGGGGATCTGTCTTTGGCCGGACTGCCGACGAGCGGCCCTGCAAGACCATTGAGAACCCCGTCGTCATCGAGGATCTCCATGCCACGATCTACCGTGCCATGGGGATTTCCCCGCGACTGAGCTACCTGGTGGAAAAGAGGCCTTTCTATGTGACAAGGGACGGCGTCGGAGTGCCGATCAAGGCTCTGTTTGCCAATGGGGCCTAAGTTTGAGGCTTCCGGCTTTTGTTGATCAAGTAGGCAACGGCCCAGTCACCGCCCGCCAACGCGATGTAGTTGCCGTTGCCGGACCACTTAAAATGATCGTTAGGCGCGGCGCTGAGCGGCAGATAGCCGCATTAGAGCGGGCCTAGCGGCCTAAGTATAACGCACAATATACAAGCCGTAACCCGATCAAGGTAACATAACGAAAGGCACTTGACTCGCAGGTGTCTTACATATGCTGTGCGGTAATGGGTGGCGAAAATCCAATTCTTAACAGTTCGATTGTAGGGGATGCTTACCGCTCCTATCCAGAGGTAATTTGGACTTACCAACCTGTGTCCGATCCGCAATCCAGTCGGTTGATGGACACTGTCTTCAGGCAATGGAGCCGCGCCCACCGCCATGGGCTAAAGGTGCGCGACGTTTCCCTCTTCGGAAGGAGTCTTACGGACCGTGTAGTCGAGCGCTGCAATCTGTTCATGCATTCCGGTGGGACTGTCGAGGCTTCAAAACTGCACCATTGGGATGCAGTAAAATTCTTCGATAAAGAAATTCTCCGGTCTCGGGAAAAATAGGGGGAAACGGTACCTGAAATTACGGTATTTATTGGCTATCAAACCGTAGGCCGAACGGTTACACAGAACGGCACACTAATACGGTGTAATCTTCCCGACTTCGGATTCAAATCCATGCTTCGCTATTGTAAGATTCAACCCTTGAATGAGATAGTAACCTGGCGTGTGTCTATCGACGCGGCATAAACAACGTTAGGCTGCCCAAGCATGCGCTATCTATCTGCCTGGTTTTTCTTGGCGCTATTAACCGCCTTTGGACTCGGAAGCGCCAATTGGCTTTCGTACCGGAGGATCGCGCACAGCTGCATGCTAACTTCTGGTGTAGTTCGCGGTCTTTTCCCCGAAAGTCATGACGGGGTGAGCTACGAATACAAGGTATCGGGAGGGGTATATCTGGGTATGCGACCGAATCCGCATACCGCAGATTTGAGGGTTGGTGGGCCATTAAGCGTCGGCCAATATCCGAGCGGCGGGACCGATCTTGACGTGCCGCGAGCAGTGAACATCGTTGCGGGTCGTGAGCGTTCTGGAAATTAAACAAAGTCTGTCCCGGCTTTCCGCAAAGGATCGCCGGGAAATCCAAATTTACCTCCACCAGCTTAAGCGGACAACTCCGGCTTGGAAAAAGTCCACGGCGAAGAAGATAGAGGACGTCCTGGCCGGAAAATATGTGACCGCCGAAGAGTTAGAGAAGCGCCTGCGCCGTCGTGCCTAGTCGCCTGGGCTACGAGGCGGTCTTTGCCGCATCAGCTGTCGAGTTTTCAGTGGGATTGAGCAGGCGACATCAGCGCAAGTTGTTGGACCGCGCTCACGAACTGGCCACCGATCCATTCCTTGTCCCGGATTTTCGCACCACGGACGCGTCAGGGCGTGAGATTTCCCACGTCTTGGCTGACGGGTTAATCTTCGACTATTGGGTAGATCACGCAGTAAAGCGGGTAAACATCTTGGATATCGAGAACGTCGAATAGCCCGGAACGTTTCTAGTGCCAGGCTGGTTTCGCCTGTCGAGGGCAATTCGGAAATCAGAAATGGGGGCTGGGGGTGAATCACCCCCGGAAAGGCCGGAGGCCGTAGCCGGGAGCTCCTGCGACCCCTTTGAGCGGTGCAACTGCGTTACAAGCGCCATCTACCTGCTTTTTAATTGACTTACATCGGTAAGACACATCGGATGCCACCATGAGAGAAAGAATGCCCACGTTCACGTTTCGTTTGCCACTGGTGCTCTCGCGCAAAGTGCGGGCATTGGCATATTGCTATGGGAAGCAGCCGGGTCCGTTCATTCGGGATTGGCTAGAGGCTTTCATCGAGGGCGGCCTGGCCCAGAAGCTATTCGAGGAGCGTTTGCAGGCGGCGATGGAGAAGTACAAGGACAAGCCGATTCCCTTGGACGGTGACGACGCAGGTGGCTTCACGGCGCCGCACCAGTCGGTCAAAGCGGCTCGTAAGGCGGTCAAACGTAGAAAGGGGCGCCCCATGCCGTGATCGCTCCACCAGGGCAAAAAGAAGCCCCCGAGGTCCTTGCCGGGACCAGGGGGGCAGAAACTAACGGGATCGCTGCCCAAAGGAGAACAAATGGGGGCGACTATGTCAATTTCCCGGCGCTCGTCCGGGAGCAACGTAGTGATGTCGCTCAGGATGCCGGGGAGGGGTCCGGGCAGGCCGCCGAAGGCGGCCGCCCGGCCCCCCTCGGCCTTCCTTGTCTAAATAGTAACAATTGCCCCAAATCGGGTGCTCCGAAGGGGTACCAAACTCGGAAAACGGTCACTACGATTGAGGGGCCGGTTGGCTTCGCTCAAGCCGTCACACGGAGGGTGGTCGAAGAGCCCGGTGTTCGTTCGGGATTGGATTCCAGTGGACGACATTGGAGCATGTGCGAGTCTGGCATTTGGGAACGGCTCGGGAGTGAAATGACAGGCGCGGAGAGAAAACGGGCCTTCAGCCTGCGGAGCAATGCCGACGCATTTTTCGGGTATTACGGGCGGGATCGTACGGGCATGTTCACGTTGTCGCCGCCGGCGGGCACGACTCCAAAGGAATTGGCTGGCCGCTTTGCTGATGCCCGGAAGCACAATTTTCAGTGGTTGATCAGCTATTTTCGCGTCCTGGAGCCACGGAGTGACGGTACGGCGCATCATCACTATGGGGCGGCTGTCGATTTCGAAATGAAGCCAGATGCATTCCCGTGGGACGCTTTCAAGGCGGCCCAGGAGCAGGCTCCAAGGCGGGGCAGGCCAGCGGGTCCCGATTTTCACAGGCTCAAGGCGGTATATGTTGCGGCGGTGCACACGAAGCTGAGGGAGATTTGGTCCGAGAATCGAAGGGTCTGTGAGCAATACGGCCTTGGTCGTGCCGAGCTGCTACCGATTCGGACAAACGCCCAGGCAATGGCGCATTACGTGGGGGCATATCTCGAAGGTGGGATGGTCTATCGATGCGACGGATGGAAGGGTTCGCGGCGGATCGAATTTGATCGAAAGCAGTGTGCAGCGTGGCGGCGTTGTGGATCAGCGTTCGGATGGATGTCGGGAGGGGCCAGAGAATGGCGTCGCCGTGTGGGAGAGTTAGCGTGTGCCGCTGCTATACCATTCGACGACTTGAAGGCACTGGCGCTGCGATTCGGTAGGCGGTGGGCCCACGATTGGCGGAAAGCAATCCTGATGACCCCGTCGACCGAATGGCGGCAGGCATTGCACGTGCTGGCCGATCTTTACGGTGGCGACGTGGTCGAGAAGCCTCTGGTAACCGATAGCGGGAAAGTCGTTGGCTGCTGGACGTCCCACAAGGACTTCGAAAGCTCAGGATTGTGTGTCGGTACAGCGTCCATGCCGACCCCTGATATTGCTTGCGTAACCGGCATCGTTCGCACAATATACATTATGTTAAGTAACGCGAGTGCATATGGCATGCTCACTTACGTTGTTGTTGTCGGATGAACGAAAGATCGCTCCTAAATTGAAGCAAGGATCACTCTATTGCGTACGATAACCCCTTTCAAGGCATCCAATGCCGGTAGTTTCCCGGATCTGCCGGCTTAGGCTCAAGTCGATTCCCCTACCGTTAACGGTTTGGACTGCCATCATTCGGTATTTAGGAGGCAACGATCACGCCATGGCGGACGGATTCAGGGCGAAGAATTGCTAAGGGAGCCAAAAGCGGCATAGGCGCGTGTCTCATGCTTGAGCGCGCATGGGCATTTCTTGTCTCAGCCTCGCAGGCGCGCTTGCAAACTATTTCGTAGATTGCGGCGCCGGTCAGCCGCTTCCCCGTCTTTGATCGGCTGAAGCAACAGTTCAAGAGACCGTGGGCAACGCCTGGCGATTTTGGCTTCCGTAACAGAATGGCCGCTTTGCCTGGCGCGGGTCTGAGCACGGGAGCACGGAAGGCTACAGTCGAAAGATGAAATGAATATGCTACCGCAGAGGTTTCGCACGCCAAGAAACGCATACCGCACCCATTTTTCTGCATTTCGCCACTAGGCCCTTCCTGTTTGGGAATGTTTGGATTCGGTGGGCGCGCAAACCACTCCAAACACTACAAATGAATATTGCTGAAAACCCCACGTCGCCGCGCGTTTTGGTCGTACCAAAACGAGTGATCCTCTTGCTCACCTTCACGGCGGTCCTCATTGCCTCGCCGACCAAAGCGCACGCTCAGGGCTGCGTTCCGATCAAGGAGATGGGAGACCAAACCTCTGCGATCGACGGAGTCACATCGGGTGGCGGCGCCGACAAGTGGGACATCAGCGAGAGCTACGAGCATTTCCGCTCCTACCTCGACTTTGTCGGCAGCCAGAACAACACGGCCTCGCGCAACGCAGCGGGCAACCAGGTGATCAACGTCGTCGACCAGTTCGACACCGCGATCAGCTACTCGTGGGATTCCCGTGACACGGTAAGCCTGGACGTACCCTACTTCGCCGCGACCCGGTCGCAGCTCGTCAAAGGCCTCGGCAGATTCAAGACTCAGACCCACGACCTCGGCGATATGCGGATCGGCGTAAGCCGCTGGCAGCTCGAACCCGCAAAGGACCCGAGGGGGAACATCTCGCTCGGCATAGGCCTGAGCGTACCTACCGGAAAAAGCAACGTTAAGGACTATTTCCACACGACGACAGGTCTAGTATACAAGAATGTCGACCAGTCGATCCAACCAGGCCTAGGCGGCTGGGGCTACATTTTCGAAGGGAACGCTTACTTCAAGTTCACACCTAAGACGTCGCTGTACGTGAACGGATTTTACATGGTGACACCCCAGAACGTTAACGGCACCCGCACGGGATCGTCTACAACGTCGGAGACGGCTTACGATTCGATATACGACCAATATGAACTTCGGGCGGGAGTCACCCAGAAGCTCGCGCGCTTCGAACACGGAGTTCTTGAAGGCAGCCTCGGTGGACGGTGGGAAGGTGTTCCGTCCGACGACCTGATCGGCAGGAGTGACGGCTTCCGTCGTCCGGGCTACGTTCTCTCAATCGAGCCCGGCCTTTCCTTCTCGCTCGCGCACGACTCGCTCTCGCTTAACGTGCCCGTGGCTGAATACATGAACCGGACGCAGAGCTATCCGGACACGTTGACCGGCGGTCATGGTGACGCCTTTTTTGCCAAGTTCCTCGTGCTGATCACGTATTCGCACAGGTGGTAAAGACCAGTCCGCCTCCGCCCTTGCTCGCAAAGGTAGAACGATCCTTTGAATTGATGTTCGAGCATGGGCGGGTGCGTGTGCTTTGCTGCCATGCTTCTTATCGCCGCGCTGGTGCTGCTTTCCGCCGCCGCAGATGCCGCCAAATGGTTTACGAGAGAGATCGGTTTCCCTGACGTGTGTAAGGTCCCCAAGACTCTTGTATCCGCCTGATGCAAGGGCACGCAGCGCGGGCTGCGCGATTCCGGGTGGAAATCCTTCTTTAATGATCGCTGTCTTGTCGTAAAGATAGATCTGGCCGACGGATAGATAGTTGGCGGCGCGCCAGTAGGCATCGATCTTCCGTAACCATTCCGGGTTAAGCGTTTTTGTTTTTCATCTTCTCTCCCTCCAATCGCTCCTCGATCATAGCACCGGATTTGCAGTCACCGCTCGATACCTAGGTCATGGAAAGGGGGCAAAGCATTCTCAGTACAATGCCGCGATCTCGTTAGGAACGATGAGCTCCCAGTGCGTTGGTGTAAAACTCTCGGGCTTTCACCAAGAGCTGGGCCTCGGTCAGATGGTGCTGATCCACGACCAGCGAGCCGATGACCCGCCGGGACAGTTCAGGATAATGAATCGTCAGCCACGAGACGAATTGCTCCATCTCACTGCCAGTGCCTTTCCCGCTGCCCACCACAAGGATTTTGCCCGAACCTTTTAACTCCCTAGCTACCGGCTCAAAGAAGCTGTTAGGGTCCGGCTTCTCGCGGCCACGTGAAAAATCTTTGGAATTATGTGCATGACGGAAGTAGTCCTCCGGTTTGTGCGGCAAGATTTGCCGGGGGACAGCGTCATGTATTTCTGAACGGAAAATACGGGCCTCATGATGGTCGATGACAACCAGCCAGTGCGCCTCCTTTTCGTCGGCTTCAGCCAAGGGCGTCTCCGCACGCTCAAGAAAATGACGTAGCTCAATCAGCTTATCCGCCTCCACCGCCTCTCCTTTTCGGTGAGGTTGGATGACGCAGGTATTCCCATTGCGGGTCACCTTTAGATTACCGTTGGACTCCTCCGTGACTTCACCGAGCCGATCAAGGAGCGTACGAACGTCGCACCAGTCCAGATCGTGCGAAATCGGATGCTGGAAGATTTTTTCGTACGTGCGAAAGTGCGAACCTGCGAGTCGTTGGACTGAGTTCATTGAGAATTTCTTGGATGCTTAAGTTAAATGCCGGCTCAGCCCACCGGCGGAGGATTCCTCTTCTGAATATATTTGTGCAAACGGACGTGGCTTTCGGATTTCGGAATGCGGGCTTCGAGGCAGGCTTTCGCTTCCAGCCAGTTGTCGCGGCACTCGTCGTTTCTGTGCCCGTTCTGGACGTAAAGATGATAGGCATAGTCGCGGACGTCATCTTCGTTTAGCGGTATGGTGGAAATGAACGGTTGGGACGATTTCATAGTGGCGCGCGTCATATATGCGATTATGTCGGTCTTAAAGGCAGAGGGATGCGGTCGCCGGCGAAGATCTAAAGATCGGGTGTGTTCGCCTGATCATGCGGCAAAACCAAACCGGAAACGTTCCTCCTCGGTTTTGATGTTGAGCGACGTGCAAATCAGTCTTGCTGCGACGCCGGAGGCAGCGATCGTGACAATACGATCGAATTCCGCCTTCGGAAGATCCGCTCCCTCGCGCTTGATCGCATGGAGCCCCATGCCGAGTTCAAGTAAGTGTTGCACGAATTCCTCGCATGCCACCGGATCGTCAGTCAGGTAATGATGATGGTCGGGAGGCGAATGCTCCCGGAATTGGAGACTGTATTCGATGGCGTATTTTTTTAGCATGATGGGTTCCTTCGGTAATATAGGAAGATGCTGATAATTTGGTACCTAATGTCGCCCCCTAGAATACATGTCTTCGTATGCGGATGCTGGGCATTATTTGCCCTTCTCCATTCAAATCTTGGCAATTCGATCGGGTATACCCTACTCGGTTTCGGAGCCTCGCAACGCTGATCGTTGCGACGGCGGCTGCGCGAGCTGGCCCGGTGTCCACGCGCAAAAAATGCGCGAGTTTTGCCAATTCATGCTGAGCCATTTTAAGCACGACTTGGCATAATCGAGGCATGCAAGAATGCTGGATTCAGGCGCTTTCCGATCGCCGCCACGAAATTCATCGACGCTGGGAGGCCTTGCTGCGGGTAGAGCGTACGGACACGCCTCTGGCGAACCCAGACGCTCTCGTACACATGATCGATTGGACCATCGACGAAGTCTTCAAGGAGTTGCGCAGCAAGAAAATATATCGCAGCGGTGAGCCTCGCTCAAACGTCGCGGCGTTGCGCGCCGATTGCCATTGTGGACACAATCCATTTTTTAACCATTTTCTCGCTGGCGAACAGGCGCTTCTCGAGGCGTTGGTGCTCGTGCAGACCGAGGAACCGTCACTCGATCCCGTGCACCGCGACACCTCGGTCGCCGAGCTTTACCTTGTTATAAACGCGATTGCCCGGAGCGAAGTTGAAGCAATCTGCTCTCTGTGCCAGCATCATCTAGGCGCAAAGACGCAGCCGATCGTGACTGGCGCGGTAGTCCACGCGTGAATTCATCTAATTCTTTGAGCCCGCATGTAGGCGCTCCCGATATATCGTCGGGGTCTCGCCGACGACGCGGCGGAATATGCGATTGAACTGCGATAGCGACTGGAATCCTGCCTCGTAGGCCGCCTCGCTCACGCGCTTGTGCGGATTGAGCATCAAGTTTTTGACTTTCTCCACGCGTACCCGGGCAAGATAGTCCGTAAATGTCATGCCGGTGGCCTTCTTGAACGTCTTACAGAAATAGAAGGCGCTCATGTTTACGGCCTTTGCAACCTCGCCGAGCGTGAGTTCATTCGTATGTCGCTCCGCAATGTAGACTCGGGCGCGGGTGAAAACGGGCGATTCGGCGGCGGCCTCGTTCACCATGAGCTGGTTGCCCAAGCCTGAAAGATGTTGAGAAAACACCGTCAGTAACCGAAGGACGGATTCGTATTGTTTCTTGGTGACAACGCGCGTCTGAAAATATGCTTCTTCCAAGCGTTTTAAGTCCACTTCGGTGCCCCACTTCAGCAGCGTGCGGGTCGTCTTTGCAAACTGCTCATGACTGGGCCGGTGCAGAAGGATCTGACCCGTGTTCAGAAATGCGATTAGATTTTCCCCAACGCGTACCGGCACAGCCGAATCGCACAAACCGGCGAAGCATTTGAGGGTCTTCGGTTTCAGTTTAGCCTGGTCCTCTATCTTTTTTTGCAGCTGAAGGCAGCCTGCGCACGACCTATTGCTCTGCGCCATGAGGGCGCAAAACGGATTCTCATTCGGATCATTGTGGTTGGGGAGGTCAAATGCCTCGACAGGACGGAGGTTCAATGGCAGCCCGGTCGCATCGCGAAATGCCCCTTCATACTCGCGGTAAATCTTCGACTGCCTCATCCGATCGACTAAAGAGCGGTCCATATTAGACAGGGTCTCCGAGCTTGGCATTTTACAGAAGAGATTAATTTGGGCGCGCCGCCACGCAATCACTAAGTCGCCAATGTGCTTGGACGGAATGGGTCAAAACTGGATACTCCTCGATAGCGGAGCGGAGGCCAATATCTGCGCCATGATGACCATCTCAGAGCGCGACGACGCCCACTAGCCCAAGGCGCTGTTTTCAAACGTCTTGGCCTTCATTCCACTTCTAGGACTCAATGAAGCTGGCGGCGTTGCTTTCCGCGCGCCGACCAAACCCGGCAACTACCCTTACACATGCTCCTGCTCAGGGCATTCAATGGCTGGGATGTTGGGGAATTGGTCGTGAAGTAACGGTCATCAAGCTTCTTTTCAGCAGACTTCGAGTCACATGCAACGATATGAATGCCCCGCTTCCCTCAATAGGATATCCGGCAGATGCCTGGGCCGGCGAACCGAGCGCAATCCTGCTCGTGCCCTAGGCGAAATTTCTCGCTCTGCTATCGCAGCGCCCCAACCTCGCGTCACGGATGTTCGTCTCTATGAGTCAGCATCTATGCGCCCTTGTTGGGCTCCTCGACGAGTCGACCCTAAAGGATGTGAAAACCCGTCTGGCGCATTGAATCGTCAAACATTGTCCTCCGCTTCCCAGCGGCGGCGCAGCCACCGTGAAGCGAACTGGCACCAATCGGATCCTAGCGGCCGAACTGGGTATCACGGCCGAAACGATCTCGCGGATTTTTGCAGGACTCCGCGATCCTGGCTTTGTCACCATCCGCGGATTGCATATCCCAGTTTCACTGCCGTCCAGCTTGGCCGCCGTGCCCATCTGCTATCTCGGCCAACGCCGAATGGTAGAAGCGCCTTCGGCGAATTGCCATGAGAGGATGTCAGACAATTGACGCGGCGCAAATACCAAAATCCGCGCAGCCGGCCGAGGGAGTTTGTGTCACATTGGATCGGGCTCCTTCACCCCATGGATCTCTCAACCTCCTACCTCGGCTTAAAGCTCCGCACGCCACTCGTGGTGGGGGCTTCGCCCTTCGCGGACGATACTCATACGGCCCGCCAGATTCAGGACGCTGGAGCAGGCGCCATCGTTATGCGCTCGCTCTTCGAGGAGCAGATATACCTCGACGAGCTTCTGCGCGCGCCGCGGCCGGCATCCGCGCCCAAGGGCGGCAACCAAGAAGGCGCCGTATTCCCAAGGCCCTCGGAGTATCAGCTCAACCCAGATCAATATCTGCGGCAGATTGCGGATCTCAAGACGGCGCTTACGATCCCGGTCATCGCTTCGCTCAACGGATGCCAGCCTGGGGGATGGATCGATTTCGCACGGCGCTTCGAAGCCGCTGGAGCCGACGCCATTGAGCTGAATCTCTACCATATTTCGAGCGATCCCAGTTCGCCGGCGCTCGAAATAGAGGCCGAATTGCTCGAAACGGTCCGGCTGCTGAAAACTGCCGTACGGGTCCCCGTAGCGGTTAAACTGCAGCCATACTACACCGCTCTCGCTCATTTTGTCCGCGAACTGGAACGGGCCGGCGTCGACGGCATCGTCGTTTTCAACCGCGTGTATCTGTCCGATTTTGTCGTCGATGAGAAGGAACCCCGGACACAACTGCGGCTCTCCGACCCGACTGAGCTGATCCTTCGCCTGCATTGGCTCGCCCTGCTCGCTCCCGAAACCCGCTGCTCGCTAGCCGTCACCGGCGGGGTGCATAGTGCGCAGGATGCGATCAAGGCCATTTTGGCGGGAGCTCACGCCGTGCAACTGGTCTCCGCGTTACTTAGAAATGGCCCTCGTTACTTGACGACCGTCGCTGACGGCTTGAGGCGGTGGATGGACGGGCGTGGATACCGTAGCATCGACGACTTCCGCGGCAAAATGAACCTTCATGGCTCAATGGATGCCTCCGCCATGGAGCGCGGCGACTACCAGCGCATCCTTCAGAGTTGGCGAATCTAAGCCGGCCTGCGGCCGAGAAAGCGCCTAATTCCTACCGCCGCTCCGCGCCGACTCGGGCTGCTTGGCTGGAGCAGAGAATAAGCGTTTCTTACCTGTGCGAATGGCGTCGCTCATTGCGAGGATAAGGAGTGGCTGCGAGCCGAAGTGGCGCGCCCAAGGTTGGAGGCTGCTAGACTGACCGAGCAGCCGGCGATCAGGTCGTGAATCCTACCGAATCGGAACGTCAGGCCGGGATGTCACGCCGGAAACTACGCCACTTTCCCAGCGGTGTCGCTGCGAGCCCGATCAGGGCCAGTTGGCTCGCCACGAAGGCGATCAGCCCGTGAAAGGCCGCGGTTGTGAAGCCGTAACTATGCAGGCCCACGCCGAGCATGTTGGTGCCGAACCAACTCCAGGCGGTGACAACGTTGCCGAAAACGGCGAGCGCCATCAGCCCGCGCTGCCGGACCAGGCCGCCCAAGCGGCAATGGAGAATGATGGCGTTCCAAATCACGATGAGGAGAGCGCCATTCTCCTTTGGATCCCAACCCCAAAAGCGTCCCCAGGATTGGTCGGCCCAAATGCCACCCAACATGGTCCCAACAAAACTAAAAAGGGTCGCGAAGCACACGATGCCGTAGACCATGCGCGCGAGTGCGTCGGCCGTGCGTCCGTCAAGCGATCGGGTGAAAATCCCCCGCACAATGTAGATGATGGCTAGGAAGCCGGCGAGAAACGTCGATGCGTAGCCCGTGGTAACCGTCACCACGTGGGTCGAAAGCCAGAAGTTGGAATCAAGCACCGCCCTCATCATCTCAAGCGTGTCACCACTCAGCGACAAGTGGTGCGCGATGACAAGTGTGCTAAACCCGATCAGGCTTCCCGCTGCGCTTGCGACGGCGTTGCGGTGGAGCCGCTCGAGAATCAAGCAGAGACCGACCGACCCCCAGCCGATGAAAAGGGCGGATGAATACAGATTTGTCACGGGCGG
>CAAGKR010076444.1_pt1 | contig 19771 bp, 16 predicted proteins | sample 2556971 | NCBI WGS metagenome assembly CAAGKR01 (sample SAMEA5207829, study PRJEB30636) | soil metagenome | biome: forest; feature: boreal; material: soil | place: USA | collected 2011-09 | depth 1 m | reverse complement strand
GTTCAGCCGGTTGAACACTTCCATCACCTGGAGCAGGTGGTCCTTCTGCGGCGGGTTCCCGACGGCGAAGAGGACGCGGCTCTCCTGGGTTCCCTGCCCCCCCCCCGTGTCGACTTCCTGCACGTCGATGTGAATCCCCATGCGGCTTTTCGCCTGGTGAAGGAGCCACAGGATCCGGGCCACGCGTTCCGGCGGGGAGAGGCGGACGTATCCGGGGTTGTTGCGCCACAGCAGGCGCAGCAAATCCTCGCGGGCCGAAGAAGGGACAGGGGGGGAGAAGTTCCGCAGGGAGGTGAAGATGCCGCGCCGGACCCGGCCCGGAATGCCGGGGTCTCCCGACACGGAGATCTCCGACTCCGCCTTCCGGTCGAACTCGTACCGCTGGAATTCGAGCTCCTTGTCCGCGCCCGGGACGTTGGAATACGAATGGGCGATCTCCGCGTAGGAGATCTCACGGGGGTCGAGGAACCGCAATGTTTCGTACAGGGAGCCGGGGACGGAGAGGCGCGCGAGCATCATTTCCTTCTCCCGGTCGGCGAGGACGAGGTGGCGGTTCCGGGAGAGGTCGCGCAGGTGGAGGCAGAGGGCGGCGACCGCTTCCGGTTCCTCCCGCATCGTGTGGAAGAAGATCGGCGCCATGCCGGCGTGGAGCCACGCGAGATTTTCCCTGGAGGCGCCGGAGGTTGCCCGGAGGCTCCGAAGGACGTCCCGATCCATCCGGTGTTCGGTGTCGGGCCGCATGCGCATCCTCCTGACTATCCGCCCGATTGGGGGACGAGGTGTTCGTAGCTCACCGTGCGGTCCCGGCCCGCGTTCTTGGCCGCATACATCGCCCGGTCGGCGGAGCGCACGAGGTCGTCGATGGAAATCCCGGGACGAAACTCCGCGATACCGATGGAGAGGGTGACCTTCCGGGGTTCCTCGTCGGGATGCGGAAGGAAGGGGATCGCGGAAAACCGTTTTCGCAGCCGCTCCGCGGGGATGATGGCGGCTTCCGCGGTGGTCTCGGGGAGGAGCATGAGGAACTCCTCGCCGCCGTGGCGGAAGCCGGTGTCCATCGTGCGGAAGTTCTTCCGGATCTCCTCGCCAAGGGCCCGGAGGACCTTGTCCCCCTCGTCGTGACCGAACGCGTCGTTGTACTGCTTGAACCGGTCCACATCCATGAGCAGGACCGAGAAGGGCATATGGGTCCGCAGGGCGCGCTCCGCCTCGTTCTGTGCCAGGGAGTGGAAGTGGCGCCGGTTGTAGAGCTCGGTGAGGGTGTCCGTGATCGACTGGAGCCGCAGCTCCTCCTCGAGGGCCTTGCGGTCCGAGATGTCCCGCAGGATGGCCGTCTGGATCCTTTGGCCGCGGACGATATTCTCCGCCAGCGTGAGCTGGACCGGGATCTCGGCGCCGGATTTCGAAAGGACCAGGATCTCGATGTTCCTGCGTTCGTTCCCCGGCCCCAGCCCCGAGGCGTACACGGAGAGCTCCTTCCAGTAGTCGGCGAACCGGGCGGCGAACAGCCGGATCGCCTCTATCCCGAAGAGCGTTTCTTCGCCGTACCCGAGAAGTTCCTGCGCGGCACGGTTTGCCATCACCACCTTTCCGTCCTCTCCCACGCTGACGATGGCGTCCCGGGCGGACTCGAAGATCCCCCGGAAGCGCTCCTCGGATTCGAGGAACTTCGCCTGGAGGGCTATCCGGGCCGAGATGCCGGTGAAGAATCCGATGTAGCCGATCTCCTGTCCCTTTTCCCTGAGGACGGAGCAGCATAGGCGAATGGGGGCCTTCTTCCCGTTCTTCCGCAGGATCTCCGTCTCGAAGTCCACGAGGTGACCGTGAGGGCCGTACTGCGGGGAGTAGATGTAATCCCTCACCTCCCTCGCTCCGCCGGGAGGGTACAGAAGCTTGGCGTGCAACTTGCCGATGACTTCTTCCGCCGTGTACCCGAAGATCCCCTCCGCGTTCTTGTTGTAAAGGAAGATGTTTCCCCTCGTGTCGTTCGCGATGATCCCTTCAGGGCAGGTCGAGATCACGTTCTCGAGGAAAGCGGATCGGCGCTCGATGGAGCCAAGGAAGGAGTTCGCGGGATCTGCGGAGGGTTCCATGGTCAGTTCGCCTTTCACCCGGTTTCCTGGATTTTAGCACGGTGCTTTCTAAACGGGCTCCACTTCCTCCCGGCCGGCCGGAATTTCCTTGCCGCGAAAACGGTAAGATAAGTCCACCGTATTTATGAATCGCAACACTACGGAGGCGCTGGGTGGAGGAAGGTCGGATGACGGTGACGACGGGCTCGCCGGTGCACGGGGGATACGCCCTCGCGCGGCCGGAAGGGATGGGAGTCCTGTTCGTCCGGTGGGCCCTCCCGGGAGAGGTCGTCTCGGTGCGCCTCGTCGAGAGGAAGCGGGAGTACGCCTTCGCCGAGGCGGTGGAGGTCCTTTCCCCCTCGCCGCGCCGCGTGGATCCGCCGTGCGAGGTATTCGGGGAGTGCGGGGGATGCCAACTGCAGCACGCGGACTACCCGTACCAGCTCGAGATGAAGCGGGAGATCCTGCGGGAGGCGTTCCGCCGGATCGGGAAGACGGACGTCGCGCCGGAGACCGCTCCCCCGCGGGAGCCGTTCGGGTACCGGTACCGGGGGAGGTTCCGGGTGGACGGGGAAAAGGTCGGGTTCCACGGGGAGCGGTCCCACCGCCTGGTGCCGGTGTCCCGCTGCCCGCTGATGATCGACGCGATCAACGCCGTCCTCCCCGGCCTGCGCGGGCTGGACCGCTTCGCGAAGGTCCCCGAGGTCCAGGTGGCCAGCGACGGGGTCCGGGCGTCCGCCTCCTTCCCCGGGGTGCCGTTCGGAAAGGGGATGGTCGAGCACCTCGCCGGACGGACCGGGGGCGTCCTGTCGGGGGCGCGATTCGAGGATCGTTCGTGGGGGGAGGAGCGGGTCACTCTCCCCCTCGAAGGGATTTTTTACTCCGTCTCGCCCCGGAGCTTCTTCCAGGCGAACTGGCAAATGAACCAGGCGATGGTGCGCCGGATCGGGGCGATCCTCGGGGAGTCCTCGGGAGCGCGTCTGCTGGACCTCTATGCGGGCGCCGGGAACTTCGCGCTTCCCCTAGCGGCCAAGGTTCGGGAGGTCGTCGCGGTCGAAGGGGAGGCGCAGTCGTTCAAGGAGTTGCGAGGGAACGTCCGGGAAAACGCTCTCGGGAACGTCCGGATCGTCCGTTCCAGCGTGGAAACGTTCCGGCCCGAAGGGCGGTTCGACGCACTGATCCTCGATCCGCCGAGGGCGGGCCTGTCGGAACGGGCGCTGGCGCGGATCCGCGAGGTTGCCGCGGGGAAGGTGTTCTACGTCTCCTGCAACCCGTCCACCCTCGCTCGCGACGTCCGATCCCTGTCGGACCGGTACGATCTCGCCTTGCTCGAGATGCACGACTTCTTCCCGAATACGCACCATGTCGAGGCGCTCGCCGTCCTCTCGGCCCGCTGATCCCGCGGCCCGGCGTTACCCCGGCGTCATAGGTTCTAAAAATGGTTGACAATGCTGTTCGTATATATAAACTTTCGTTCTTATATATGAACGATATCGCACACTATCTTGACGCAAGGTTGTAGGACTGGGACCTTCCTTGGATTTCCTCTCCAGCCTTCGTGCCCGGGCCGCCGCCGTCAAGAAGACCATTGTTCTTCCCGAGGGGGAGGAACCTCGGGTGGTAACTGCAGCTCGGCTGGCGGCCGATGCCGGGGTGGCATACCCCATTCTGCTCGGTCGACCTGCGGCGATCATGGCCGCCGCGGCACAGTCAGGGGTGAGTTTGGAGGGAATTCGCCAGGAGGACCCGTCCGATGTCGATCGTTTGGAGAAGTTCGCCGCCTCCTACCTGAGGCTGCGGGGAGGCAAGGACGTCCGGAGTATGGACGAGGCCCGGCAGGAGGTGAGGCGACCCCTTTCGCATGGTGCCATGATGGTCCGGGAGGGGATGGCAGACGGCACCGTCGGGGGGGCGGCCAACACGACCGCGGACGTGCTGCGGGCGGCGATCCGCATCATCGGCCTGCAGGAGGGAGTGCGTTTCGTTTCGAGTTGCATTTTCATGGTGCATCCCGATCCTCGCTGGGGGGAGGAGGGAGTTTTATTGTATAGCGATGCCGGGGTGAATCCCAATCCCGATCCGGAACAGTTGGCCGACATCGCCATCCTGGCCGCCGGGTTTTGGAGCCGCTTTCGAAGACAGCCGCCCCGCGTGGCGCTTCTCTCCTTTTCCACCAGGGGGAGCGGCGGCGATCATCACGATGTGCGTAAAGTGCGGCGCGCCGTGGAACTCGTGCGGGCGCGGATGCCGGAGCTTGCCGTTGACGGGGAACTGCAGGCCGATGCGGCGCTCGTTCCTGCCGTCGGAAAGCTCAAGGCCCTCGGAAGCCCGGTGGCCGGTCGCGCCAACGTCCTGGTATTTCCCGATCTCGATGCCGCCAACATCGCCTACAAGCTCACGGAGCGGCTTGCAGGCGCCCAGGCCATCGGGCCGTTACTGGTCGGCCTCGCCAGGCCCGCTCACGATCTTTCCCGCGGCTGCACTCCCATGGACATTGTCAACGTCATGGCTGTGGCGGCGATACAGGCGTAAAGACCCGGTTGCCCAAAGTGGAAAACCCGTCGAATTATGGAGGAGAGATGAAAACCATTCGCATCGGCACGGGCCAGGGGTACTGGGGGGACCGGCTCGACGCCCCTCTGGCACTTGTTTCCAGGGGGAACGTGCAATACATCTGCTTCGACTACCTGTCCGAATTAACCATGTCGATCATGCAGAAACAGAAACAGCGGGATCCGAGCAGGGGGTATGCTCACGACTTCGTCAACCTCTGTCGGCAGATCCTCCCCGAGGTCAAGGCGCAAGGGATACGGCTCATCGCCAGCGCCGGAGGGGTGAATCCAGGCGGGTGCGCCGAAGCGATAGCGCAGGTGGCGCGAAACCAGGGCATTGCGCTTTCGATCGCCACGGTGGAGGGGGACGACATCCTGGGCAGGCTCGACGATTTGCCGGCACAGGGTTACCCCCTGAAGAACATGGACGACGGGTCCGACATCGGCGGTATCCACGATCGGGTCACCAGCGCCAACGTCTACCTCGGCGTGGTCCCCCTCCTGGAGGCTCTCCGCGGCGGCGCAGATGTCATTATTACCGGCCGTAATACCGACACCTCCCTGTTTCTCGCCCCGATGATCCACGAATTCGGATGGCGCATGGATGAACTGGACAAGCTGGCCTGCGGTATTTGCGTCGGACACGTCATCGAGTGCGGGGCCCAGGTCACCGGCGGAAATTACACAGGCGGCTGGGACAGGGTCCCCGATCTGGCTCGAGTCGGCTGGCCGATCGCCGAGGTGTCGGAGGATGGCACCGCGATCATTACAAAACCGGAAGGTACCGGGGGGTTGGTGGAAGCCGGCACCGTCAAGGAAGAGCTCCTCTACGAGATCGGGGATCCGAGCACCTACATCACCCCCGACGTCGTTGCCGACTTCAGCCAGGTACGTGTCGAGGACGTCGGGCCGAACCGGGTGAAGATATGGGGGGCGAAAGGACGTCCGGCTCCGGACACTCTTAAGGTATCTATCAGCTACACGAACGGCTACCGCGCTTTTTCCGACCTGGGGTTCTCCTGGCCCCAGGCCCTGGAGAAGGCGAAGCTGGCTGCCAGGATACTGGAGGAGCGTTTTCGGATCATCGGCCTTAAGCCGGAAGAGGTGATGTTCGACTACATCGGGTACAACTCCCTGCACGGACCGCTGGCGGAAGTCCCGGGCCATGAGCCCCAAGAGGTGCGCCTGCGGGTGGGGATCCGCACCAAGACAGCGGAGGAGGCGCGCAAGTTGGGGCCGGAGATTCCCTGCCTCGTCACCTGCGGGCCGCCGCAAGGGGGAGGGTACTCGGCGCGCGCCACACCCCAGGAGATCCTCGAGTACTGGCCCGCCCTGATCCCGGCGGACGCCGTCCGCCCGGAAGTCCGTTTCGTGGAGGTGAAATGATGAAGCGCGTACCATTGGTCACGATCGCCCATGCCCGCTCCGGAGACAAAGGGAACAGCTGCAACATCGGCGTGATTGCCCGCCGCCCGGAGTACTATCCCCTCCTGGTCGAGCAGTTGACGGTGGAACGGGTGCGGGAACATTTCAAGGGATGGGTGCACGGGGCTATCGCCCGCTATGAGATGCCTTCCATCCAAGCGATCAACTTCGTGCTGGAAGAGGCTCTCGGGGGCGGGGCCACGGCCTCGTTGCGGGCCGACAACCAGGGCAAGACCATGGGCGGCGCGCTGTTGCGGTTGACCGTGGACCTGCCGGAGTAGGCCGCCATGAAGAAAAGCGAGATTCTCGTAGAGTCCTCCGGGCAGGTTCGCATCATCACGCTCAACCGTCCCGAAAACATGAACGCACTCAATCTGCCGACCCTGGAGGCCTTGGCGTCCATCGTGGCGAAGTTGCAGTCCGACGGCTCCGCGCGGGTGGTGGTGATCACGGGCAGCGGAGAGAAGGCCTTCTGCTCGGGGGCCGACCTGAAGGAGCGGTTTGGCCTGGCACCCGATCAGGTGCGCCGCTTTATCACGATGATCCGCGACACCTTCACCGCGATCGAGGCCCTTCCGCAGCCCGTCATCGCCGCCGTCAACGGGCTGGCCCTGGGGGGCGGCACGGAACTGGCGCTGGCAAGCGATCTGCGGGTGGCGTCGGAGCTTGCCACCCTGGGGCTGACGGAGGTGAAGTGGGCGGTCATACCGGCTGCCGGAGGCACCCAGCGGCTGCCGCGCCTCATCGGCAAGGGGCGCGCGATGGAGATGATCCTCACGGGTCGACGCGTTGGGGCGGCCGAGGCGCTGACGATCGGGCTGGTGAACCGCGTCGTTCCTGCCGGCGATTTGATGGCGGCGACGATGGAACTGGCGGGCCGGATTCTGGAGGCCGGCCCCATCGCCGTGCAACAGGCCAAGCGGGCGATCCACCAGGGGAGCGAGACCGGGCTGAGCGCCGGGCTGTTGCTGGAGACGGCGGCTTACGAAAAGGTCATCCCTACCCGGGATCGCCTGGAGGGGCTTGCCGCCTTCCGGGAGAAACGAAAACCCGTTTACGTCGGAGAGTAGGGGTGGCACACCGAGCGGGATTCGTACCGGCGGCACGAACCGGGAGGAAGGCACCCCGATATGATGAGGAGAACCCATATCAATAGCGGTGAATTTCAGGAATTCGGTAATAAATATAGGCATGTTTCGGAACCGGTCCGGATTCTGCGCGGACGAGCCGTGCGTGCGGCATAAAAAAGGGTTTGACTATCGCTGTTTGTGTATGTAAACATCTGTCCACGAGTATGAATGGTGCGGGTCTAGTACAAAGACGTCGAGGAGAGGATTCGGGCGGTTTCCGAATGGAATCACCCCGTAACTCGGCCACCACATTCCTACGAGAAAAGGAGGAGCGGTAAATGGGAAAAAGGGCCGGAGTCGTATTGGCGCTGATCGGGTTCGTGACGACGATCGGGGCCCAAGCTTGGGGCGCGGAGCCCATCAGGATCGGTGCTATCTTCTCGGTCACCGGGCCTGCGGCGTTCCTCGGGGATCCGGAGAAGAAGACGGTCAAGATGCTGGAGGAGCAGATCAACAAGGCCGGAGGCCTCCTGGGCCGCAAGGTGGAGATCATCGTCTACGACGACGAGACGGATGCCACCAAGGCCTTGATGGCATTTGATCGGCTGATCAAAAGGGACAAGGTGGTGGCCGTCGTGGGCCCAAGCACGACGGGAACCACGTTGGCCGTCGTATCGAAGGCCGAGGAGGCCAAGGTGCCCCTGATCGCCTGTGGGGCCGCAAAAAAAATCATCTATCCGCATAAGAAATGGGTCTTCAAGACCCCCCAGAACGACGAGATTGCCGTGAAGGCGATTTACAAGCACGCCAAAAAGGACGGCATCACGAAGGTAGCCATCATCACGGCATCCGATGCTTACGGCGCGGGAGGCCGCGAGGAACTCAAGCTCCTGGCCCCCCAGATGGGAATGACGATCGTAGCCGACGAAGTGTTCGGGCCCAAAGACACGGATATGACTACCTCGCTCACCAAGATCAGGGGCACCAATGCCCAGGCGATCATCTGCTGGGGGACGAATCCCGGCCCGGCCGTGATCGCACGGAACCGCATGGCGCTGGGGATGAAGATCCCCCTGTACAATTCCCTCGGCGTCGGCTCCAAGAAGTTCATCCAATTGGCCGGCAATGACGCCGCCGAAGGGCTCTTCGTTTCCGCCGGAAGATTGATCGTCGCGGACCAGATTTCGGCCAACAACCCCCAGCGGGAGGTCCTTCTCCGCTACAAGAGGGAATATGAGACGAAGTTCAAGGAAGACGTTTCGACGTACGGAGGCCATGCCTGGGACGCGGTCATGATGCTCACCCAGGCGATCAAGATGGCGAATTCGACGAATCCGGCGGCGGTTCGGGATGCCATGGAGAGGATCAAGCATTTCCAGGGCACCGGCGGTGAGTTCAACATGTCGCCTACGGACCACGGGGGGCTGACGGAAAACGCGATCGTGATCGTCAAAATCGTGAAAGGTGAGTGGCAACTGATCCAATAGAGATGGTCTCTTCTACGCAGATTTTTCAGTATGTAATCTCCGGGGTGACCGTGGGCTCGACGTATGGGCTCACGGCCCTCGGGTTTATCACCACCTCTGTCCAGCGTGCGTACCTTGGGAAGGATCAAACCCTCCATCGTTGAGAAATGACCTGCAACACCCCAAAAATCATTGACAGGTGTGTTCGTGTATGTAAACATTTGTCCATGAACGTGAATGACCTCGATTTGGTGAAAAGCGCAAGCAGAGCCATGCATATTTTCGAGGCCTTCGCGAAGGCAGGTCGTGCGATGTCCCTCGCCGAACTCGCCCGTGATCTCGCCATTCCTCGCTCCAGTTGCCTGGCCCTTCTCCGTACACTGTCATCCCGCGGCTACCTTTACTCTGTCGGGACAAACGGATATTACCCGACTCGCATGCTCTATGAAATAGCCGAGGTGATTGCGCGTCACGATCCGCTGATCGAATCGGTGCTGCCGGTCGCGACGGCGTTACGCAACCGGACAAAGGAGACCGTGATTCTCGGTAAGCGCCAGGATGACCGGGTGATCTACCTCCTGGTCATCGAATCCGAACAGACGATCCGTTACTCGGCGCACCCGGGATACTTCAAGCCCCTGCACGGCTCCGCTTCCGGAAAGGCTTTGCTGGCGGTACTCCCCGAGAATGAACGCAGTGCGCTTCTGAAGCGCTTGGAGCTTCCTGCCATCACCCCTCGAACGATCACGGACCCGCATGAGCTTGAAAAGGACCTCCTTGCCGGTACGGCGCGTGGCTGGCAATTTACGGAAGGTGAGAACGTTTCCGATGTGATCGCCATAGCCGCACCCGTCCAGCTTAACGGCGAAGTCCATGCGCTCGTCGTCACGGGGCCGACTCCTCGGATGAAGGCCGAGCTTGAGCGGCACGGCCAAGCCCTTGTCGAGTCATGTCGTCTCTTGGAGTCCGGCAGGACCGCGTCGGGAACAACCAATCGATCTGACGGAGTGACGACGTCTACCCTTGGAAAGAAACGGGAGGAAGCGGCATTGGCGGCCGAACCGGTGGGTTCGCCATGATACGCCTACAGTTCTTGGCGCAAGTGGACAGGGAAAAGTGCACTGGATGCAGGGAGTGCGAGCGAATCTGTCCGTCCGGTGCCATAAAGATGGTGGAAAAAAAGGCCTCTGTCGACGGTGATCGGTGCATCGATTGTCAACGGTGCATCGATCGGTGCGACAAGGTCAATGCCATTCGCCGGGCATCCCGTCCGTCGGAGGTCACAAGGTACGTGGATCCCACGGACATCGATCCAATGCTTCTGAAAACGTTGTGCGGCAAGGCCGGCATTCTTCCCGAAATGCCGATCTGCGGATGTACACGCACAACCGGGCAGGAAACGGTTGCCGCCATTCTGAATGGCGCCAAGACTCCCGAGGATGTTTGCGCCATGACCGGGCTTCGCGCCGGATGTGGCCTCTATTGCGTCACGAGAATATTCCAGGTGTTTGCGGCTTGCGGAATCGGCCTCGAGAATCCCAAGGACCGACGATGGGTAAAATTGACTCTCTCCCTTGCGGATATCCCGGAGGAGAAGGTCGCAAGTATCGACAAGGCGTATCCCCAGTGCCATGTGGGAGACGACTGGAAAAAAGTGACGCAAAGACGCACGATCCCCGCCAGGAAGGAGGGCCCCCATGTTTGAGCCGGCGGTCGCTCCACCGGAGATAATGGAATCGGTTTATGGCCCAAAACCCAAGGAACGGGCAGCGAATTTATTGGATCTCGTCTCCGTGGACGTGGGAGATCTTTTCCCGGCGATGACCGACCGCATCTATAGGAATGGCGACGATGTTTCTGCCGTTTCCGAGGCCACGACCAAGGCGCTGTCCTCGGTCGACATGTCAATGATCAAACCTGAACATACGGTCAAGCTTCTGAGCTCCGAGCATGGCTACTTCATCATGGGCGGTGAGCCTTATGTAAGAATGCTCGAAGCCTTAAAGGACAGCATTCAGTCAAGGACGGGATGTCGTAACGTTCACCTGATGGTGGGAGCCTACAAAGGATTTCGTGAATCGGATGAATTTATAGCAAGTCATGATCTCAAGCGGCGCTTCGACGGCAAGGTTTTCAAATATGGTCCTTATGATACCGATGTGCCGATAGATACGGAGATAGGGACGGTCTACGGGATCAGAAAGATTTTCGATGGAGAGTGGTTCGTTCATTCGTATTACGATGATCCGAGAGAGATATATTATAACCGCCAGATTCAAAGGGCATACAAACCATTTGGCATGTCGTATGTGCGTTTCGAAACCCGATCCATCTACCACATGAACTTTGGAAACCGCTCCTCCAACTTTCTTCCGATGGCCGTCTTTAACTCGCCGTATATTCAGGAGCGGTATGCTTTTTCTTGCGTGTTGCGACACTCCCCCGCAGGGGTCCTGGCCGTCGATGCCGATCGGGATCTTGCGGCCCTCGACCAGAGGATCACCGTGAGTCATTTGAGGAAATACGGGAAAATGTTGCAGCTTTTCCATGAGATCGATGAATGTATCCCCGTATTGGACGGCGGAAGATGGGGATTCTACCTTCACGCCGGCGGTGTCATTTTCGGGGTCTTCATGCATGCCCACGACGATCTTTTCGATCTCTCAAATCCCAAGGTTTTGGGGGGGTTCAAGAAGAACGAAAAGGGTGAAATTGTCCCGATGCTGATCAACCCGGCCATCAAGGTCATCGTCATGAATCAAGCCTGGCCGGGAATAAACTACCTGGGTCTGGACAAGACGCCCATTGTCATCGCAGGGAAAGATCATGCCGACATGTGGAAGGCGGACCATTGTAATCCGTATATAAGTGAGGTAGCGAAGACCGCCCCGGATTTAATGAGCGCAATGAACATGGCGTACGATATCTACAAAACCGATAAAATAATGGTATTTGATGGCAATTTCGGCCGGATCAATTGCAGCAAGTCAATGGCCCGCTTCTTGATGGAGAAGGCTCCCGAAGTCAGCCGAAAGGTGGAAGAGGAACTATTACCCATGTGGTTAAGGCAACGCGGTTTGTAAGAGAAAGGCCAGCGATATTCATCAGGAGATAATTTATAGATGTACATTAATTATACAGCGGCATGGAGATTTAAACATCCCGGAAGGAATATAAAATCTATTAAGTTAGATGAAATAAATAATGTATAGCCACAATTTATTACATAAAACGGAAATAAAGATAGATAACATCTTTCTTGATAAAGCGAATCTGTCGGTCATAGCCGCTAATTTCGCCGATATATTAGATATAAATAAAGGCGATGTGTTGGTGGTTGATTATAGAAACGAGACGATGACCCTGGATGTGCTCAACCAGAACGTCAACGCCCATAATATCATTGGGAAAAAAGATCAGTTGCTGGCCAGATTAAGCAGCCTCCCCGGAGTGCGTGTCTCCGAGGAAACCTCCTTCCAATCGGACGGTATGCTGGGTTGGATCGCCATGGATGAAGGAATGGGCAAACAAGCCTTGTGCCGATCGGAACAGATTGCCTCGGAAATATTGATCAATATAGCGAAAAGGGTCATTGTCTTTTCCACGGGAGGAGAGGTGGCCGATGGTCGGATCGAAGACACCAACACGCCGGCCATCACGCAATGCCTGATATCGGAAGGCTACAAGGTCACCCGGGGGCAGACGTTAAAGGACGACAAGTTCTTTATTACCGCGAAATTGAGGGAAGCGGCCGAACATGGCGGCTATGCTTTGATCATTACCACCGGTGGCGTGGGCGCAGAGGATAAGGACCACACTGTAGAGGCTGTGCTGGCCCTGGATCCGGATGCCGCCACATCCTACATTTGCCATTTTCAAATCGGAACCGGCAGACACGTCAAGGATGGTATCAGAATAGCCGTTGGTCAATACAATGGCACGCTCATCGTGGCTTTACCCGGGCCAAACGATGAAGTGAATGCAAGCTTGGGCGTTCTTATCGACGGACTTAAGGCAAAGCATGAAAAACAAATATTGGCGGAGAATATAGCCATCAATTTAAGGGAAATATTGCGAAATAAGATGTCAGCCCACTGGAAACACAAAAAATGAATTCCGTATCCATACCTAGGAGTGAACCATGACAAAGCTGACTTCCAGCTACGTTCACGGAGCTTTTCCCTCCCCGCTCATCGGGGAAACCATCGGGGTACACTTCGATAAGGTTGTGGCTCGCCTGCCGCAGAAGGAAGCCTTGGTGGTGAGGCACCAAGGGATACGGTGGACCTATTCGGACCTGAAGCGAGAAGTGGATGCCTTCGCGGCGGGCTTGTTGGGACTCGGGCTCGAGCCGGGTGACAGGATCGGGATCTGGTCGCCTAACAACGCCGAGTGGACGATTACTCAATTCGCTACGGCCAAGGCTGGCGTGATCCTGGTCAACATCAACCCCGCCTACCGGATCTCCGAGTTGGAGTACGCCCTGAACAAACTGGGCTGCAAGGCGCTCATCACAGCCGAAACGTTCAAGAAAAGTAATTATATAGAAATGCTGCGAACCCTTGCGCCTGATCTCGACCGCTGCAAGCCCGGTCAGCTCCGTTGCGACAGGGTGCCGGACCTTCGCACGTTGATCCGGATCGGTAGTAAAGAGACGGCCGGGATGTACCGCTTTTCCGACATACCGGCGCTGGCTGGCAGTGAGCACCGGGAGCGACTGGCCCAGCTGGCCGGGGAGCTTCAATTCGACGATCCCATCAATGTGCAGTTTACGAGCGGGACCACGGGGGCCTCCAAAGGCGCCACCCTGACCCATCACAACCTCCTGAACAACGGTTTTTTTATCGGCGAAGCCATGCGGCTCACCGAACGGGACCGGCTTTGCATCCCGGTGCCTCTTTATCACTGCTTCGGCATGGTCCACGGGAACTTGTCTTCTCTGACCCACGGCTCGACCATGGTGTACCCCGCCGAGGCTTTCGATCCCGTGAGCGTCCTTCAAACCGTCGAAGAGGAAAAATGCACCGTCCTCCACGGCGTCCCCACGATGTTCATCGTCGAACTCGATCACCCCGATTTCCGGAAATACGACCTCACCTCCCTTCGCACCGGCGCCATGGGAGGGGCACCCTGCCCCACCGAGGTCATGCGCCGCGTAGTGAGCGAGATGAACATGAGGGAGGTAATAATCACCTACGGGATGACGGAGACGAGTCCCATCACCTTTCAGAGTTCACCGAACGACCCCTTGGAGCGGCGTGTGTCCTCGGTCGGGCGCATCCTTCCCCATGTCGAGGCGAAGATCGTCGACTCGAACGGCCGGATTGTCCCCGTTGGGGAACCCGGTGAACTTCTGACGAGGGGCTACTGCGTGATGCTTGGCTACTGGAACGACCCGGAGCGAACCGCGGAAGCCATAGATAAGGCCAGGTGGATGCATACCGGCGACCTCGCCACGATCGATGAGGAGGGCTACTGCGTAATCGTAGGGCGTTGCAAGGACATGGTGATTCGCGCCGGGGAAAATATCTACCCCAGGGAGATTGAAGAGTTTCTCTACGGCCACCCGAAGATCCAGGAAGTCCAGGTAGTGGGCGTCCCCGATGCGAAATACGGGGAAGAGGTCTGCGCCTGGATTCGGCTCAGGGAGGGGGAAGCGGCTACGCCGGAGGAGATCCGGGAGTTCTGTCAGGGAGAAATCGCTCACTACAAGATCCCTCGCTACATCAAATTCGTCCAGGAATTTCCCATGACAGTGACGGGGAAAATCCAGAAATTCATCATGCGCAAACAGATGATCGAGGAACTCGGCATCGAGAAGGCATCGGTTTAATCAATCGCTACGAGGAAGAGGAGTCAACCCATGGAAGTTCGCGAAAAGCTTTACATCGATGGCCGTTGGGTGCCGAGCGCCGGTACCGGTATGATCGATGTCATATGCGGTTCGACCGAAGAAGTCATGGCGCGGATCCCCGAGGGCAATGCGGCGGACGTCGATGCGGCCGTACGGTCTGCGCGTGTCGCTTTTAGAGGTTGGGCGGCGACCCCTGTCGTCGAGCGTGCGGCGTTCCTGCAGAAGATCCAGGGCGGGCTGAAGGCGCGTTCCGAGGAGATCGGGAAGATCATTGCCCGGGAAGTCGGGATGCCCTTGAAGCTGGCCACAATGATTCAGGCCGGTCTGCCGATTCTCAGTTTCGGCATATTCGCCAAAATGCTGCCCGAGTTTCAATTCGAAGAGCGGGTCGGCAATTCCCTGGTGGTACGCGAGCCGGTCGGGGTGGTTGCCGCCATCACGCCGTGGAACTACCCGCTGCACCAGATCGCCGCCAAGGTTGCCCCCGCGCTGGCCGCTGGGTGCACTATCGTATTAAAACCCTCCGAGGTGGCGCCGATCAACGCATTCATCCTGGCGGAGATCATCGATGCCGCCGGGCTGCCCAAGGGGGTGTTCAACCTCGTTACCGGATATGGTGCGGTGGTGGGTGAAGCGCTCGCCGGTCACCGCGAGGTGGACATGATTTCCTTTACAGGTTCCACACGCGCCGGGAGACGCGTCTCCGAGCTGGCGGCCCAATCGGTCAAGCGTGTTGCACTGGAACTGGGCGGCAAGAGCGCCTCGGTCATTCTGGAGGATGCGGACTTTGCGGCTGCGATCAAAGGGACGGTGAGCTCCTGTTTCCTGAACTCGGGGCAGACCTGTGCCGCCCATACCCGCATGCTTGTGCCCGAGTCGAAGTACGACGAGGCGACGCAACTCGTCCTCGCGGAGGTCTCGAAGTACACCGTGGGTGACCCATTCTCCGAAACCAGCAAGCTGGGCCCCCTTGTTTCCAGCACCCAGCGCGAGCGGGTGCGCGGCTATATCAAAAAGGGAATCGAGGAAGGGGCCGAACTGCTCTGCGGCGGTCCCGAAGCGCCGCCCGCCCTCCCCACGGGCTGGTATGTCAAGCCCACGGTGTTCGGCCGTGTCCATCCGGATTCGACGATCGCGCAGGAAGAGATCTTCGGGCCCGTGCTGTCGATCATTGTCTACAAGGACGAGGAAGAGGCGGTGGCAATCGCTAATAACTCGATTTACGGTCTGAGCGGCGGGGTGTGGTCGAAGGACGAGGCCCGTGCTGTCCAGGTGGCGCGGCGAATCCGCACCGGGCAGATGGATATCAACGGGGGTCCGTTCAACCTCCAGGCTCCTTTCGGAGGGTACAAGCAGTCCGGCCACGGGCGGGAATACGGCCGCCCGGGGCTGGAGGAGTTCCTTGAATACAAATCCCTCCAGTTCAAGCCGGAGCGCAAGACCTGAACCGGACAGGATAGCCGCTTGCCGGCCTCCGGGGAACGGCCAGGCTCCGGGTTCCGATCACGCACCAGATCCTGCCGCTATCATTCCCCGGGCGCGTTCGATGACCTCCTTTGGGAGCGGACAGGATTTTCGCAACGTGGTGTCGATACACACGCTGGTCAGTTCCGAGGTCGCAGCGATCTCCTGAGTCTCCTCGTTCCTCATCTCATGGAGAAAGCGGATCACCTTCTCCTTTACCTCCAGGATTCCCGTACGGATGACGATGACATCCCCTGGGTGCAACTCTCGCTTATATGCGATGTTCTGCTGTACTGCCGCCAAGCCGCGCTGCTTCTCGCGAAAAAAGGATGGCGTGAGCCCAATCATGGAAAATAGATTCCACGTGGCTTCATCGAATTTCCCGACATACCACATGACGTTCATATGGTTCATATGGTCACATTGCCAAGGATAGGTCACGCCGCGATAGGTTACCGGTAAATCGGACATCTCTCCACCCTCCACGTATAATTATGATTGCCCGGGATGCATTTCCGGCGGACATGAAGTCACTAGTTTTTGTACACCACTTCCGTGTACATCAGCAACTCCGGATCAGAAGCTCGCCGGGCCTTGGGGAGGGTGTCGGCACTTCCCTGATTCCGCCTCTCCCGTTGGACGAGGTTGCCGATAGTGTATATTTTCCCGGATTCGTTCACCATAATGACGGGGTGGCCCTCCAGTTTGATAGAATACCGTCCGATCCGATGATTCTCCTGAAGTTCCGGGAGGGTCCCGCCGATAGGGATAACGGGAGTTTTATCTAAAGAAATCAAGGGAGTGGAACTACCGGATGCTGCTTCCTGCGTTCCAGTGCGGCTCGGCCTTCTTTCAGTTCATCGCCGCGTGGCAGTCCGTCGTGTTTCTCTCGACCGGCCGGCTCGGCCGTGTCTGGTCCTTCGTTTCCCTGGCCCTCTTCCTGAAGGGGCTTCTCTCGGTCTGGGTGGTCTTCTCCTCTTCCTGGTCCACGGTCACCCCGTTCACCGATCAGCCGGTCGTGATCGCCGAATTCTTCATCTCCCTGCTCCTCGCCTCGGGCTTTCTCCTCACCGGTCAATGGTTCCGCTTCAGGGAGCGCCTCGAGGCGCGGTTCGGCCTGATCGTCGAGGTGGAGCGTTCCCTGGTGGGTGTCCTGGAGGAGGAGAGGGTTCTCTCCCTGGTGTGCGGCATCCTCTCCCGCTCCCGTGGGTACCGCCTCGTTTGGGTGGGAGCCGCAGAAGCCGACGGAACGATCCGGGTGGAGTGCAGCGCGGGGGACGCCGCGGAGTTTCTCCGGGGGGTCTCTCTCCGCTGGGACGACACGCCCGCAGGGCAGGCGCCGCCCGGAAACGCGTTGCGGACGGGCGGTACGATCATCGCGAGGGAAGTCGGCGGGGGGCTCCCCGCCGAGTGGCGGGAGGGTTGCCGGCATCACGGGCTCGTTCGCTGTGCCGCGGCCCGGATCGAGCAGCACGGCTTCCAGCACAAGGTTCTCGTTGTGCACGCCGACACGGCCGCCGCCTTCGACGCGGTCGAGACGGAGGCGCTCGCCGCGATGGCCCGCCGGGTGGGAAGCGCGATCCAGGGGGCAAGGCGCCACGAGATCTTCGTCAACGCGAAGGCGTCCTACGACGAACTGCTCCGGAACCAGCGGGACGGGGTCATCCTCGTGCGCGAGGGGAAGGTGGTGCGCGCCAATCCGGCGGCCGCCGAGATGCTCCGGTACGCGTCCCCGGGGCTGCTGTTCGACGCCGACCCGGTTTCGATCCTGGCGGAACCCGACGCGGTGGCCGGCCTGCGCGACGAATTGCGGAAGCCCGGCAAGGGAGAACCCCGGAGCGAGTGGGAAGCCTCTCTCCTTCGCATGGACGGCTCGACCTTCCCCGGGGAGATCCGTCTCACCTGGGCGCCCCGGGAAGACCGGAACGACTCTTTCGTCCCGCAGCGACACGGCCCCCTCGGGATGATCGTCCTTCGCGACGGGACCGAGAGGGTTCGGGTCCTCCGGGAACTCCGGAAGGAGCGCGACTTCTCGAACCGGATGCTGGACATCTCCGGGGCGCTCGTCCTGCAGGTGAACCGGGCCGGGGAGATCCTGCTCTTCAACCGGCAGTGCGAGGAGGTGACCGGGATCGCCGCCCGGGACGCGATGGGAAAGAAGATGTGGGACCTGCTGATCGAGGAGTCGGCCCGCGACCTCCACCGCGACGCCATCCGCGGGGTTGTCGCGGGGCGCACGCCGCCCCCTCTCGAAACCTCAATCCTCACCGCCCACCCTTCGCTGCGGACGATCGCCTGGAACCACGCCCCGCTGCGCGACGGGGCCGGAACGATCGTCTCCGTCATCGTGACCGGGATCGACGTCACGGAACGGCGCCTGCTCGAAAAGCAGCTGATCGAGATGCAGAAGATGGAAGCCGTCGGGACACTGGCCGGGGGGATCGCGCACGACTTCAACAATATCCTCACGGGGATCCTCGGCAGTCTCGACCTTGCCCGCGGATTCGTGCCGCCGGGCTCCCCGGCGTCGGCCCCGATCGCCGAAGGGATCAAGGCCTCGGAACGCGCGGTCCAGCTCGTGCGCCAACTCCTCGATTTCTCCCGGCGCGCCCCCGCGGAGTGCCGGCCCGTGAACCTCGGGAACGTGGTCCGGGAGGTAACCACCCTCTTTTCCCAGACGATCGACCGCCGGATCGAGGTGACCAGCTCGATCGCGGACGACCTGCTCCCGGCCTTTGTCGACCCCAACCAGGTCCACCAGGTCCTCATGAACCTGTGCGTCAACGCCCGGGACGCCATCATGGAGAGCCTCGAGACCGTCGAGAAGTCGGGGGGGCGGCCGCTGACAGGATACTGGATCTACACCCGGGCGGAGAACGTCGAGGTGGACGACGACTACTGCCGGATCTTCCCGTACGCCCGGAAAGGCCGCTATATCCGGCTCTCCATCGGCGACAACGGCGCCGGGATGGACGAGGCGACACAGCGGCGGGTGTTCGAGCCGTTCTTCACCACGAAGAAGATGGGGCGGGGAACGGGGCTGGGGCTGTCCACCGTGTACGGCATCATCAAGCAGCACAACGGGTGGATCAACCTGGAGAGCCGCGCGGGGAAGGGGACGACCTTTTGCGCCTACTTTCCCGAGGCGACGGGCCTTCGGGAGGAGGTGCCGGCGTTACCGGAGACCACGCCTTCCGGGAGGGGGAAGGAGACCGTGCTGTTCGCGGACGACGAGGAACTGATCCGCGACCTTGCCCGCCAGGTGATGGAAATGCACGGGTACACGGTGTTCCTGGCCGAGGACGGCATACGGGCGATCGATCTTTTCAGGGCGAACCGGCAGGCGATCGACCTGGTGGTGCTCGACCTCACGATGCCCCAGCGGTCCGGGATGGAGGTCCTTCGCGCGATCCGGAAAATCGACCCGGGCGCAAGGGTCATCCTCTCCAGCGGCAGCCCCCCCGCCGAGCCGGTTCCCGGAACGACGTTCCTTCCGAAGCCGTACCGCGCCGAAATGCTGGCGAAGGCCGTTCGCTCCGCCCTCGACGCCCCTCGGCCGGTCTAAACATCCTCATCCCTTCCTGATCGCCGCGTTGATGGCGGCACGGAAGCATCACTTCCTCGGGTGCGATTTCTCCCATTCCCTCACCATGCGCTGGGCCTCCTTAAGCTTCTCGGGAGTCAACTCTTTTGCGACTCGGTCCTTTGCATCGGAGGCCTGTTTGTATTCATCACCAGATGCCCTCGATGCCGCCAGACTGAACCAGAAATAAGATTGCACGAAGTCTTGCGGGACCCACTTACCTAAATAGTATGCGAGTCCGAGAATGCGAGTGGCATCAACATCTCCTTGTTCTGCTGCCTTCCG
>CAAGKR010491135.1_pt1 | contig 19814 bp, 22 predicted proteins | sample 2556971 | NCBI WGS metagenome assembly CAAGKR01 (sample SAMEA5207829, study PRJEB30636) | soil metagenome | biome: forest; feature: boreal; material: soil | place: USA | collected 2011-09 | depth 1 m | reverse complement strand
ACGAAGGGAGCACTCGGCCTGTTCCAAGCCGGCGAGCCGAGCACCGCCAACAGCGCGAGCCACACGGGTCATTAGCGGGGGGAGGGCAGGCCCTCCCCCCGGCCCCCTCCCGACGCGACTTGGTGTGATGTCGGTTTGGGTTCGGGCCGGCAAAGCCGGCCCTCGGCGCGTCTGCTTCGCGCGTCGCGAACCTGCTCTCCATCCGCACGCGCCTCGCGCTTGTTGATCGAGCCCTGGATGAGCGCGCGCTCCACCAGGGACTCGCGGCCATTTGGCTGACCGCTACCGTCCGCTGCGCCAATGTCCCGGCCGTAGCAACCGGGCCGTGCCACCCCGAAAGTGGCTGCTCACGCCATGCGTGGAAATGTGGAGCGGACGCGCGCAGGATACGCCCGTCCGCAAAACTTGTCACAACGTCAAGAGTCTCGACCACCAAGAAGAGCTAGCCCGAGAACAAGCGCGATCGGAATCACTCGATGACTTCCCGCGGGTTGGCCATCCCTCTATCATACGAGCGTATGACAACTGGAGTCCAACGAAGGTCGAGGGACAGTCGGGACACCGGGACGCGGACGCAGCTTGTGGAGGCGGCACAGGCCTGCCTCCGGTCACACGGGCTGGCCCACACGTCGTCACGGGCAATCGCCGACGCCGCCGGCGCCAACCTCGGGGCGATCACGTACTACTTCGGATCGAAGGACCACCTCGTGGCCGCGGCTCTCGCCGAGGAGCTCCGCTCGTGGACGCGGCCCGTGATCGACCTTCTCGCCGACGCCGGAGACCCGGCGACACGCCTGCTCGAGGCGGTCAACACCCTGAACGAGACCTTCGAGCAGCAGCGTGACCGTGCGCCGGGCTTGCTCGAGGTGTTCCTCCATGCGGCGCGCGACCCCGATACGAGCAGTCCGGTGGCGCAGATCTGGAGCAACCTGCGCGCGCAACTAGCCGGGGTCATCACCGAGCTGCGCGACACCGGCTCGATCCCGGGATGGGTCGCGCCTGACGCCATGGCCGCGCTTATCCTCGCCGTTGGCGCCGGCACGGTCGTGACCGCCACGGTCCAACCCGATCGCGTCGACCACCGTGCCATTGCCGCGCAGTTCGCGAGCTTGTTGCTCGCAGCCGGGACCAGGTCGGGAGGTCATGGTGGTACAGAGTGAAGCAACGACAGTCGAGGCCTACCTCACAGACCTTCCCGAAGACCGACGCGCCGCGATCGCGGCAATACGGGAAGTGATCTTGGGGCACCTCCCCGCGGGGTTCGTCGAGGGAATGCAGTACGGCATGATCAGCTACTACATCCCGCTGGAGCGCTACCCCGACACCGACAACCAGCAGCCCCTCGCGCTCGCGGCGCTCGCGAGCCAGAAGCGGTACATGTCGCTCTACCTCATGGGTATCTATGCCAACGAAGACGACGCGTGGTGGTTCCGCGAGAAATGGACGCTCTCGGGCAAGCGCCTCGATATGGGCAAGAGCTGCGTTCGGTTCCGCAAGCTCGACGACGTCCCGCTCGACGTGGTGGCTGCCGCGATCGCTCGCACGTCGGCCGAAGCCCTGATCGCCGACTACGAGCGCGGTCGCGCTTCGAAGTAGCTCGCATCAGAGCGGCTTGACGAACCACCGCTGGTGACCCTCGGCGTCGAGCACGCCGTACGACCTCACTCCGTACGGCTGGTCGATCGGCTCGCCCTCCACGTCGGCGCCTGCTGCCTGAGCGCGCGCGTAGTGCGCGTCGACGTCGTCGACGTACACGTACATTCCCACGCTCACCTGCCCGAGGTGCTTCGGGTTCTGGTAGCCCGGCGGATCGCCCATCATGATCACCGCGTCGCCCAGTTCCATCTCGACGTGGCCCAGGCTGCCGTCCTGCCGCACCTCTTTGAAGCGTTCACGGAACCCGAACGCGTTCGTGAGCCAGTCGATCATCGCCGCAGTGTCCTCGTAGTAGATGTACGGGCAGAGCGGTGGGTACGTCTCCGGAACTTCTTCGGTCACGTCGTGTCCTTTCTCGTCGATGAACGCCCACGCAGATACGCGGCGTACCACTTCAAGAGCAACTGTCCTCCGAACTTCGCGTGCTGCACCGCCTCGTCCGGCAGGAGCCGTTCGAGCCCGCGGTGTTCGAGTGTGACGCGCGTGGCGGCGTCTCCATCCGGTTCGAAGCGAACGTCGATCTCCGTCTTGCGGGTGTCGACGAACATCAGCCGGCTCCCCGATCGCGAGACCAACGCCGGTTTGCGCGTCGTAGACCTCGATCAGGCGCCCGCCCACGCCTGGCTCGAACCGGATCGCGACCGCCCGCTCGGGGTCGGCGAAGTTGTGCGACCCTCGCCGGTACCACGCGTCGATCTCCTCGGTGAATACTTCGAACGCGGTCTGCGGATCGACGGCGACCGTGATCGACAACCGAACTGATGCCGGAGGCGGAGCAGTCATGATCGCTTCCCATGCGCTCGCTCGGCGTGCTCCTTGAACGCGCCCAGCTGTTCTGACCAGAACGCCTGGACCTGGTCGAGCCAGGACTGGAGCGCGACGAACCGTTCGGGCCGCAGCTGGTACACGCGTCCCCGAGCGTCCTCCTCCATCATCGCCACGTCGACCAGACCGCTCGATCGGAGGACGCGCAGGTGGCGGCTCATCGCCGGTCGGGTCATGCCCGAGCCGTCAGCGAGCTCGCTGGCGCGGCGCGGTCCGTCGCGCAGCATCTCGACGACCCGGCGCCGGGTCGGGTCGGCCAGCGCGGCGAGGGTGACGTCAAGATCGTTCACGATAGCGTTAATCATTTACGACAACGCTTCGGATGTCAACCCCGGTAGGATCCACGATGGCCGAGTTACCGCTCGATGTGCGGGCGTTCTCGCACGTCGGCATCAGCGTGTCCGACCTGGACCGCGCGGTCGCCTTCTACACCAGCGTCCTCGGGTTTCGGGTGCTCGCCGACACTCGCAATCTGGGCCAGCAGCGCGTCGTGCTCGCCCTCGACGAGGTCGGCCTCGAGTTACTCGTTGGCGAAGTTGGCATCGAGTACGCGGTTCCCGAGCCGATGACGTTTGGCAAGCCGAAGCTCGCGTTCACGGTGCACGAAATCGAAACCGTGCGCGCCACCGCCGCGGAGCACGCTGTACCGCTGATCGGCGAGATCATCGAGACGCCGGTGTCACGCGTGTGCTGGATCCGCGACCCCGACGGCATGGGCATCCAGCTCCACGAGTTCCGCGAGGAGCACCTCCGGGTTACGGATCTCCTCGGCTGACGCGGGCCGCCTCGCCGGCCATCAGGTCCCGCATGCGGGAGCTGACCCCGCCGTCGACCACGACGTCGCATCCGGTCATGTACGACGCTTCGTCGGAAAGGAGGAACGCGACCACGTTGCAGATCTCTTCGGGCTGCCCCCATCGCTTGATGGGGGTGAGCTCGATCATCATCGCCATCGCCGGCTGTTCGTCGTACTCCTGACGACCCTGCGGCGTGTCGATGATGCCGGGCGAGATCGAACAGATACGAGCGCCGCGCATGCCCCATGCGACGGCCTCGCGCGCGACCAGCCGCATCACGCCGCGTTTCGCGTCCCCGTAGCCCTGCCCGGCGGCGGCGAGGCCGTCGCCCGCGATACTCCCCAATCGGTCCAAGAGGTCGGGCGCGAGTGGATCGTCGAGCGCGGCATCGAGCTCCTCGTCGGGCGCCACACCGTGACCCGCGATCGACGCCCAGCACACCGCGGCACTCTCCGGCGCCGTCAATGGCTCGAGCGCTCGCACCAGCAGCGCGGTCCCGACGAGATCGACCTCGATGATTCGCCGCCAGTCAGCCATCGTCGGCGAGATGCCCGCCGCGTGGGCGAGCGACCGGAGTCCGCCGAACTCTCCAACCGTGTCCGCCAGCGCAGCCACGGCGTCGGGATCGCTCACATCACACGCAACGGTGTGCACGTTGTCACCGAGCTCCTGAGCGACCGCGCGGATGCCGTCTTCGTTCAGGTCGACGAGGACCATCGGTGCGTCGGGCAAGTACAAGCGGTGTGCGGCGGCCAAGCCCATCCCTCGGGCGGCACCAGTGACGACGATGGCTCCAGGAGCAGGCATGTGCCGATCGTACGTTGCCCCAGATACCGTGGCCAGATGGCGCAACTTCCGCTCGCCGAATTCGCGTTGAGTGGCGTACGCGTGCTCGACCTCAGCACCGAGATCGCGGGGCCCTACTGCACGAAGCTGCTCACCGACGCCGGCGCCGACGTCGTGAAAGTGGAGCACGGCACCGGCGATCCGATGCGGGGATGGCGCTCTGGTGCCCTGTTCGAGTTCCTCAACACCACGAAGCGATCCGTGACCGACGACGTCTCCTCGCTTGCTGCTGCCGCCGACGTGTTGGTCGTCGACGGACCTGTCGACGTCGAGGCCCTCCACGCCGCGAACCCCGCGCTCGTCGTCGTCACCATCTCGCCGTTCGGCATCGAGGGCCCGTGGGCCGGTCGCGCCGCCACCGAGTTCACGCTGCAGGCGTGGTGCGGTTCGACGGGGAGTCGCGGTCTGCCCGAAGAGCCGCCTCTCGCGGCCGGCGGTCGCATCGGCGAGTGGCTCACCGGGAGCTACGCCGCGGTCGCCGCGCTCGCAGCAGTGCGGGACGCCCGGCGGTCGGGTCGCGGCGCGCACATCGACGTCAGCATGCTCGACTGCATGGCCGTCACGATGGTCTCGTATCCGTCTGTGCACGCCACGATGGCGGGCTGGCCTCCGGAGGTTGGACCGTCACGTGTGGTGGAGATCCCGTCGGTCGAGCCGACTGCCGACGGGTACGTCGTCGTCACCACGAACAGCGCCCAGCAGTACGACGATTTCATCGTGCAGATCGGGCGCGCCGACGTGTTGGAGAACGCGCCCGAACTCGCGCAGCGCGCGCCTCGGTGGATACGGCGCGACGAATTCGAAGCCATGGTGCACGAGTACACGACGTCGCGATCCACGGCGCAGGTCCTCGAAGACGCCGAGCTCCTCCGCGTCCCGTGCGCACCCGTCCACAACGGGGCGACGCTGCCCAAGGTGGACCACTTCATCGAGCGCGGTGTCTACGTCTCCGCGCCGTCGGGCCGCTTCGTGCAGCCGCGCATCCCGTACACGATCGGCGATCGCGAGCGGCGCCCGTTCGAGCCCGCGCCGTCGATCGGCGAGCACTCGGGCACGATCACGTGGGACCCGCGACCCGCACGTAGAAGCGCCGACGCACCCCGCCGTCCGCTCGAGGGACTCCGCGTCGTCGACTGCACCGCTTGGTGGGCGGGTCCAGCCGCAACGCACGTGCTCGCGTCTCTCGGTGCCGACGTGATCAAGGTCGAGTCGGTCACCCGTCCTGACCTGATGCGCTACACCGCGCTCCGGCCGCCGTCTGCCGAGCAGTGGTGGGAATGGGGCGGTCTCTTCCACGGGGTGAACTCGAGCAAGCGAGCGATCACCCTCGACCTGCGCACCGAAAAAGGCATCGAGCTGTTCCATCAATTGCTCGACACCGCCGACGCCCTCGTCGACAACTACACGCCGCGGGTGATGGAACAGTTCGGCCTCACGTGGGACGTCGTGCACCAACGGCACCCGCGGGTCGTCATGACTCGGATGCCCGCATTCGGCCTCGACGGTCCGTGGCGCGACCGCACGGGGTTCGCGCAGCAGATGGAAGGGATCTCGGGGATGGCCTGGCTCACCGGCTATCCCGACGGCCTGCCCGTGCTCGTGCGGGGCGCGTGTGACCCGCTTGCCGCATTGCACGCGGTGCTCGCGACGCTCGCGGCGCTCGAAGTCCGTGACCGGACGGGCGAGGGAGTCTTCGTGGAGACCACGATGATCGAGACCGCGCTGAACGCGGCTGCGGAGCAGGTGATCGAGTACTGCGTCAGCGGTGAGGTACTCCACCGCGCCGGAGCCCGAGGGCCGACCGCGGCACCGCAGGGCATCTACCAGTGCCCGGGTGACGACCGGTGGGTCGCGATCGCGGTCGCAACGGATGAGCAATGGGCCGCGTTGCGCGTCGCGCTCGGCGACCCGGAGTGGGCGCGCGACGCGTCATTCGCGACCGTTGACGGCCGTCGCGCCGTGCACGACACCATCGATGCGGAGCTTGCCGCATGGTGTGCGACGCGAGACGCCGACCAAGTTGTCGAGCTCCTCTGGGCGTCGGGCATACCCGTCGGCGACGTCGTGCGCCCGCGCGAGATCCTGCACAACCCGCAGCTCCGCCACCGCGGTTTGTTCGAGATGGAGGACCACCCCGTCACCGGACCCGTCGACCTCCCGACGATGCCGTTCCGCTTCGACACCGTCGACGCGTGGATGGTCCGCCCGTCCCCCACTCTCGGGCAACACAACGACGAGGTGCTGGCCGAAATCGGCGTCGACGTCGACGCGCGCGCCGCGCTGCGTGAGGCGGGTCTGATCGGCGAACGTCCCGCCGGCGCTTGAGGCGAGCGGGTATCGGATTCAGCTGGCTGGCGCGTACTGGACGATGTCGTCGGGGGCGAGCTTGCGATCGGCGATACCGGCGAATCCATCACCACCGGTGTAGGTGTCTTCGCCACGCGCGAGTCCGTTCTCGTCGAAGGGCCACAGGGTGGCCATCCGCGTTTCGTACATGTAGTACGCGCCCTCGTCGTCGACGTCGATGCCCATCGCGCGCAGCGTGCGGCCCGGGTACGCAATGCGCATCACGCCCTCGGTGAGGATGCAGTCCTTGTCGACGACGAGCCGGTCGACGTCGAGCTGTAGCTGACCCGCACCCGACCCGATGAACCGGTCGTAGAACGCGCGGACCTGGTCACGGCCGACGGGGTTCGCGACCGGGTCGTCGCTGCCGTACGCGTGATACTCCACGTCGTCGCTCAGCGTCACGAGCAGGCCGTCGACGTCACCCGCCATCTCCGCCTTCATGTGCGTGAGCAGGGTCTCGAGGTTGCGCCGGAGCGCCGGATCCTTTTCCGTCTCGAGTCGCTCCTCCACCTTGCGAAACGTCACCCGGGGATCGATGAGTGCCATGTCGGTACCTCCTCGTTGTGGTCCGCGCCACGTGGAACCGCCGGCCGCCCGCGCACCATACTGCTCGTGCCGCGGGGTCGTCTGCGGCGGCAGAGCCGAAAAGGAGCACCGATGGCCCAGATCGAGGTGGAGCGCGACGGTCACGTGATGGTCGTCACGATGAACCGCCCGAAGCGGAAGAACGCGATGACGCTCACGATGTTCGCCCTCATGGCCGACGCCTGGCAGGAGCTGAGCGAGAACGACGACCTCCGCTGCGCCATCCTCACCGGCGCCGAGGGCAATTTCTCGTCGGGCATGGACTTGCGCGCGATGGCGGGCGATGTCGATCCCGACGGTGCGATCGACGAGCAGGCGCGCCTGAAGGAGGACCCGGGCTTCGTGTACCGCGGGCTGCTGAAGACGTACCGGCCCACCAAGCCGGTGATCGCCGCGGTGGAAGGCGTCGCGATCGCCGGCGGGACCGAGATCCTCCAGGGCACCGACATCCGCGTCGCCGGCGAGAGCACGCGCTTCGGCGTGTCGGAGGCGCGGTGGTCGCTGTACCCGATGGGCGGCTCGGCGGTGCGGCTGCAGCGCCAGATCCCGTACACGGTCGCGGCCGACATCCTCTTGACCGGCAAGCACATCCTGGCGCCGGAGGCGAAGGAGATCGGGCTCATCGGTCACGTGGTGGCCGACGGCCAAGCCCTCGACAAGGCGCGCGAGATCGGCGAGACGATCGCGGCGAACGGGCCGCTGGCGGTCGAGGCGATCCTGAAGACGCTCCACGACACCCAGCACATGGGCGAGGAAGAGGCGTTCGCGTACGAGATGGGCTACACGGGCACGGTCATGGGGTCGGCGGATTCGAAGGAAGGCCCGAAGGCGTTCGCGGAGAAGCGCACGCCGAACTTCCAGCGGAAGTAGTCGGTGAGCCTGGACACGCGTACGCCGGTCGTCGTGGGCGCGGGCGTCGCGCACCAGCACGTGGACGAACCTGCCGCTGCGCTCGAGGCGATCGAGCTCATGGCGCTCGCGTGCGAGCGTGCCGCGCCGCCGTCATTGCTCGCGGCCGCCCAGACGATCCTCGTGCCGCGAGGCACCTGGCGTTACAGCGACCCCGGACGGCTCTTGGCGACGCGCCTCGGCGCCGATGCCCACACCGTCATCGGCGAGTTCGGCATCCTGCAGCAGACGCTGGTGACACGCGCGTGCGCCGCGATCGCGCGCGGTGAGATCGACATCGCGCTGGTCGTCGGCGGCGAAGCCAAGTACCGCGATCTCCGCGCGCGGATCGCGGGGACGCGCGCGTCGGAGACCGAGCAAACGGGCGTCATCCCAGACGACGTGCTCGTGCCGACCGCAGAGATCATCCCCCAGATCGAGATCGCGGCCGGTCTCACGATTCCAGCCGCGCAGTACGCGGTGATCGAGACCGCGTTGCGCGCGGCGCGCGGCCAAACGGTGGCGACGCATGCCCAGGAGCTCGCCGAGTTGTGGGCACGGTTCAGCAACATCGCCGCCGCCAACCCCGACGCGTGGCGCCGTGAGGTGATCGCGCCCGAGTTTTTGTCGTCGCCCTCGGCGAAGAACCCGATGTACGCGGCGCCATATACCAAGTGGCATTGCTCGCAATGGAACGTCGACCAGGCCTCGGCGTTCGTGATCTGCTCGGCGGAGGCGGCGGAACGTTTCGGAGTCGCGCGCGACACCTGGGTGTTCCCGCTCGCGGCGGTCGAGTCCAACGCGATGGTCCCCCTGTCGCAACGGGGCGAGCTCCAGCGCTCCCCCGCCGTGAGCGCAGGTGGCGAGCAATTGACCGCGATGTCCGGCGTCGACCCCCGCGACGCCGACCACCTCGATCTCTACAGCTGCTTCCCGTCGGCGGTGCGGGTGCAGGCCGAGGAGCTGGGCCTCGGGTCCGATCGGCCGCTCACGGTGACCGGCGGCATGACGTTCGCGGGCGGCCCGCTCGACAATTACAACTTCCAGGCACTCGCCAAGATGGTCGAGGTGTTGCGTGAGCAGCCGGGCACCACCGGGCTCGTCACCTGTGTCAGCGGGATGATCACGAAGCACGGGATGGCCCTGTGGTCGACACGCCCGCCCGACGACGGCTTCCGCTTCGCCGACGTGTCCGACGCGACGCGTGCGCGTACCTCCGTGCTCGACCTCGCACCCGACCACGACGGGCCCGCCCGCATCGACGGGTACACGGTCGTGCATTCACGCGATGGTGCGCCCGAGCGCGCCATCGTCGTGGCCACCACGGCCGACGGCCGCCGCTGCGTCGCCAGCACCGCCGACACCGACTTGGCCGCCGCCATGGTCCACGAAGAGTGGTGCACGCGCGACGTCCACGTGACCGGGAGCACCTTCCACTAACGAACCTGCGTCAGCTGCGGGTCCCATACACCGTCTGTTGACGCAAGTTGGTGGTCGGACGGCTCGGACTAACGGAAGACCTCGGGCATGAGGTCGCGGTAGACGGCGTCGGGATCGACGTCGACGCCTTTGCGGGCAAACCAGCCGATGAGATTGGTGACGTCGCGCTGGAGCAACGCGAGCGCGTCGGGACCTTCCTGCGGATCGACCGCCTGTGGGAAGTCGATGAACACGAGTGCGTCGTTCCACATCAGCACGTTGTATGGCGAGAGGTCGCCGTGCACCACGCCTGCGTGCGTGATCACGTGGAGCTGATCGACAGCCGAATCGCACAGCGCCGCGAGTCGCGGACGGGGGACGCGCGCGTCGGACAGGCGCGGCGCCATCTGATCTTCGTCGCCGATGTACTCGAGCATCACCTCGGTGCCCGCGCGTTGCACCGGATACGGCACCGATACGCCGACCGACCACAGCCGACCGAGCGTCTCGAACTCCGTCCCTGCCCACAAGTACGCGCGGAATTCAATGCCGCGCAGCGTTCCCTTTGCGACCGCGAGGTCGATGCGACGGTCGCCGGTCTTCCGCCCCGCGCGGTATCGGGCGTCGTCGCGGAACGTTCGCTCCGCCGGCTTCCGGTACCGCTTCGCCGCGAGCAGCTGACGGCGGTCACCGAGCTCGCGCTCGACGAGGAACACTTCGGCCTCCTTGCCGGTCTTGAGCAGACCGAGCTCGTATTGGCGTGCCGCGTCCTCGGTGATCACCCACTCCGGTACCGGATCCGGGCCGTGCTCGGCGTCGAGGTAGGTATTGGCGAAGGGGTCGTCGACGCCGTCGTCCCGGTGCGCGCGCGGACGACGCACGTTGCGCCGGCGCGGGGTATCGCGGTCATCGTCTGCCACAAGGGTTCCTCGTTGTGAGGGTATCCCTGGGTCACAACGATGACTGCTCTACTTGAGGACGTTCACCGCGCGAGCGATCACGAGGATCGCCAGGAGTAGGGCTACCGCTGACTGCAGCATCATCGTGACTTTCGCCCACCGCGACATGGGCATCACGTCGGTGGGACTGAACGCGGTCGCGTTCGTGAACGACGTGTAGAGGTAGTCGAAGAAGTCGGGCTTCCATCCGGGCCGGACGAGGTTCTGTTCGGGATCGCAGGTCATCTGCGGGAAGAGAAGGTCGGGAAAACTATTGTCGACGAGCAGACGCGCCACCGGCCCCCCGCGGTCGAACATCCAGTACCAGAGCGCGAACACGATGACGTTGGTGAGCCAGATCGCACCGCCAGCGAGCAGCAGGTCTCCGGGATCGTGGATGCCTTCCCCGCGGATGAGGTCGAGGATCAGCCGCGCCGCCGACGCCATGTTCGCAAGGCTCATCACCGCGATGAGCAGCAACGTGGTGCCCCGAATCGCTCGAGACTGATGGTCGATACGTTTCGGGTTGGCAGCCACGATGCCGACGAGCAGCAGGAACGCGAGCGCGGGGAGCACCCATTTCGGGTGGTTGGCCACACGATCGGCGAGGAACAGCTGCAAGCCGATGGCGACGCCGATCGCGATCGTGACCGGGATCCGCGACTCGCCCTCCGTGAACCGGCGCCAAGCCGGCTGCACCTCGGCTTCGACCCGTCGCGCGAAGTGCACCGGATCGAGTAGCCGGTCCCACCATCGGTTGCGGGTGCGCTCATCTGCCACGACCGCAAGTTTGACCGCTCGGGGGCGCGATTCAGCGCATGTCAGAGGAGGGCGAGCGCGTCCGATTCCCGGATGGCGGCGCAGCACCGCTCGGTCATCGCCACGAACATCTCGTCGCCGCGCTCGGTGCGGGTTGCGTACATCGAGCCGAGCACGGTGATGAGTGGGCCCTGGAACAGGCCGTACCGGTAGTCGTCCCAACACTGGTCGAGCGGGTAGTCGTCGATCCCGTATCCGATGAGGGCGTCGTGGTATGCCGCGACGAGCCCGCGCTCGTTCATCCCGCGTTCCTCACTCTTCAATCCGGTGCCGAGGAAGAACCCGAGGTCGCGCGCGGGCAGTCCGATGGCGACGAGCTGCCAGTCGACCGCGGTACACGGTGGACCGCCGGCGGCCGTGGCGAACAGCAGGTTGTCGAGGCGGTAGTCGCCGTGCACGAGCCCGAAGCAGTCGGGCCGTCCGAGCATCCACTGCGCGACGTGCGGTGCGAACGCGCGCAAAACGTCGGCATCGTCCCGCGGAGTGTCGAACCGCTCGATGAACGGCTCGACCATCATCCCGAAGCCGATGCCCATGCCTTGTGCAGCGTCGGCTCCGAACGGTGCCGGCCCCGCAATCGCGTGCAGCGACTCGTCGTTCCAGCGTGGGCCGTGAAGACCGGCCAGGTTCAGGACCGCGTCACGTGCTTGTTCAAGGGTGCAGCCCGCGATCTGATCGCCTTGCTCAGCCGGCGACATGTCCTCGAGGAGCAGCACGAAGCTCTTCCCGTCGTCGCTGACGAGCGCGCAGTAGCACTCCGGCGCGCGTACCGCGACCGTGCGGGCAATGTCACGGTAGAAGCGCACCTCGGTCGCGTAGGTCGTCGCGCCGCCTTCGCGAACTTGCGGATCGGGGCTCGGCAGCTTCGCGACGAGAGCGGCCGGCCCGTCACCAGCCGAGTAGTGCAACGTCAGCCGAAAGCAGCCCGACATCTGCCCGGTGCCGACCGGCACGAAGGACACGTCGCTCACCGTTGCCTCGCTGGCGCGGAGCGCGCCGGTGAGCCAGGCGGGTGTCAGCTCCTCAGGTGTGTCAACCGGCCGGTGACCGATCGATTCGTCTGCCTCCACCTCACTCTTTGGCCGGTGCGGGATCCAGGAAGCCGGCGAGGCCAGTGGGCTCGTGCGGGCCGATCAGCGCCTGCTCGAGCACGCCGATGCCGGTGCGACCTTCCATGCGCGCGACGACGACGTTCTGCATGTGCCACGTGGTGGCGTCGGCGTCGGGGAAGTCGTCGAGCTTGATCGCCTCGTGACCGACCTCGAGCTCACCATGGATCGAACCGTGACCGAACTCGGGATGCGTGTACCCGATGCCGCGCATGCGGAACGTGTACAGCGTCTCGAGGTCGATCTGGTGCTTCTGCCCGTCGGGGTCGACGAGGTGGAACACCGCCGACCGGATCCGGCGCGACCCCGGAAAGAAGTCGAGCTCATAGCTGAACTCGATCATCTCGGTGGAGTTGTCGATGCCGATTCCCCATGTGGGTGCATCGGGGCTCTCGAGGAGCGGCACGAAGAGCGTGCTCTCCACCCATCGCTTGCCATTCGGATACTCGTGCAATGCGAGGTGCGTACACAGGTCGTCGAAATAGAGCGGCGCCCAGAGCCAGAACGCGCCGCCGCCGTAGTTGGCGCGGTTCGTGGGAATGGGCGTCGACAACCCGCGCATGCCCCAAGAGCGATCGCGGGTTCCGAAGACCCGCGTCGGGTCGACGTCGACCTGCCGACCATCAACTATGACCGTCCCCTCCCAGGTGCCCCACTGCGTCAAGCGCGTGTGTTCGTTGGTGACGATTCCGTCGCGCGTGACGTTGCGCTGCCGGGGTTCCTCGACCACCACGGTCCGAGCGCGCCAGGTGAGGTCGCACGTGAGCGGTGAGTCGTTCGGTGCAACCGTGAAGCGCAGCACCCGCATCGGTTCGACCACGTCGATTCGGATCGGGCCAACGCTCGTGGAGCGGTCGAGCGGCATGCGTCCCGATGCGAAGACCGAGTGCTCCGTCCCGTCGATCACGATGCTGAAGGCCGCGTCGATGACACCGAGCACCGGGTAGTGCCCCATCGCGCCGCCGATGTAGAAGGCACCGTCGCGCTCGTGTCCATTGAAGAAGTAGCGGTCGTAGTGGTTGGGGTTCGCCGACGACGGTGTGGCGACGGGGTCGGCATCGGCGTGAATCGGATAGTCGTCCCAGGGTGTGAGCATGCGTGAGGTGTACCCGCTGATGGAACGCGATTTCAAGTGCGCTGGAGTGAGTCGACCTCACCTCAGTACGCTGCGCGCATGGCGACGAGCAGCGCGCGACCTGAAGTCATCGACTCCGACGGCCATGTCGTCGAGCCCGACACGCTCTGGAAGGAATACTCGGAGCCCGAGTTCCGCGAGCAACTCGACGTTCCGGGAGGTGGGTGGGTCCAGGTCACGGGCATCATGCGGGGATATCCGGACCTCGCAACCGCGCTGCCGGGGAGCTCGCCAACGAACGACGAGGCGCATTGGGCGGACGCTCCCATGGGTGAGTCCTGGGAGGAAGAGGCGCGGAAGAAGATGGGGCGACCGGGCGGTTACGACCCGCACGCGCGCCTCGTCGACATGGACGACGAAGGCATCGACGTGGCGGTCCTCTACCCCACCGCGATGTTGACGTGGGTCGAGGAGGCCGATGTGTTCGGCGCCGCGTGCCGCGCGTACAACAAGTGGCTGCGCGACTACTGCTCCGCGGCACCCACGCGCCTCTACGGCGTCGGGCTGGTGCCGCTGCAAGACGTCGACGCGGCCGTCACCGAGATGCGCCGCTGCGTGCGCGACCTCGCGTTCAAGGCCGTGATGATCCGACCGGCGGCATACATCGCCACCAAGAAGCTGAACCATCCCGACTACGACCCGTTCTGGGCCGCAGCCGCGGAGCTCGGGTGCCCGATCGGCGTGCACCCGTCGCCGCACGGCGACATGCCGAACGCGTGCAGGCTGCTCGGCCTCGCGGAGGGCGTTTCGAATCCGAGTGAAGGCCTCGCGCTCCGGCAGGGTCTCACCAACGCGCTCGACCTTCAGATGGCGACGGCCTACTTCACACTCGGCGGCATCTGCGAACGGCACCCGGACCTGCGCGTCGCCTTCCTCGAAGGCACCGGCGGATGGATGGTGCCCATGCTCGAGCGGTTCGACCACCAGTTCAAGATCTTCGGGAGCCGCGACCAACGGACGCTTCCGAGCGACCTGTTCGCGCGCCAGTGCATGGTGAGCTTCGATCCCGACGAGATCACGCTTGCGTTCACGGCCGAGCAGCTCGGCGCCGACAAGATCCTCTGGGCATCCGACTACCCGCACCCCGACGCCAAGATCCCCGGCGTCGTGAAAGAACTCGAGAAAGCGGTCGCATCGCTGCCGGAAGAGTCGCAGCGGCTGGTGATGGGCGCGACGGCTCGGCGCTTCTACGACCTCTAAGCACTCTTCTCTCCGGGCGCGGTCAGGTTCCGGGGCTCAGATGGCGCGTGACGAATTCGACGGCGTCGTCCCAGGACTGCTCGTCGGCTGCCTGGTTGTAGAGCACGGAGCCGTGGGCGTTGAACGCGTGGCCGGCTCCCGGGTACACGATCACGGTGGCATCGACGTCCCACTGGTCGAAGCGCCGCTGGAGGTCGGCAAGCCGGTCGGCTGGGAGCACGACGTCCTGGTCGCCAATCAGCAGCGCCATCGGGCATGCGATGTTCCACACGAGATCGATGACGTCGACGGGCTTCTTCGCGTCGTGTGGATCGAACGTCGGCTGGCTCGGGAAGAACACAACCGCCGTAGCGAGATCGTCGCGTAGGCACGCGGCGAACAGCGCGATCGTGCCACCCGTGCAGTAGCCCCAACTCGCCACTCGCGTCGCGTCGACCGACGGAAGGTCCTGCACGTAGTCGATCGCGTCAAGGAGGTCGTGCACCGCACCCGTGAAGTCGAGCGCGTTGATGTACGACATCAACGTCTCGAAGTCGTCGTAGTTGTCGGGTTCGGGAGGTCCGCTTCCCCGGTAGTAGTCGGGGACGATGACGACGAAACCCAGGTGTGAGAGCGTCGCGGCGACGCGACGGATGTAGGAGTTGGGCCCCGTGCCTTCGGCGCCGACGGCAATCGCGGGGAACGGACCATCGCCCACCGGACGGCTGAGCACGGCGGGCGTGCTCGCGCCGTCGCGCGTGGGAAGGTCGATCATCTCGACGACCACGTCGTCGTAGGTATCGGTATCCGGTCGCAGCGTCATGGGCGCGGATGCTAGACCCGCCCCATGCCGGAACCGGCCGACGCGCAGCGCCGTCAGCTCGACGAGCACACCGCCGCCGAACTCGAGTTCGACGTCGACGCGACGATGCGAACCGTCGACGACGACGCCGAGTACGAGTGGCAACCTGCTGGCCTCCGGATCCGCGGCCGCGAAGAGATCGAGCGCATGTACGCGGCGTTCCTCCCCCGCTGGAGGAAGCTCGCGGACACGACCGAACTCCGGTTCGAGGTCCGCACGGAGTTCTGGAGCGAGGTGGGACGCATCCGCGAGCAAATCGCGTTCGTACGCAACGAGTCAGGCGGCGTTGACCGGCACGACTTCGTGGTGGTGGTGCTGTTCGGCGAGCACGGGGTGAAGGGCGAGCGGACCTACTCCTCCCCGGAGTTCGCGCGGCTCACACTCGGTGACTACTACGACGACCTCGTGGCGGAGCAGCGCGGCACCGCGCCGACATAGCGCTGCCCACCACCGGCGCGAGACTGCGGCGATGTCGAAGCTCGTGGCTGCCGCGCTCGTGTTCATTTGTTCGGCCGCGGTCCTCATGCTCGAGATCCTGGCGGGCCGTCTGCTCGCGCCGTACGTCGGGATCAGCCTCGAGACCTACACCTCGATCATCGGGACCGTGCTCGCGGGGATCGCGGTGGGTGCATCGGGCGGAGGAAAGCTCGCCGATCGCATCGATCCTCGCCGGTTGCTCGGCCCCACGATCGCGCTCGGCGGACTGCTCTCGTTGTTCACGGTCCCGGTGGTGCGCTCGTTCGGCGACCAGTCGAGTCAGGGGGGCCGCGGCGCGACGCTGTTCCTCGCGTTCGCCGCGTTCTTCCTCCCTGCCGTCGTGCTGAGCGCGGTGACGCCGATGGTCGTGAAGCTCCAGCTCCACGACCTCCACCGCACCGGCGGCGTCGTCGGCAGGTTGAGTGGCCTCTCGACGCTCGGTGCGCTCGTCGGCACGTTCGTCACCGGGTTCCTGCTCGTGGCGACGACGCCCACCCGCACGGTGATCTACGCGATCGGCGGCATCCTGATGGTCGTCGGCATCGGGCTCGGCCTGTGGCTCGCGCGCCGCGACGCCGCGGTGTTCGTCGTCCTCGCGGTGCTGGGCGCAGCCGCCGCGACCATGGCCGCCAGCTCCGACTCACCGTGCCAGGTGGAGAGCGCTTACTACTGCATCCGCGTCGAACACGACGTCTCGCGGCCGAGCGGCCGCATCCTCTGGCTCGACGATCTCATGCACAGCTATGTCGATCTCAACGACCCGACCTTCCTCGAATTCGACTACGTGAGGTCGTTCAGCGACGCGGTCGCGGTCGCGTGGCCCGATCACCAGGCGCTCGACGCGCTGCACGTGGGTGGCGGGGGCTTCACCATGCCGCGGTACCTCGCCGCTGAGTATCCGGGGACGCAGAGCACCGTGCTGGAGATCGACCCGTCGGTGCTGAAGACCGGTCGTGAACGTCTCGGGCTCCACACGTCTGATGCGTTGCGCGTCCGCATCGGCGACGCGCGGGTCGGTATCCGCACGCGCGCTACCGACTCGGCCGACCTGGTCGTCGGCGATGCGTTCGGGAGCCTCTCGGTGCCCTGGCACCTCACCACGCGAGAGTTCGTCGAGGACATCGACCGCGTGCTCAGACCCGGCGGGATCTATATCGCGAACGTGATCGACTACCCGCCGTTCCGGTTCGCGCGCGCGGAGCTCGCGACGTTGCGGAAGCAGTTCGACTGGGTCGCGGCGATCGGCTCCCAGTCGAGCTTCGACGGCTTCTATGGCGGCAACATCGTGCTGGTCGCGTCAGACCGCCGGCTGGATGGCGCCGCGCTCGCGCAGCTTGCGCTCAAGCACGGAGACGTCGTGATCGAGGACCATGAACTCGACCAGTTCGTCGGCAACGCGCCGGTGATCCGCGACGACTACGCGCCGATCGACCAGTGGCTCGACGCCGACAAGAACTAGCCGGCTACGACAGGTCGGTGTCGAGCTCGCCGAGCACCTCGGCGGTGTCGGCACCGAGCGCGGGCGCGGGCTTCCCGAGCGGGGCACGCTCGCCGTCGAACCGGATCGGGGTGACGTACTGCAAGGTGGGGCCCTCGGTGGGATGGTCGTACTCCTGCCAGAACCCGATCGCCGCAAGGTGCGGGTCGTCGAAGAGGTCATCGACGCGGTTGTACGGCACGGCAGGAATGCCGGCCTCGCGCAGCCGCTCGAACCACTCTGTGGTCGTGCCGCTCCTCATGTGCTCGCCCACCAGCGTGTAGAGCTCGTCGAGGTTCTCGGTGCGGGTCGAGAGCGACGCGAAGCGCGGTTCCTGCGCGAGGTGCGGGAGGCCGACCATCTCGAAGAACCGCTGCCAGTTCTGGTCGCTGTACACGACGACGGAGATCCAACCGTCGGACGTGGGAAACGGACGGCGAAACGGAGACGACATCCGCGGATAGCGCGCTTCGCCACGCGGCGGTTCGAAGATGCGACCCCAAAGGTGCTCGACGAGCCCGAACGCGGTGAGCGTCTCGGCCATCGGCACTTCGATCACCGCACCATCACCGGTGACCGAGCGTCCGTGGAGAGCAGCGACGACCGCGAGCGCCGCGGTGAGCCCCGAGACCTTGTCGCCGACCGCGCTCGCGACGTACTGCGGCTCGCCGGCCATCCATTCCTGTTGCGCCGCCAGCCCGGAGACGGCTTGGGCGATGTCGTCGTATGCGGGAAGGTCGGCGTACGGGCCATTGGATCCGAAGCCGCGGACGGTGCAGTGCACGAGCTCGGGGTGATCGGCACACAGTGTGTCGGCGTCGGCGCCGCATTTGGCGAGTGCATCCGGACGCACGTTGGTCACGAAGACGTCGGCGCGGTCGGTGAGCGCCTTGAGCGTGCGCCGGCCGTCGTCGGTCGCGAGATCGAGCACGACGCTGCGCTTGTTGCGATTGCAGTTGAGGAACACCGCGCCCATGCCACTGTTGACGTGGGGACCGAGATGCCGGGCGATGTCACCCGTAGGCGACTCGATCTTGACCACATCGGCGCCGAGGTCGGCAAGCAGGAGCGTCGCGTACGGACCCGAGACGACCGTGGTGAGGTCGATCACCCGTACGCCCTCGAGGGGCAGCTGTTTCACTCTTTCGCTACAACTTCGCGACGCGGACGGCGGTGCCGTACGCCACGAGCTCCTGGTAGCCCTGCCCGACCTCGTCGCTGTCGAAGCGCATCGCGAGCACCGCGTTCGCGCCCACCGCTTCCGCCGCCTCACACATCCGTTCCCGTGCCTGTTCGCGCGACTCGACGAGTTGCTTCGTGAGTCCCTTGAGCTCGCCACCGACCATCGCCTTGAAACCCGCGCCGATCTGCGTGCCCACATTGCGGGAGCGCACCGTGAGGCCCGTGACCTCACCGAGCACTTCGTCGACCGTGTAGCCGGGAAGATCGTTCATCGTGGAGACGAGCATGTCCATGAACAGGCTCCTTTGGAGGCATGAGGTGGACGGACACGTGGAATCTTACGGCGCGTACCCTGAGTGACATGAGCGACGAGATGACCGGCAAGCTCGTGTTGATCACCGGCGGGAACGCTGGTATCGGCAAGGAGACCGCGGTCGGGCTGGCGAGCAAGGGTGCACACGTCGTGTTGACGTCTCGCAACGCGGCGCGCGGCAACGAGGCGCTCGCCGAGATCAAACAACGGAGCGGGAGTGATGCCGTCGACGTGATGGCGCTCGACCTCGCGAGCCTGGCGTCGGTGCGGGAGTTCGCGGCGGCGTTCCTCGACCGCTACGACCGGCTCGACGTGCTGATCGACAACGCGGGCCTCGTGCTGCGGTCGCGAAACGTCACCGAAGACGGCTACGAGACGACCTTCCAGGTGAACCACCTCGGGCACTTCCTGCTCACCGAACTGCTGCGCGACCGGCTCGTCGCGAGCGCGCCGTCACGCATCGTCGTCGTGTCGTCGGACGCGCACAAGGGTGCGCGCCACGGCCTCGACTTCGAAGATCTCCAGAGTGAACGCAAGTACAGCTCGTTCGGGGTGTACGGAAAGACGAAGCTCGCCAATATCCTCTTCACTCGCGAGCTCGCGCGCCGCCTCGAGGGAACGGGCGTCACGGTGAACTCCGTGCACCCGGGTCTGGTTGCGAGCCGGTTCGGCCGTGACGGCGACACCGGGGTGCTCGGCAAGTTCGTGATGCCGCTCCTGCGCCCGTTCGCGCTCAACGCGGAGCAGGGTGCGCAGACGTCGATCTATCTCGCGTCCGATCCGGCGGTCGAAGGCATCACCGGCGCCTACTGGGTGAAGTGCGCTCCGGTCAGCCCGAGCGACGCCGCCCAAGACGACGACGCCGCCCGCCAGTTGTGGGACCTCAGCGAGCAACTCGTCTCCTAGCAACGAACTTGCGTCAGCTGCGGGGTCTATACACCGTCTGCTGACGCAAGTT
>CAAGKR010096478.1_pt1 | contig 19831 bp, 23 predicted proteins | sample 2556971 | NCBI WGS metagenome assembly CAAGKR01 (sample SAMEA5207829, study PRJEB30636) | soil metagenome | biome: forest; feature: boreal; material: soil | place: USA | collected 2011-09 | depth 1 m | reverse complement strand
CCTCAACGTCTACCCGGTGCCCGACGGCGATACCGGCACCAACATGGCGCTCACCCTCGAATCCGTGGTCGACGAGTTGCCCGCCGACGGCTCCACCATGGAGGAGGTCTGCGAGGCGATTCGGCACGGTTCGCTGATGGGCGCCCGCGGTAACTCGGGCGTGATCCTCTCCCAGATCCTCCGGGGCCTGGCCGATACGTTTGCGCCGCTCGAGTCGATCTCGGCCCCCGACGTGGTCGCCGGTCTGCGCCGCGCCACCGACGCTGCGTACGAAGCGGTGCTCCGGCCGGTCGAGGGAACGATCCTCACGGTCGTCCGGCTCGCCGCCGAAGCCGTGGAGCAGGCGTCCGCGACTGGCGAGGCAACCCTCAGGGACGTTCTCGAACGTGCCACGAACGCGGCGTGCGCCGCCGTCGCCAGCACACCCGACTTGTTGCCGGTGCTCCGCGACGCCGGGGTGGTCGACGCCGGCGGCCGCGGATTCGAGCTCCTGCTCCACGCCTGCCTCAATGTCGTTGCCGAACGGCCGGTCCCCGCGCCGGAGGTGGTGTCCACGCCCGCGGCGGTCGCGGCGCACCTCCGTCACGACGACATCTCCGAGCTGCGATACGAGGTGATGTATTTCCTCCATGCGGCTGACGACACGATTCCGCAGTTCAAGCAGACCTGGGGCGACCTTGGCGATTCGATCGTCGTCGTCGGCGGCGACGGGATCTGGAACTGCCACGTGCACACGAACGACATCGGCGGCGCCGTCGAGGCCGGCATCGTCGCCGGTCGTCCCGCCGAGATCCGCGTCACCGACCTTCACGAGCAGGTGGAGGAGCGCGAAGAAGAGGCGTGGGTCCGTGCGCAGACCGAAATCGCTGCCGCGCCCGTCGAGCACGTCGCCACCGGCGTCGTCGCAGTCGCGGTGGGCAACGGCCTCGAGCAGCTCTTCGTGAGTCTCGGGGTGCAACACATCGTCGCCGGTGGCCAGTCGATGAACCCGTCGACCGCGCAGATCCTCGAAGCCGTGCATCGCTGCGCAGCCGATTCCGTGATCGTGCTGCCGAACAACAAGAACATCGTGCCGGTGGCGCGCCAGGTGCCCGATCTCGCCGACCGCCCGGTTGCCGTGGTGCCAACCACCGCGGTCGTGGAGGCGTTGGCCGCGCTGGTGGTGTACGACGCGCACGCGTCGATCGAGGAGAACACCGCGGCGATGGCGGAGGCGGCGACGCGTGTGCACGCCGGCGAGGTCACGCAGGCTGTGCGCGACAGCACCGCCGAGTGCGGACCCATCGCCGCCGGCGACTGGATTGCGTTGACGCGCGACGGCATCTGTGTGGCTACGAAGTCGCCGGCCGACGCCGCGATCGCACTGCTCGATGAGTTGATCGACGACGACTCCGAGCTCGTGACCGTCGTCGTCGGCGCCGAGGCCACCGCCGCAGACACGGCTCGGATCTCGGAGCACCTCGGCCTGGCACACCCCGACGTCGAGCTCGAGCTCCAGGTCGGTGGCCAGCCGCTCTACCCGTACCTCGTCGGCGTCGAATAGCCCGCGAGCGGTGACGGAGGGGCTCACCCTGCGCGAGCTCGCGGCGCACAGGGTCGCCGAGCTCAAAGCGGTCGGACCGAAGCTCGAGGCGGGGCTGGCTGAGATGGGTATCACGTCGGTTCTCGACCTGCTCGACCTCTACCCGCGCCGGTACGTCGATCGCACCGAGCGCGCCGAGATCGCCGAGCTGTCGATCGGTGACGAGGCGACCGTCGACGCCGAGGTTCGTTCGATTCGGTCGCGGCGCACGCGCGACGGCAAGCGCACGATTGTCAACGCCGTCGTCTACGACGGCACGGGCCTGCTCGAGCTCGTGTTCTTCAACCAGGCCTGGCGCGAGCGGCAGCTCGCGGTCGGAACGCAGGTATCGCTCTTCGGGAAGGTCGAGCAGTACCGGGGAAAGCGCCAGCTCACGAACCCGATCGTCGACGTGCTGTCGGCGCCGGACTCCGAACGCACTGCCGACGACGGACCGGAAGTAACCGGCGCGGTGGTGCCCGTCTACCCCCAATCGGGGAAGGCCGAGGTGCACACCTGGCAGCTCCGACGCGCGGTCGCGTCGTCGCTCCAGCGCACGAAGGCGAAGGGCTTCGCCGACCCACTCGACGGCGCCATCCGCTCCTCGCTCGGGCTCGTCGACCGCACGCGCGCCTACTGGAACATCCACCGCCCCGACACGGTGCGAGACGCGTGGATCGCCGCGCACCGGCTGAAGTTCGACGAGTTCCTCCGGATGCAGATCGCCTTGGTGGCGCGAAAGCGCGCGCTCGCAGCCGATGCGCACGGAATCAGCCATCGGGTCGACGGGCCGCTCGTAGCTGCCTTCCACGCGGGCCTCCCCTTCGCGCTCACCGACGACCAAGCACGTGCGATCGACGAGATCACCGCGGACCTCGCAGCGCCGTCGCCCATGCACCGCTTGCTCCAAGGTGAGGTCGGTTCGGGCAAGACGGTCGTCGCGCTGACCGCGCTTCTCACTGCGGTCCAGGGTGGCTACCAGGGCGCGTTCATGGCGCCGACGGAAGTGCTCGCCGAGCAGCACGAGCTCACGATGCGCTCACTGCTCGAAGGTCTCGTCGTGCCGGCTGAGACGACGCTGTTGGGCGAACGGCCCGTTCGGGTGGCGCTCCTCACGAACCGCACCTCCAGTTCGGAGCGGCGGCGCATCACCGAAGGCCTGACGAGTGGCGAAGTCGACATCGTGGTGGGGACGCACGCGCTGATCTACGGCGGCGTCGAGTTCTCGCGTCTCGGGGTAGCCGTGATCGACGAGCAGCACCGGTTCGGGGTCGAACAACGGGACCTTCTGCGCGAGAAGGGCGAAGCGCTCGACGTGTTGGTGATGACGGCGACGCCGATCCCGCGGACCGCGGCCATGCTCATCTACGGCGACCTCGACAAGACGGAACTGCGCGAGTTGCCGGCCGGCCGCTCGCCGATCGTGACCGAAGTCGTCGGACCCGGACCGCTCGAGCGCGCTGCGGTGTACGAACGCGTGCGCACCGAGGTCACCGCGGGGCGGCAGGCCTACGTTGTGTGCCCACTCGTCGAGGGTTCCGAAAAGCTCGAAGCGCGCGCCGCGACCGAGGAGTTCGAGCGTCTCGCCGCAGAGGACCTGAACGGACTCCGGCTCGGGCTCCTCCACGGGCAGATGCCCGCCGCCGACAAGGAGGCCGCGATGTCGGAGTTTCGCGCCGGCGAGGTCGACGTGTTGGTCGCCACGACCGTGATCGAAGTGGGTGTCGACGTGCCGAACGCGACCGTGATGGTCGTCGAAGACGCGGAGCGCTTCGGCCTCCTCCAGCTCCATCAGCTCCGTGGTCGGGTGGGAAGGGGCGCGCACGCGTCCGTGTGTTACCTACTCGCCGATCCGGGCACGCCGCAGGGAGAGGCGCGTATGGAGGCAATGGTGCACTCGACCGACGGCTTCGAACTCGCCGAACGCGACCTCGCGATCCGCGGCGCGGGTGAGGTATTCGGACAACGGCAGGCCGGGTGGACCGACCTCAAGCTCGGGCGACTGCCTCGAGACGAGCCCATCGTGATCGAGGCGCGCGCCGTTGCCGAGCGCGTGCTCGATGCCGATCCCGACCTCGAGCGGTACACGCAACTTCGCGAAGAGGTGGAGGACCTCTTAGGCGTTGCCGTCGAGTTCCTGTTCAAGAGCTGATGGCACTGCGCGTGATCGCGGGAGAGGCCGGTGGCCGTCGACTGGTCGCGCCCAAAGGCGACGCGCGGCCTACCGCCGACCGCGTCAAGGAATCCCTGTTCGCATCGCTCGGGGCTGACCGCCTCGTTGGCGCGATGGTGCTCGACCTGTACGCGGGAAGCGGGGCGCTCGGGATCGAAGCGCTGTCTCGCGGTGCCGCGCGCGCGGTCTTCGTCGACAAGGACCGCCGCGCCCAGGACGCGCTCCGCACGAATCTCGCCACCACGGGGTTCACGGAGCGCGCGCAGCTGAACCATGGGCCGGCCGCCTCGTTCGTCGGCCGGGGCGCGGGAGCGGCGTTCGACCTCGTGTTCCTCGACCCGCCGTACGACCTGGACGCCACCGAGCTCGCGCGGGTCCTGGAGACCCTGGCGCGCCCGGGGCTGCTCGCCGACGCCGCGACCGTGGTCATCGAGACCCGCCGTGACGTACCGCCCGTGCTCCCCGAGGGCTGGACCGTCGGATGGGCGCGCGTCTACGGGGATACGCTCCTGACCGTCGCGACCGTCTGACCAGGAGCAGCAACGCGTGGCCACTGCCCTCTGTCCGGGCTCGTTTGATCCCGTGACCAACGGTCATGTCGACATCATCGAGCGCACGGCGCGCCACTTCGACGGTGTCATCGTGGCGGTCACGCGCAATCCGCAGAAAGCCCGGTCGCGCTTCGATCTCGAGGAACGCCAGGAGATGCTCTCCGACGCGGTGCGGCACCTGGACAACGTGCGGATCGAAACGCTCAAGGGACTCGTGGTCGACTTTGCGCGGGAGCACGGAGCGGAGCTGATCGTCAAGGGTCTGCGAGCGGTCTCCGACTTCGAATACGAGCTGCAGATGGCTCAGATGAACAAGCGCTTGTCAGGAATCGACACCGTCTTCATTTCGACCGCCCCCGAGTACTCGTTCCTGTCGTCGAGTCTCGTGTGTGAAGTCGCGAAGTTCGGGGGCGACGTGTCCGCGATGGTCCCTCCGGGGGTCTCGGCGCGACTCGTGGAACGGTTCTCGAGGTAACGAGGCTGCCGTGGGCGACGAACAGGCTTACGACCTCGAGACGCTGCTCCTTCAGATCCGCGAGATCGTCGACACCGCCCGCACGATGCCGATGTCGGCGTCGGTCCTCGTGAATCGCGAAGAGACGCTCGAGATCGTCGACGACGCGCTGCGTTCGCTTCCTGAAGAATTGCGCCACGCGCGTTGGTTGCTCAAAGAGCGCGAGGAATACCTTGCGCAAGCACGCCGCGACGCCGAGGACATCGTCGAAGCGTCGCGCGTTCAGGCCGAGCGGATGGTCGAACGCACCGAGGTCGCTCGCGAGGCGCGGCGCGTCGCGCAGCAGGTGGTCTCACATGCCGAGGCCGACAGCCGACGCTTGCGCCACGAGGCCGAGGATTACATCGACCAGAAGCTGGCGTCGTTCGAAGTGGTCCTCGAACGCACGATGCAGACGGTGCAACGCGGACGCGAACAACTCCAAGCGATCGTCGGTCCGATGCCGGCCGACCCGCCCGTCGAGACGCTGCCGGACCTCGACGAATCCGGGCTTTTCGACCAGGACGACCTCTAACGGGCGCACCGGCCACCGAGTCGGCCAATTCGTCCGGCTGCTATCCTCAGACGTCCGGCTCCCGGGCTACTGGGTGCCGCTCCTAGGACCGTTGCCCCGTCGCCGCAACGTGCCGGGGGGTCCGGCCGACCTTTCCTGACGAAACGATGAGCGATCTCCGCATTGACGTCGCCGATCTCCTGACCCACCCGGGCTCACGCCGGCCGCTTCACCGCGAAGCCGGAGTCGAGGACCTCGGTGGGAGAGCCGCGCGCGTCGAGGAGCCCGTGCAGCTCGATCTCGTGCTCGAACGAGTGCCCGACGGTGTCGTCGCCCGGGGCATGGTCCGTGCCCATTGGGCCGGTGCCTGCAGCGTCTGCTTGCGCGAGATCTCGTCCGACCTCGACGTCGCGGTCGGAGGGGAGCTCTTCGTGCCGCACGCCGTCGACGGCGAGACCTACCCCTTGCTCGGTCACGAGATCGACCTCGAGCAGCTCGTCCGAGATGCGGTCCTGCTCGAACTCCCCCTTGCCCCCACGTGCGCCTCCACCGGCGCGCCACCCTGCCGGGCGCCGTTGGTGAACGACGACGACGACGATGACGCGCCGGTCGATCCTCGCTGGGCCGCGCTCTCCGAGCTCGAGCTCTAACACCTCCCCATCCTCAGACCCGATCATTCGAGGAGTACTCGATGCCCGTCCCCAAGCGCAAGACGCCGAGGAGCAAGACGCGCCAGCGCCGCGCGTCGAACTGGCGTTTGTCTGCGCCCGCCCGCTCGATCTGTCCTAATTGCGGTGCCGTGAAGCAGCCGCACATCGTGTGCAGTAACTGCGGGTGGTACGGCGGACGCCAGGTGATCGACGTCGAGTGAGTCGCCGAGCAAGCACCGAGAGCGGGTAGGAGGGCATGAGCGTCACGGTCGCGATCGACGCCATGGGGGGCGACCGCGCTCCGGGCGAGATCGTCGAAGGCGCGATCCAGGCATCCGAGCAGCTCGATGTGCGCGTGCTCCTGGTGGGTCGCGAAGAAGTGGTCGGCCCGCTGCTGCCCGACTCCGCGCGATCCGTCGAGCTGGTGGCGGCGACTGAGGTGGTCGGGATGGGCGACGCGCCCACGTCGGTCCGTTCGAAGAAGGACTCGTCGATCGTGGTCTGTGCCCAACTGGTGCGCGACGGCAAGGCGGATGCCCTCGTGAGCGCCGGGAACACCGGAGCCACGATGGCGGCGTCGCTCCTGCGCATCGGCCGGATCAAGGGCGTTGCCCGCCCGGCGATCGCGGCACCGATCCCGGTGCCGGGTCATCACCCGCAGATCCTCGTCGACGGCGGCGCCACGGTCGACTGCTCGCCGGAATGGCTCGTCCAGTTCGCGGTGATGGGACGCGAGTACGCACGCACCCGGCTGGGCATCGACGAGCCGCGCCTCGGTTTGTTGTCGAACGGCGAGGAAGCGGGGAAGGGCGACGACGTGAGGAAGCGCGCGTACGCGCTGCTCGCCGACGTCCCGGGCTTTGCCGGCAACGTCGAGGGTCGTGACTTCATGCGGCCCGGCATCGACGTCATCGTGACGGACGGCTTCACCGGGAACGTCGCGCTGAAGACGATCGAAGGCGCGATCCGAGGGACCGCGAGCCTCGTGTTCGGCGTGCTCGAGCACCCCGAACTGCGCGACGCGGCCGCCGCGGTGATGCCGCACCTGCTCGAGGCGGCGAAGGGGGTCGATCCCGACTACGTCGGGGGCGCGGTACTGCTCGGAGTTGGGGGCGTGTGCGTCGTGGGTCACGGTTCGTCGAGCGCGATGGCGATCGTGGGCGCGGTGCGCCAGGCGGTGGAGTGCGTCGAGACCGGGGTCGTCGACCGCACGAAGGAGGCGATCACGCATGCCGGCTGAGACGCACGTCGAGCGGAGCCCGATCGGTCCTGACGAAGTGCTGCGCATGATCCGCGAGCGCTTGGCGGAGATCCTCGAGATCGATGAGTCGCGCATCGCCCTCGACGCGAAGTTCACGGACGACCTCGACGCCGATTCGCTCGCCCTCATCGAGTTGGTCGAGGCACTCGAGGAAGAGCTCGGGGAGCGCACGGTCGGCTTCACGTTCGGCGACGAAGACCTCGCCGATCTCCACACGGTCCGCGACGCGGTCGATTACGTCGTGGGTCGGCTCGGCTCCGGCACGGAGAGGGCCGGGGAACCGGGATGAACCCGCAGGCCGCCCGCTCCGCCAACCCTGATCTCGACGCACGCTTGCAGCTCGCGCTCGGGTGGAGCTTCCGCGACCACGCCCTGCTCGATCTCGCGCTCACCCACCGCTCGTTCTGCGCCGAACGCGGCATCGAGGCATCGAACGAGCGTCTCGAGTTCCTCGGCGACTCGGTGCTCGGGTTCGTGGTGACGACCTTCGTGTTCGCGGAGTACCCGCAGCTCCCCGAAGGCGAGTTGGCCAAGTTGCGCGCCGTCGTCGTGAGCTCGGAAACGCTCGCCCGCCTGGCCAACGACATCGACCTCGGCGCCGCGCTCCGGCTCGGCAAGGGCGAGGACGCATCCGGCGGCCGGGCGAAGTCTTCGATCCTCGCCGACGCGATGGAAGCGGTGATCGCCGCGGTCTACCTCGACGGCGGGCTCGAGGCCGCTCGGCTCGTGATCCTCGGCGCGCTCGAGGGTGCGATCCGAGAGCAGGCGGCGGGCCCCGGAGGTGGCGACTACAAGACGCGGTTGCAGGAGCTCGCCGCGCAGCTTCTCGACCAGCTCCCTCGGTACCAGATTCGCCACGAAGGGCCCGACCATTCCAAGCGATTCTTCGCCTCCGTGCTGCTGCGCGGGGAGGTCTACGGCACCGGTGAAGGACGTTCGAAGAAGGCTGCCGAACAGGTGGCGGCACGCGAAGCATGGGAACGCCTGCAGCACGAAGTCAACGACACGGCCACGGCGGGAGTGAAGGATGCCTGAACTGCCCGAGGTGGAAGTCATTCGCCGCGACCTCGAACGCGAGGTTGTCGGCAAGAAGATCAAGAACGTGGAAGCCGACGGTATGCGTGCGGTGCGGAGACATCACAACCGCAAGCAGTTCGCCAACCGTCTCGTCGGGAAGAAGATCATCGGGGTCGAGCGTCGTGGGAAGTATCTCCTCTGCCGTCTCGACGGCGACGACGTGCTCGTGATCCATCTCGGGATGTCGGGACAGCTGCTCCGCAAGAAGTCGGCTCGCGAGCCGATGGCGAAGCACACGCACGTGGTGATCACCTTCACGCAGGGGGGCCAGCTGCGCTTCGTCGATCCACGCACGTTCGGCGAGATGTTCGTCACCGAGCTCGACAACGTGGAGAAGCAAGTCACCGAGCTCGCGCATCTCGGCATCGACCCGCTCGAGACCGCGATGTCGTGGGAGCACTTCGGCAGCCTCCTCGCGCAGCGTCACGCGAAGCTGAAGCCGCTGCTGATGGACCAGAAGTTCATCGCCGGCATCGGCAACATCTACAGCGACGAGATCCTGTGGGGCGCCGGGCTCAGGTGGGACCGCATGAGCGACGCGCTCACCGCGCAGGAAGTGCGCCGGCTTTACCGCTCCATGATGGAGACACTCCAGGAAGCGGTGAAGCACCGCGGCTCCTCGCTCGCCGACGAGCAGTACGTCGACCTGTTCGGCCGTCCGGGCGAGTACCAGCAGTTCCACAACGTGTACGCCCGCGAGGGCGAAGCGTGCCCTCGCTGCCGGCACGTCGTGGTGCGCGAGCGTTATGCCGGACGCTCCACCTTCTACTGCGACGCGTGCCAGGTCTAGGAGCGAACGGCGGCGAGCCGGGTATCCCGGCTCGTAGTGAGCGACCCATGTCAGGTCTGACGCGCAAGCGGATCTTGATCGCCGGGCGCGTGCAAGGGGTCTGGTTCCGCGAGTCGTGTCGCGAGCAGGCCGTCGCGCTCGGCGTGACGGGTTGGGTTCGCAATCTCGCCGACGGGCGGGTCGAGGCGGTGCTCGAGGGGCCTGAGGGGGCGGTCGAACGCGTCGTGCAGTGGTGTCACGACGGCCCTTCGCGCGCGCACGTGGAGCGGGTCGTCGCCCAGGTCGAGGATCCGATCGGGGAGTCCGGCTTCCACGTCCGATGACGCCCTCTCGGTTTGTTGTGGGAGTGCCGCGGAACCCCAGATTGGCGTCGCTACGCTGCGGCTCACAGCGCAGAAGGGGAGCCTCACGCGTGTTCCTGAAGTCATTGACGGTGCGAGGGTTCAAGTCGTTCGCCGACAAGACCACCCTCGAGTTCGAGCCCGGCGTGACCGTCGTGGTGGGTCCGAACGGCTCGGGAAAGTCGAACCTCGTCGACGCGGTGGCATGGGTGCTCGGCGCGCAGGGGCCGAGAACCTTGCGCGGCGGCAAGATGGACGACGTCATCTTCGCGGGCACACCCGATCGTCCGGCCCTCGGTCGGGCCGAGGTGTCGCTCACCATCGATAACACTTCGGCGCTGCTCCCGATCGAGTTCACCGAGGTCACGATCACCCGCACGCTCTTCCGCGAGGGTGACTCGGAGTACCAGCTCAACGGCGCGCCCTGCCGGCTGCTCGACATCCAGGATCTCCTCTCCGACACCGGCATCGGCCGCCAGCAACACGTGATCGTCGGTCAGGGACAGCTCGACGCGGTGCTGAACGCGCGCCCCGAAGACCGGCGCGGAGTGGTCGAGGAAGCCGCGGGCATCCTGAAGTTCCGGAAGCGGCGCGAGCGCGCCGAGCGCAGACTCGAGGCCACTGAGGGCAATCTGCTGCGCCTCAACGACCTGCTCCGCGAAGTACGGCGCCAGCTCACGCCGTTGCAGCGTCAGGCCGACGCCGCGCGCCGCCACGGCGGGCTGGTCGAGGAGCTACGCGCGATCCGGCTCCATCTCGCGGGGCACGAGATCGCCGGTCTGCAGGCGCGGATCGAACGTCTGCGCGATGCGCGTGCAGAGCACACCCAGCGCGAGACCGAGTTGCGGGTGCGTCTCCGCGATCTCGACATCGGCGTGCTCGACGCCGAGCGCTCCCTCACCGTGATGGGCGACGACGCGCTCGCCGACTGGCTCGTGCGCGTCGAGTCGACGCGCGAGCGCGCACGCGGCCTGAGCGCGCTGGTCGCCGAGAAGCTTCGGGGCGTCGAGCGCGAGCTCGTGGCCGCTGCCGATGCCGGCGTGCTGGAGACGCTCGTGGCCGATGCCGGCGTGCTGCGGGGCGAGCTCGCCGACCTCGACGAAGCGATCGACGCTGCCCCGCCCGCCGACGACCGCGATGTCTCGGGCGCGGAGGCAACGTTGCGCGAGGCCGACGAGGCATGGCGCACGGCTGAGGCCGAGGCGGCGCGATGGCGCGCCCGCGCCGACGCGCTCGATCTCGGCCTCGGTGCCGCCCGCGCCGCGACCGGTGGCGAGCAGCTTGCCGGAGTCGACGGCGTCGTCGGCCCGCTGGTCGATCTGCTCGAGATCGAACCGGGTGCAGAAGCCGCGGTCGCCTCCGCGCTCGGCGAGGCCCTCCGGGCCGTCGTGGTGAAGGGCGGCGACGCGGCGGCGCACGCGATCGAACGTCTGCACGACGGTGAGTCGAGTGGTCTGTTGCTCGTTGTCGACGAGCTTTCACCGCCGGCTCAGCCGCGCCTCGCCCCACCGGGCGCACGCCCCCTCGTCGACTGTGTCAGCACGCGCGTACCAGGCCTGCAGCACGCGCTGGGGAGGATGCTCGCCGGAATGGTGCTCGTCGACTCCGGCTGGCGCACCGCGATGGAGCTCGCCCTCGACCAACCCGATCTCGTGCTGCTCACCCGGCGCGGCGATCGGCTCGGTGGCAACGGACCGTGGCGCATCGGGGACGACGCGGCCACCGTCACCCAAGCCGCGTTCGAAGAGGCGATCGCGCACGCCGGCGTTGCCGAAACCGCGCGGTCGGAGGCGGCGGCGCGGGTCGAACGCGCGCGCGCCGCGCTGGACATCGCACGTGCCCGCGCGACCGAGCTGCTCGCCCTCGAGCACCGGCGCACGATGATCAGTGAGCGTTTGGCGGTAGTGGAAGCGCGGCTGGCCGCGCGCGACCGCGACGAGCAGGTGCAGGCCGAGCGCCAGCGTGCCGGGCTGATCGCGCGCAGTTCCGCGTACGGTGAGCTCGGCGTGCAACTCGATGCCTTTTCGATCCGCGCCGGTGAACTGCACGGGCGGCTGCGCGAACAGCGACGGCGCCAGTCGGAAGCGGCGCGTGCGTCGGCCGAGCAGCTCGACTCGCTGCGCACAGAGCGCCGCGAGCTCGAGCGCGAGCTCACCGAAGTTCGAGAGCGGGCACAGCGCGCCGAGATCGACGACGCGGAGACGAGGCTGCGCCTCGAAACTGCCGTCGAGCGGCTTCGTGCCGACTACGAGGTCGAGCCGGAATCGGCACTCGACGCCGTCGCGCCCGCGGTGCCCGAAGGGTCGACACTCGCCGGGCGAGCGCGCGAGCTCGACCGCGAACTGCGCCTGATGGGGCCGATCAACCCGCTTGCGCTCGAGGAGCACGACGCGCTCCAGGAGCGCCACCGTTTCCTCCAGGAGCAGCTCGAAGACGTGAAGGCGAGCCGTCGCGAGCTCACCCGCGTGATCCGCGCCGTCGACCGCGAGATCGTCGCCATCTTCGAAGGCGCGTTCACCGACGTGAGCGAGCACTTCGAGCGCCTGTTCTCCACGCTGTTCCCCGGAGGCTCAGGCCGCCTGCTGCTCACCGATCCCGACGACCTGCTCAACACGGGGATCGACATGGAGGCGCGCCCGTCGGGCAAGAACGTGCGGCGCCTCTCGCTGCTGTCCGGAGGCGAGCGCTCGCTCACCGCCCTTGCGTTCCTCTTTGCAGTGTTCCGCGCCCGGCCGTCGCCCTTCTATCTGATGGACGAGGTGGAGGCCGCGCTCGACGACGTGAACCTGCACCGTTTCCTCGACCTCGTCCACGAGTTCCGCGACGACGCGCAGCTCGTGATCGTGTCGCACCAGAAGCGTACGATGGAAGCTGCCGACTGTCTCTACGGCGTGTCCATGCCGCCGGGCGGATCGAGTCGCGTCGTCAGCCAGCGGGTCCGCGACGAGCTTCCCGCCCTATGAGAAGCCCGGCCCGGAGCTGCCCGGCCCGGATCTGCCCGGCTCGGAGCTGATGGTGCCGCTGGCGCCTGCTCTCGTCCTCGCCGCCGGCGCGAACGACCCGGGACTCATCGTTGCGTGCGGCCCGAAGGGCGATCGATCGTGGATGTGCTCGACCGTCTACCGCATCACTGGGGACTCGACCGCGGCCGACGTCGCCGACGCGCTCGCCAAGCCGATCCGCATCGTGTTGATCCTTGTCGTGGCGTGGCTCGTGGTACTCCTGTCGCGGGCGATCATCAACCGCTTCGTGCGCCACCTCAGCGGCGGTGTCGAGCGGCTCGCCAGCTTGCGTCCAGGTGTCGCAATCGTCGACACGTCCCGGATGACACCCGAGCGGAGCGCGCGGCGCGCGTCGACGATTGGTGCGGTGATGCGCAGCATCGCCGCGGTGTTGATCTGGTCGATCGCGGTGGTCACCATCCTCGACGAGCTCGGTGTGAACTTGGCGCCGCTCCTGGCGGGCGCGGGAGTTGCCGGTCTCGCGCTCGGGTTCGGCGCGCAGTCGCTCGTCCGCGACTTCCTCTCGGGGCTGTTCATGTTCGTCGAGGATCAGTACGGCGTGGGCGACGTGATCGACGTCGGCCTCGCGACGGGAACCGTGGAGGCGTTGAGCCTGCGCACGACGCGCCTGCGCGACGTCGAAGGTGTGGTCTGGCACGTGCCTAACGGCGAGATCCACCGCGTCGGCAACAAGTCGCAGCTGTGGGCGCGCGCGCTGATCGACGTGGCCATCAGATACGACGCAGATATCGACGCAGCCGTCCGAGTGATCGAGGAAACGGCCAACGCGCTGCGGCGCGACGAGGAGCTCGGCCGCTACATCCTCGACGAGCCCGACGTGCTGGGCATCGAGTCGCTGTCACCCGACACCGTCGTGATCCGCGTTGTCGTGCGCACCCAGCCCCAGGAGCAGGCACGCGTCGAGCGTGCGCTGCGGGCGCGCATCAAGCTCGCACTCGACGAAGCGGGTATCTCGGTACCGTCGGTGTAGCGCCCCGATTCCTCTCTCGCTTCGGTGTCGACCCGTAGGCCGTAGGATCGCTGCTCCTCTCTCCAGAAGGTTCGGCCTCCAGAAAGTTCGGTCATGTCACCGGTGCTCGTCGTCCTCTTGATCTTCGTGCTCGCGGGCGCGCTTGTCGCGCTCGGTCTCGGTCTGTCGCGCCGTTCGCAGCGCCGCGGCGAGATCGCGCCCACGCGTCCGGCACCGTCCCCTCCAATCACGCCCGCGCCGCCGACACCAATCGTCGTCGAAGAGGTCGAGCCGGAAGCGATCGAACCGTCCGAAGCCATCGAACCGCCGGAGGCGATCGAAGCGGCGGAGACGCCGGTCGTCGAGGCCCATGTCGAGGAGCCGCGCCTGCGTGACCGGCTGGGGAAGACGCGCGCGGCGTTCGTGCGGTCGCTCGCAGCGGCGCGGGGCCGCGGCACGGTCGACGATGACACGTGGGACGAGCTCGAGGAGACCTTGCTGCTCGCCGACGTTGGGCTTCCCACCACGACGCGACTGCTCGATGGCCTCCGCGAGCGGGCGCGCAGCCAGCGGATCTCTGACGCCGATGCGCTCGTCGACGCGCTGCACGTGGAGCTGGTCGCACTCCTCGACGAGAGCGGCGACCGCACGCTGACCGCACACGCCGGGGAACCGAACGTTTGGATGTTCGTGGGCGTCAACGGTGTGGGGAAGACCACGACCATCGCGAAGGTCGCGCAGCGCGAGACCGATGATGGTCACAAGCTCGTTTTGGCCGCCGCCGACACGTTCCGCGCCGCGGCGGCTGAGCAGCTGAGCGAATGGGCCGGCCGGGTGGGCGCCGAGTTCGTACGCGGTCAGGAGGGGGCCGACCCGGGGTCGGTGGTGTTCGATGCAATGAGCGCCGCCGCGAGCAGAGGCGCCGACCTGGTGCTCGTCGACACCGCCGGTCGCCTCCACACCAAGGTCAACCTCATGAACGAGCTGGAGAAGCTCCGCCGCATCGTGGAGCGCACGCCCGGCGCGCTCAAGGAAGTGCTGCTGGTGCTGGACGCCACCACCGGTCAGAACGGGCTGTCACAGGCGCGTGAATTCGCCGACGCGGTCGACGTGACGGGTGTGGTGCTCACTAAGCTCGACGGCACCGCGAAGGGCGGCATCGTGCTCGCCATCGAGGCCGAGCTCGGCATTCCGGTCAAGCTGATCGGCGTGGGCGAATCGGCTGCGGACCTCCTCGCGTTCGAGCCCGAGAGCTTCGTGTCCGCGCTGCTCGAATAGCCTTCCCCTTCTCATGTTCGACGCGCTCGCCGATCGTTTCGAAGGCATCTTCAAGAAGCTGCGCAGCCGCGGCAAGCTCACCGACAAGGAAATCGACGAGGTCGCGCGCGAGCTGCGAGTGGCGCTCCTCGAGGCCGACGTCAACGTCGTCGTCGCCCGCGGCTTCATCGCGCGAGTCAAGGAGCGCGCGCGGGGGGCGGAAGTCAGGCAGAGCCTGAGCCCCGCGCAGCAGGTGATCAAGATCGTCAACGAGGAGCTGGTCCAGACCCTCGGAGGCACCACCGGCAAGCTCACCGTGTCGTCGAAGCCGCCGAGCGTCGTGATGATGACGGGCCTGCAGGGCTCGGGAAAGACCACCGCGTCGGCCAAACTCGCCAAGCATCTGGTGGGGCAGGGTCGCCGCCCGTTGCTCGTCGGCGCCGACCTGCAACGCCCGGCTGCGGTTGAACAGCTCCGAGTGCTCGGCGAGCGGGCCGGGATTCCGGTCTACTCGGAGCCCACCGATCCCGTCTCGGTCGCACGGGCGAGCCTCGAGGAAGCCGCGCGGCTCGGACGCGACGTCGTGATCGTCGACACCGCCGGTCGGCTCCAGGTCGACACCGAGCTGATGGACGAGCTGCGCGAGATGCGCGACGCGGTCCATCCCAACGACACGCTGCTCGTCGTCGACGCCATGACCGGACAAGAGGCCGTCAACGTCGCGACCGAGTTCGACGAAGCTGTTGGCCTCACCGGTGTGGTGCTGACCAAGATCGACGGTGACGCGCGCGGTGGTGCTGCGCTCTCGGTGAAGGAGGTCGTCGGGAAGCCGATCCTCTTCGCCGGTACCGGTGAGAAGCTCGACGACTTCGAGCCGTTCCATCCGGACCGGATGGCGAGCCGCATTCTCGGGATGGGCGACGTGCTCACGCTCATCGAGAAGGCCGAAGCCACGTTCGACCAGCAGGAGATGGAGCAAACAGAGAAGAAGCTGCGCAAGGGACAGCTCACGCTCGAGGACTTCCTCGACCAGATGCGCCAGGTCAAGAAGATGGGCCCGATCCAGAACATCCTCGGGATGCTCCCGGGCATGCCCAAGGAACTCAAGGACGCCGAGATCGACGATCGCGAGATCGCTCGCGTCGAGGCGATCATCTGCTCGATGACACTTGCCGAACGGCGCGACCCGTCGCTCATCAACGGTTCGCGCCGAATGCGCATCGCCCAGGGGAGCGGGGTCACCACCCAGGATGTGAACGGCCTGCTCAAGCAGTTCAAGATGGTGCAGCAGATGATGCGCGGCGCAGCCAAGGGGAAGATGCCCAAGCTCCCCGTCGGCGATCTCTAGTTCTTGCTCTCGGGCGCTTCGCGCCGGGTCCGCATGGCCACGGCTCGCTGCGCCGCCGGATCCCGGCGGCGCGGACGCTCGCCTCTAGTTTCCGCTCTCGGGCGCTTCGCGCCCGTCGAGACCCACGGGTAGCTCGCCCGCTGGGACCATCGGATACGATTTCCCACCGCAGTCGGCGCATCCAACCTCCGCGCCCATGTGCCCCCGACGAGAGGAACGCCGCGCAGTGGCAGTGAAGATCCGCCTGATGCGGGTAGGAAAGAAGAAGCAACCCACGTACCGGGTGGTTGTAGCCGACGGTCGTTCGCCGCGCGACGGCCGCTTCATCGAGATCATCGGCCAGTACGCGCCGCGCCAGGAGCCGTCTGGTGTCGAGATCAACGCCGAGTCGGCGCTGGCTTGGCTGCGCAAGGGTGCACAACCCACCGAGCAGGTGCAGAAGCTGCTTGCCGTCACCGGTGTCTGGGCGCAGTACGAGGCCGAGCGCGGCAAGCCCGCGGTCACGAAGCTGTCGCGCCGCGGGTACGTCACCGGCAAGGTGGCCCCCAGCGTGAAGAAGACGAAGGAAGACGCGCCGAAAGCAGAACCTGCGCCCGTCGCCGCGCCCGCGCCCAAGGCCGAAGCTGCGCCCGCCGAGGAGGCCGCGCCCGCCGCGGAAGTCGCGCCCGCCGAGGAGGCCGCGCCCGCCGAGGAAGCTGCGGTGGAAGCGGCATCGGAGTCTGAGCCGGCAACGGCTCCCGCAGCAACGGCCGAGGCGGAGACGCCCGCCGAGGAAGCACCAGCAGAGGACGCCGAATGAGCGACGACGACCTGGATGACGAGTACGAGGACGACTACGAGGACGAAGTCGGCGCGGAGGGCAACCGCATCGTCGGTGCGCGTGCCCGCGCGGTCGCCGAGCACGTCACCCGCAACCTCGCTGACGATCCCGACGCGATCGAGGTCGAGGTGGAGGAGCGGCGCGGTGGCGAGGTCTCGTTGCTCGTGCACGCGAACCCCGACGACATGGGGCGGCTCATTGGCCGTCGCGGTCGTGTGATTCAGGCGTTGCGCCAGCTCGTGCGTGCCGCAGGCAGCGCCGACGGCGTGAAGGCCAACGTCGACATCGCGGAGTGACCGTGGCGCCCGCGCCGGGCGAGCTCGAAGTCGGACGCATCGGTCGCGCGCACGGCCTTCGGGGCGAGGTCAGTATCACGTTCGTCAGCAACCGACCCGAGCGCGCCGCGCCTGGTGCCGTGCTGCGCGCCGGCGATCGTGTGCTCGTCATCGCAAGCGCGCGACAGCACCAGGGCAAGTGGCTCGTGCGATTCGAGGGTGTCGACGACCGCAGTAGCGCCGAGGCGCTGCGCGGCATGATCCTCACCGCGGAACCGCTCACCGCGACCGCCAAGCTCGACGACGGCGAGTTCTGGGTGCACGAGCTCATCGGGTCGCCGGTCGTCGACACTGCCGGCAACGCGCTGGGCCGCGTCGTCGGCATCGAGGCGAACCCCGCGCACGATCTCCTGGTACTCGACACCGATGCGCTGGTGCCGATGGTGTTCGTCGTCGAACGGGTCGACGGCGTCATCGTCGTCGACCCGCCCGCAGGTCTCTTCGAGCTCTGATGCGCGTCGACGTCTTCACGATCTTCACGGAGTACTTCGAAAGCCCGCTCCGCGCGTCGCTGCTCGGTCGAGCTCGCGATTCGGGACTACTCGATGTGCGACTGCACGACCCGCGCGAGTTCGCGACCGGCAATCACCGCAGCGTCGACGACACGCCGTTCGGCGGGGGAGCGGGCATGGTCATGAGCCCCGAGCCACTCTTTGCCGCGTTCGAAGCGAGTGCCGCACCGCGTCCCTTGTTCCTGCTGTCGGTGGCCGGTCGCCGGTTCGACCAAGCCACCGCGCGCGAGCTCGCGTGCGGCGCCGGCTTCTCGCTGCTCTGCGGCCGCTACGAGGGCGTCGATCAGAGAGTGGCCGATCACCTGTGTGACGGTGAACTGTCGGTGGGTGACTATGTCCTCGCGGGCGGGGAAGCGGCCGCGCTCGTCGTGATCGACGCCGTCGCCCGCCTCGTTCCGGGCGTGATGGGCAATGAGGAGTCGGGCGCCGACGAGTCGTTCGCCACGGATCTGCTCGAATACCCGCACTACACCCGTCCGGCGCGGTTCCGCGGCTACGAAGTGCCCGAAGTGCTCCGCACCGGCGACCACGCTCGGGTCGCCCGTTGGCGGCGGGCGCAGGCGCTGCTCCGCACGCTCGAGCGGCGCCCCGACCTACTCGTTGGCCGAGAGCTCACTGCCGAGGAAGCGGCGTTGCTCCGTGAGTTCAGCGAAGACGGCGGCTCGGGCTCTGCGGGATCCCTGGGCTAACCTCCAACTTCCACAACGACGGAGCCCTTTCCCATGAACGCGACCGACCTCGTCGACCGCGCCCGCCTGCGCAACGACATCCCGGACTTCGGCCCCGGCGACACGCTGAAGGTGCACGTCCGCGTGGTCGAGGGCAACCGTGAGCGCACTCAGCTGTTCCAGGGCGTGGTCATCCGCCGCAAGGGCAGCGGAGTCCGCGAGACCTTCACCGTGCGCAAGGTCAGCTTCGGCGTCGGGGTCGAGCGCACGTTCCCTGTGCACTCGCCGATCATCTCGAAGATCGAAGTGGTCACGCGCGGCGACGTGCGCCGCGCCAAGCTCTACTACCTCCGCGACCGCGTCGGTCGGGCGGCAAAGGTCAAGGAAAAGCGCTAGCCCTACCCCGGTTCCGACCCCGGTCGTACACTGCGGCCCGCGGAAAGGGAGTCCGAGTGAGCGCCGAGGACCTCGAGCGGTACGAGACGGAGATCGAACTCCAGCTCTACAAGGAGTATCGCGACGTCCTGCCGATGTTCACCTATGTCGTCGAGACGGAGCGCCGCTTCTATCTCACGAACTCGGTGAAGCTGAGTGCCCGAACCGAGAACGGCCAGACTTACTTCGAGCTCGAGTTGAGCGACGCCTGGGTGTGGGACATGTACCGCCCAGCGCGTTTCGTCGCCAACGTGCGCGTCGTGACGTTTAAGGACGTCAACATCGAGGAACTCGCCAAGGACGTCTGACATGGTCGACCACCGTCGAACGCTCGGGGTGGCCGGCGAGGACGCGGTCGCGGGCTGGTACTCGAACGCCGGCTACGCGCTGCTCGACCGCAACTGGCGCTGTCGCGAAGGGGAGCTCGACCTCGTGGTGGCGCGTGACCGAGCAGTGGTGTTCTGCGAAGTCAAGACCCGGCGTGGCACCGCCTTCGGGTCGCCGTTCGAAGCGGTGACGCTCACGAAGCAACGCCGCATCCGTACGCTCGCGCTGCGTTGGCTGTCGGAACATCCCGAGTACCGCGCGCCGGAACTCCGCTTCGACGTGGCGTCGGTGCTCGCCGTGGCGGGCACCGCGCCCGTGATCGACGTACTCGAAGCCGCGTTTTGAGGCTCAGAGAGGGATCGCTCTAACGCGCGCGTTGACGCTCGGCGCGACGCCAGCACCCGGTGTGCCAATGACGCCGCTCCTGGGCCACGCCCTTCGGCATCACGACTTCGTGGCCGAGACCGCGGTCTATCTCGTGGTCGCACCCGGGGCACCGGTAGATCTTCACCGCTTGGTACGGCTGCACGTGGGCGATCTCGAGCTCGTCCTGCGCGTCGTGAGTCATCCGAACACCGCCCAGAGCACCAATGCCGCCACGACCGCGAGCGCGACCGCGACGATCACCAGGTCGGTGCCGCGCTTCGCCTGTGCCCGGAACGGGTTCAGACCCATGCGGTCACCGTAGCGTCCGCACCGGTCACGCCTTTGGCGAACAGAGACCCTGTGCTCGTTCCATCCAGCCT
>CAAGKR010345660.1_pt1 | contig 19842 bp, 17 predicted proteins | sample 2556971 | NCBI WGS metagenome assembly CAAGKR01 (sample SAMEA5207829, study PRJEB30636) | soil metagenome | biome: forest; feature: boreal; material: soil | place: USA | collected 2011-09 | depth 1 m | reverse complement strand
GATTTCGATCTCGCAGTTGTCGCCGACCAGGAGGCGGAGCGTCTTCGGCATCCCGTCGCAGCGGGTGAGCTTGACGTTGCGGCCGAGCAGGCTCGCCTCCATGCGGGTGCCGAGATCCTCGACCACGGAGCCGGAGAGGATTATCGAGTGCTCGACTTCGGAGCGGCGGATGTGGACGTTCTCGCCGATCGAGGTGTAGGGGCCGACATAGGCGTCCTCGATGCGGGCGCCGGCGCCGATCACGACCGGGCCGCGGACGACCGAGCCGACGACCCTGGCGCCCTCCTCGACGACGACGCGGCCCTCGATGCGGGAGTCGTCGGTGTCGCCGTCGATGCGCGTCTCCAGCTCCTCCAGCACGAGCCGGTTGGCCTCCAGCATGTCGGCGAGCTGGCCGGTGTCCTTCCACCAGCCGGTGACGACCTCGGACAGGACGCGGTGGCCGTCGTCGATCAGCCCCTGGATCGCCTCGGTGATCTCGTACTCGCCGCGCCAGGAGGGCTCCAGCGCGCGGGCGGCGTCGAAGATAGAGGGGCCGAAGAGGTAGACGCCGACCAGGGCGAGGTTGGAGGGCGGGTCTTTCGGCTTCTCGATCAGGCGGACGATGCGCTCGCCGTCGAGCTCGGCGACGCCGTAGGACTGGGGGTCGTCGACGGGGGTGAGGAGGATCAGCGCGTCGGGCTCGTCGGCGCGAAAGGTGGAGACGAGGCCGCGCAGGCCGTCACGGAGCAGGTTGTCCCCCAGGTACATGACGAACGGCGAGCCGCCGATGAACTCCTCGGCGGTGAGGACGGCGTGGGCGAGGCCGGCGGGCCTGTCCTGGACGATGTAGGTGATCTGCGCGCCGAAGTCCGACCCGTCGCCGGCGGCCTCGCGGATCTCGTCCCCGGTCTCCGGAGCGATGACGATCCCGATCTCGGTCACCCCGGCGTCGACCAGCGCCTCGATCCCGTAGAAGAGCACGGGCTTGTTGGCGACGGGCACCAGCTGCTTCGCCGAGGTGTGGGTGATGGGGCGCAGGCGAGTGCCGGCGCCACCGGAGAGGATCAGTCCCTTCAGGGGCTCCATGGAAGGCTGCAACCCTACCGGGGCCGAAAAGCATGCGACCCGCCATGAAAACGGCGACCTGGACTCGATCCGCTCGATCCGCGACGATGTCGGCGTGACGGTCGTCGACGAGCGTGAGCGCGTGCCGCCGCTGGACGCGGCGGCACTTGAGCGGCTTGCCCGCGCCCTCGATCGAGAGGGCGTCGTCGCGGCGATGCTGATCGGCTCGCAGGCGCGGGGCAACGCCGGCCCGCTCTCGGACGTGGACATCGCCGTTTGGCATGAGCCGGGCCTGGATCCCTCGCAACGCCTATCCCTTCAACTCGGCCTTGCTTCGGCTGCCGTCGGTGCCCTCGGCACCGGCGAGGTCGACATCGTCATGCTCAACCGAGCGCCACCGCTGCTGCGCCAGCGCGCCATCCGCGACGCCGTCCGGCTGGTCGAGCGGAATCCCGACGAACGGGTGAGATTGGAGACAAGGGCCATCCTCGACTACCTCGACACCGCGCCGCTCCGCGCCGAGCTGGGACGGGGCCTGCGACGCCGGATGAGAGAAGGCCGCTTTGGTCGACGCTGATCGCGCCGAAGCCCGTATAGAGCGGCTCGAGGAGCTGATCGAGCGGCTAGAAGGGGTGCGCGAGAGGGGCGAGGACGCCTATCTTGGCGACGCCGAGCTGCGGGCGATGACCGAGCGCTGGCTCGAGATCGCCATTCAGGTTTGCATCGATCTCGGCACGCAGATCGTCATGGAACTATCCGCGCCCGCCCCATCCAACTACGCGGACATCTTCAAGATCCTCGGCCAGAAGGGTCTCCTGTCCGAGGAGTTGGCCGGCCGCCTCGGTAACGCCGCTCGGCAGCGCAACCTCCTCGTCCACCTCTACATGGAGGTGGACGACCGCGCTGTGTTCGCCTCCCTCGCCTTCCTCGACGACCTGCGTCAGTTCGCCGTCTTCGCCCAGGGCAAGGTCGGCTGAACTTAGTCGCCTACTGAACAGATCCGCGGGCGCCCGCTTTACAAATCCGCAGATTTGCATTCACCGGCCATGAGTACGCGACCTTGTGTCTACATCCCCAACTACAACGGCGGCGAGCGCCTGGCGCGCGCCCTGGCCAGCCTGCGGGAGCAGACGCGGCCGATCGACGTCGTCGTGGTTGACAACGGGTCCGGCGACGGCTCACCCGGGCGCGTGCGGGAGGAGTTCCCGGAGGTGGGGCTGGTCGAGATGGGGCGCAACGCCGGTTTCGGGCCGGCGCTGAACCACGCGATCCGGGAGCGGCCCGGCGACCATGAGCCGCAGCCGAGTGCCGGCGCCGCCGGAGAGGATCAGTCCTTCAGGGACTCCATGGAAGGCTGCAACCCTACTGCGACGCAGCCCTTGGCGAGCGGTCCCGTCGGGGCGGGAAGTGGGGCGTGCAAAGTCACCTAGGATAGGAAGTTCATGGCTGCTCCCAGCACCGAGAACCCAACCGAACTGGCGACGCTGCGCGCCCAGCGCGAGGAGCTCCACCGCGAGCTGGTCCGCAAGACCTTCCGCATCGGCGAGCTCGAAGAAACCATCTACGAGAACGCGCGGACCTACGAGGAAAGCCTCAGCTGGAGGATTACCCGCCCGCTCAGGTCCCTGATGGCAATGCTTCGGCGACACTGATCGACCCAATGCTCAAGCGCATCCGCAACTCCCGCCTGTTCGGCGGGCTCTTCCCCTTCACCGATATCCGGGTCCTGCGATCCGTCCTGCCCGACTGGGCAATCGGCCCCCTGCGGCGGCTGCGGGAGCTGGGACGGTTCGGCAGCCGCTTGCGGTTCTCCAGCCCCAAAGCCCGCCGGCAGGCCGCCCAGCAGGAACTGCAGGCACTCCCCGCGCGCCCCCTGATCTCGCTGGTGATGCCCACCTACAAGACCGAGCTCCGCTACCTCCGCGAGGCAGTCGACTCGGTCGTCGCGCAGATCTACCCCAAGTGGGAGCTGTGCATCGTCGACGACGGCTCCGGACAGCCCGAGCTGGAGCGGGCGATCGCCGCCTACGTGGCAGCCGACGAGCGGATCAAGTTCAAGCCGGTCGCCGAGAACCGCGGGATCTCCGCCGCCTCCAACGACGGCCTGGCGATGTGCACGGGAGAGTTCGTGGGCTTCCTCGACCACGACGACACGCTCACCCCCGACGCGCTGCTGCGGGTCGTCCAGACGCTGACCGCGGACCCCGAGATCGACGTCGTCTACACCGACCAGGACAAGCTGACGATCAAAGGGATCCGGGCTGACCCCTTCCTCAAGCCTGACTGGTCGCCGGTCTACGCCCTCGGCGCGATGTACATCGGCCACCTGCTGGTCGTGCGCAGCTCGGTGGCGGAGGCGGCGGGGGGCTTCGATTCCGCCTTCGACACGATCCAGGACTTCGAGTTCATGCTGCGGGTTTCCGAGGACACCGACCGGTTCCACCACATTCCGCAGATCCTCTACCACTGGCGGGCGATCCCCGGCAGCATCGCCGCCGGCACCGACCAGAAGTCCGGCGTCCCCGAGCTGCAGGCGAAAGCGGCCTCGGCGCACCTGGAGCGCCTGCGGAGCACGGCCAGGGCGGTTCCCCACGAGTCGATCTCGCACCGGGCCGTGATGGCCCCCGCCAGCGGGTCCGCCTCCACCCCCGCGGTCGGCATCGTCGTCGCCGCCCGCGCCCGCCGCAACCTGGAGCGCCTGCTCGAGTCGCTGTTCGCGAAGACCGCCTATCCCGACTTCGAGGTCGTGGTGGTGGTCCCCGCCGGCCTCGAGGTTGGCGGGGACAGCAGGGTCACCTGGGTCGTTGACGAGGGGAGCGGGACCAGCCGGGCGCGCGCGCTCAACCTCGGCGCCCGCCGGGCCGGCGGCGAGTACCTGCTCTTCCTCGGCGAGGAGACCGAGGTCATCGACATCGACTGGATCGAGCAGCTGGTCCTCCACGCCGGCCTGCCGGAGGTGGCCGCGGTCGGGCCGATGCTGGTGCGCCCCGACGGCCGCGTCGAGCAGGCGGGGGTTGCGATCGGACTGCGCGACCCCGCGGCACCGATGCTGGCCGGCTTCGCCGCCGACGGCGACGGCTACTACGGTGCCATACCCTGCGCCCGCGAGGTCTCCGCGCTCAGCGCCGACTGCATGCTGGTGGAGCGGCAGGCGTTCGAGCGGGAGGGCGGCTTCAACGAGCTGTACCACATCCAATATGAGGACTTCGACCTCTGCCGCCGGCTCGCGGCGCACCGGCTGAAGGCGATCTACGCGCCGCGGCCGCGGCTGCTCACGCACCGGACCGAGGCCACCCGCCGCGCCGGCACCGACATCGTCGACCGCGCCCTCTTCGTCGACTGCTGGTACGACGACCTCAAACGCGGCGACCCCTACTTCAACCCGGGCTTCGCGCGGCAGCAGGCCGACTACGTCCCAGCCGGCTGGCGCGAGCGGGTGTACCGCGCCACGGCGCCGCTGGGGATGCGGTGAGGGTCGTCTTCGTCTACTTCGGCCCGCTGGACGTAAACAGCGCGATCCAGGCCTTTCACTTCGGAAACGACCTGACCGAGCAGGGGTGGGACGTGACCCTGGCCGGCCTCGGCGACCCGCGCCGGATCGAGGCGGTCGGCGAGCCCCTCTTCGATTGCATTTCCCACGACGCGCTGCTGTCGAAGGTGAGCGAGTGGCGGCCCGACCGGGAGGAGACGATCGTCTGCGCCTGGACCCCGCGCGAGCGCGTTCGCAGGCTGACGACGAGCCTGGTCTCGCAGCTGGGGGTGCCGTACGTGATCCACCTCGAGGACAACGAGGACTACCTGCTCGAATCCAACGCCCGGATGTCGATGGCGGAACTGCAGCGGCTGCCGATCCGGGTCCAGAACCACGTCACCGGGGAACTAATCCACCCGACGCGCCACCTGGAGTTCCTCCGCGGGGCCGCCGGTATCACGATGATCACCGAGGAGCTGAACGAGTTCAACGTCGGCGAACGCCCGCACCACGTGGCGCGGCCGGGAATCGACTCCGAGCGCTTCAGCCCCGAGCTGAGTCCCCAGGTCTCCCGCGAGCAATTCGGCCTCAAGCCCGACGACTTCGTGCTCGTCTACCACGGCACCATCCACTACGCCAACCAGCACGAGATGCTCAGCCTCTACCTCGCCGTCAAGCTGCTGCAGCGCCGCGGCCACCCGGTGCGCCTCATCAGACTCGGCCACAGCGAGTTTGGCGGGATCGACCCGCGCGCTTTCCGGGCCGTCAGCGACGGCGTGCTGGAGCTTGGCCGGGTCGACTGGCGCGAGATCCCAAACTACCTGGCGCTGGCAGACGCATACGTCCAGCCGGGGGCGCCAGACGTCTTCAACCGCTACCGCCTGCCCTCGAAGCTGCCGGAGTTCCTGGCGATGGGACGTCCCGTAGTCTTGCCCGACTGCAATATCGGTCACGACCTTGAGCACGGGGAGAATGCGCTCTTAATGAAGGACGGAAACGCGATGGAGATCATGGCGCGGATCGAGGAACTCATCGCCGACCCCGCCCTGGCCGACCGCCTCGGCCGCGGCGCCCGCAAGTTCGCGCTCGAGCAGCTCAGCTGGCCCGCCAACGCGGCGGCGCTCGGCGACTTCCTCCGCGAGATGATGGTCGCGCCCGCGGCGAGCAGAGCGGCATGAGCCTGACCGCGAACGCAAAGAAGGTGCGCGCGAAAGCGGCAAGCTCGCCGGTGCTGCGCAAGGCCGCCGGCAAAGTCCTCGGGCGGGTCGCCCCGCCGGGGGGACACGGCGCCAACGCGTCCTCCTGGACGATCCGCGAGACGCCCCTGCGGACGGTGGTCGAACGCTACGAGAACGACTTCCCGCTCCCCCCCACGTCCTACGGCACCGTGCGCGACTTCGCCGACAGCGTCGACCAGATGCCGGGTCTGGCGGGGGCCAGCTTCGACATGAAGGACCTGCAGCGCTGTTGGATGATCAAGGCGATCCTCGGCAACGTCGAGCGCGGCTCGCGCATCCTCGAGATCGGCGCCGGGGAGCCGCTTGTCGCCGGCGCCCTCTCCCGGGTCGGCTACGACGTCACGGTCGTCGACCCCTACGACGGCAGCGGCAATGGGCCGCGCGAATTCGAGACCTTCCAGACCGCCTACCCGGACCTGAAGTTCATCCGCGAGCAGTTCCCGCCGAGCCAGGCGCTCGGGGGCGGCTTCTCGGTGGTCTACTCGATCTCGGTCCTCGAGCACGTGCCGCTGGAGGCGATCGACTCGGTGATGACCGGGGCACGCGACCTCCTGGCCGAGGGTTGCTCAATCCACGCGGTCGACCACGTCCTCGCCGGCTGGGGAGCGCAGGAACACCTGGACAAACTCGAGCGCATCGCAGCCGGCCTCGGCATCTCCGCACAGGAGTTGCACGAGACGATCGCCCAGCTTGAGCGCGACCCCGAGACCTACTTCGTCTCCGCCGAGGCGCACAACCGCTGGCGCGGCGACCTCGAGTACGGCCAGTACCCGATGCGGCGAATCGTCTCCGTCAACCTCTTCGTCCGGGCCTGAGCCGGCCCGCTGGGCTCAGAGCAGCTCGGCGATCTTCGGGGCCTCGCGGCGGAAGACCCATACGCCGATGACGCAGGTCGCGACGAAGATCGCGGCGGCGGGAACGACGTGCAGCCAGCCGCCCGCGGCAGCGACGGCGCTCGGCGCGGTCGGATCGATGATCCAGGCACGGGCCTGCTCGAAGATCAGCGTCAAGGGGTTGAGCAGCAGCACTTCCCGCAGCAGACTCGGCCCGATGATGTCCAGTGGGTAGATCAGCGGCGTGGCGTAGAGGAGGACGGTGGCGAGCACGGTCCAGATGATCGCCACATCGCGAAAGCGCACGTTCAGCGCCGAGAGCAGCAGCGAGACGCCGCAGGTGAGGACGAACAGCGGCGCCAGGATGACCGGGAACAGCAGCCAGGTCCACATCGGGTCGACGCCGAAGGCAAGGATGAAGATGAAGACGACGATCAGGTTGAGGCCGAGCGTGAAGAGCGCGACGAGGACCGAGGAGAGCGGGATCACGAGGCGCGGGAACTGGGTCTTGCGGACGATCCCCTCCTGCGCCAGCACCGAGCCGACGGCGCCGCCGGTGGCTTCCTGGAAGAAGCCGAAGACGACGAGGTTGAAGAGCAGCAGGACCGGATAGTGAGGAACTTCGCTGCCGAGGCGGATGATCTTGGTGAAGACGACGAGCAGGACGGCGAACAGCATCAGCGGCCGGATCAGCGACCAGAAGTAGCCGAGGATGGTGCCGAAGAACGCTTTCTTGAACTCGGTCGCCGAGACCAGCCAGAGCAGCTCGAAGAAGCGGTGCCTGCCGCCGCCGAGCGCCGAGGGGCCGCGCACCTCCTGCAACTCGAGCGTGGACCCGGTGCTCACCCGGGGCCCTCCTCGACCATCGTGGTGACCTCTTGGTCGAGGAAGACGACGCCCGCCTCGCCGGCGCCAAAGACGACGAAATCGAGCACGTGGGGGGAGAAGAGCACGAGGTTGGCCGTGTTGCGGTTGCGGTGGATCCAGCACTTGATCAGGTAGCGCCCCGGCGCCAGCCGGTTCCCGATCACGGCGCTGACCCGCACCCGGTCGCCCGCCTTGAGGCTCTCCGGCAGGTCCCGCGGGGGCCCGATCCCGAAGCCGGCGACGTCGACGCCGTCGACGTTGGCGAAGACGAACCCGACCATCGGCCCCTCGACGTCGCGCCGCGCTTCGAGCACGGCGCAGAGCCGCAGCTCGCCGCCCTTTTCCACGTTCGTCACCCGCTCTCCCTCGGCGTCCTCCAGCCAGGCGTCGCCGACGACGACGTCGGCCACCGCGTCGCCGGAGCCATTCGCCTCCGAGTCGCTCGGCGCCTGCTGGAAGTTGAGCCTGAGGTAGCTCCTGGCGACGTCTCCCGGCTCGCCGATCGACTTCACCTCGCCGTCGTGGAGGAGCATCGCACGATGGCAGTAGTGCTCGACCGCGCCCATGTCGTGGGTGACGAGGACGACGGTGCGGTCGGAGTCGCGGATCTCGTGGAAGACGTCGGCGCACTTCTGCTGGAAGGAAGCGTCGCCGACGGCGAGCACCTCGTCGATCAGCAGGATCTCCGCGTCGGACTGGATCATCACCGCGAAGGCCAGCCGCACCAGCATCCCCGACGAGTAGTTCTTCAGCTTCATGTCGACGAACTCCTCGAGTTCGGCGAACTCGAGCACGGCGCCGAGGCGGCTCCTCGCCTCGCGCCGGTGCAGACCCATCATCACCCCGTTCAGCTCCACGTTCTCGCGCGCGGTCAGCTCGTTGTTGAAGCCGACGCCGAGCTCGATGAAGGGGGCCAAGCGACCCGCCATTCGCACCCGGCCCGCATCGGCCGCGTAGATGCTGGCGAGGACTTTGAGCAGCGTGCTCTTGCCGGAGCCGTTGCGGCCGACGATCCCGAAGAACTCGCCGCGGTGGACGTCGAAGGAGACGTCGCGCAGCGCCCGCAGCTCTCTGTGCCCGGAGCGCGCGAAGGTCGTAATCCCCTCTTTCAGCGAACTGACTTTGTTCAACGGCAGCTGGAAGGACTTGTGAATCCCCCTGGCCTCGACCACCACCGGCTGGGTCGGTCCCCCAGCGCTGGCGGCCGTTGGCTCAATCTGGTCGGTGTCGATAGCCATACGGCTTTGGATATTCGAGGATCGGCAGATCCGGCTGCTTGACGACTAGATAACTTACCGGTGTGGCCACCAGCACAGAGGGCCTTACGCGTGGCCGCGCAGGGGCATCGCCGGCACGCTCATCCGGGGTCAGCAACCCCGTCCTGATCCTGCTCGTCTGGCTGGTCGGCGCTTCGGGCTGTCTGCTGCTGTTTTGGGGCTCGAAGCTGAGCTTCATCCTCGACGACTGGGAGTTCCTCCTCTACCGGCGCGGGTTCAACGCCCACGCCATCCTCGATCCCCATGGCGAGCACATCTCGATCGCCCCGGTCCTCATCTACAAGGCGCTCCTCGCGACCGTCGGCATGGGTTCGGCGCTCCCCTTCCGGGCCGTCTCGACGGCGCTCTTCCTGCTCAGCGCGGTGCTGCTGTTCGCCTACCTGCAACGACGCGTCGGGCAGTGGCCGGCGCTGGCGGCGACCGCGGTGGTGCTCTTCCTCGGCGCCGCCTGGGAAGACCTGCTCTGGGCCTTCCAGGTCGGCTACTTCGGTTCGATGGCGGCCGGCCTCGGCATGCTGGCGGCGCTGGAGCGCGGGGACCGGCGGCGGGACAGGCTGGCTTGCGTGCTGCTGACCGTCTCGATCCTCTTCTCCAGCCTGGGGCTGCCGTTTGCCGCGGGAGCGGCGGTCCAGGTGCTGACGCGCGAGGATCGCTGGCGCCGCCTGTACGTCGTCGCGATTCCGGTCGCCGTCTACGTGCTCTGGTGGCTTGGGTGGGGGCACACCGCCGAAAACGAAGTCACCTGGACGCACATCGCCCAGACGCCGCTGTTCCTGCTCAACGGCATCGCCGCCGCGCTCGCCTCCCTGTTCGGCTTCGCGACGCCAGGCGAAGGCGTCGTCCCCGGTGGCCTCGAATGGGGGCGGCCACTCGCCGTCACCGCGATCCTGCTCGGCCTCTGGCGAGTCCAGCGCCTAGGCCGGGTCCCGACCAGGCTCTGGATCGTACTGGCGATCGCCGCCGCCTTCTGGATCCTCGCCGGCTTCAACCAGATGCCGGGGCGCGAACCGACCGCCAGCCGCTACCAGTACGTCGGGGTGATCTTCGTCCTGCTGGTCGCGGCCGAGCTGCTGCGCGGCGTGCGGCTGCCACCGCGCTCGACGCTCGTCGCCGTCGCGCTCGTCACCGCGGCCTCCGTCGTCAGCAACGTCGACTACCTGCATCACGCCTATGCCACCAACTACCACCCCGCCAGCCAGCTCGAGAAAGCCGGCCTGGGGGCGGTGGAAATCGCCCGCGACACGGTCGAACCCGGCTTCACCCTGACCGAAGAACTGGTCAGCACCGGCTACGTCCACGTCGAAGCCGGCCCCTACCTCTCCGCCCGCGACGCCTTCGGCTCGCCCGCCTACAGCCCGGCCGAAATTGCCGCCGCCCCGCCGCTGGCGCGGTTCGCTGCCGACAAGGTGCTGTTCGCCGCCCTGCGGATGGGTCTCTTCACCGTCCCGGCCTCGGCCCTGCCGGCGGTCAGGCCGCGCGTCGTCGAAGCGGGGGTCAGCCCGGTGACGATCCCCGCCGGCGCCTGCGCCCTGGTCCCCTCCGACGGCTCCAACTCGCCGCTGCTGAGCCTACCCCGGACCGGCGCCGTCTTCCGCGCCGACGCCGAGCCGGTGAACACGGTCAAGCTGAGCCGCTTCGCGACCGGCGAATTCCCGATCCAGCTGCAGGAAAGCGTCGCCGCCGGCCAGACGGCGGAAATCGCGATCCCCGCCGATCGCTCCACGGTTCCCTGGACGATGCAGCTGGAAACCGCCGGCACGACCACGGTCTGCGGGCGCGAAGGAGGCGGCGGATGAAGCTCTCGGTGGTGATCCCGGCGCACAACGAGGAGGGCTCGATCGCCGAGACCGTCGAAGGCATCATCTCCGCCCTCTCGGCCGAGCGGATCGAGCACGACGTGCTGGTGATCGACGACTCCAGCGTCGATCGCACGGCGGTGGTGGTCGCCGAGATCTCGGCCCGGGCCCCCCAGGTCCGCTGCATCCCCTCCCACTACGACCCCGGGTTCGGCTTCGCGGTGCGCAGCGGCCTCGAGCGTTTCGAGGGGGACGCGGTGGCGATCGTGATGGGGGACGGCTCCGACAGCCCCGAGGACCTCGTCGCCTACTACCGGCTGCTCGAGGAAGGCTACGAGTGCGCCTTCGGCTCCCGCTTCATCCACGGCTCCGTCGTCCGCGACTACCCGCGCTCGAAGCTGATCATGAACCGGATCGTCAACTTCGGCATCCGAGTGCTCTTCCGCCACGGCTACAACGACACGACGAACGCCTTCAAGGCCTACCGCCGCGAGGTGATCGAGAACGTCCAGCCCCTGCTCTCCCACCACTTCAACCTCACGGTCGAGCTGCCGCTGAAGGCCGTGGTGCGAGGCTTCAGCTACGGGATCGTGCCGATCTCCTGGTCGAACAGGAAGGCGGGTGAGTCGAAGCTGGCCCTGAACGAGATGGGCAGCCGCTACCTGTTCATCATCCTCTACGTCTTCCTCGAGCACCACCTCAGCCGCGGCGACTACCGTCGCGAGACTGGGCCGCCGCGGTGAGCCGGGCCCGCAACCCGGCGACCCTGTTGGGAGTGGCGATGCTCGTCTCCGGCGTCCTGCTGGTCGACCTCGGCTCGCGCCTCAGCTTCCTGCTCGACGACTGGGTCTTCATCGTCTACCGGCGCGGCTTCACGCTCGACTCCTTCATGCAGCCGGACAACGAGCACCTTGTCGCCGGCCCGGTCGCGGTCTGGAAGCTGCTGATCGCGCTCTTCGGAATCGGATCGACCCTGCCCTACAAGGTCGTCTCGACGGCGATGTTCCTGCTCGGCGCCTGGCTGCTGTTCGTCTGGATCCGCCGCCGCCTGGGAGCCTGGCCAGCCCTCTTCGCGACCGTCCCGGTGCTCTTCCTCGGCGCCGCCTTCGACGACTTCCTCTGGTTCGCCTCGATCACCTTCCTCGGCTCGATGGCCTGTGGGCTGGGGGTGCTGGTGGCGCTCGACCGCCGCGACCGCAAGGGCGACCGGCTGGCCTGCGTCTGGCTGCTCGGGTCGCTGATCTTCTCCAGCCTCTGGCTCGCATTCGCCGCCGGTGCCGTCATCGACATCGTCCTGCGCCGCAGCGACCGGCCCTGGCGCGGCCGGATCTATCTCGTTGCGATCCCGATCCTCGTCTACGCCGCCTGGTGGCTGGGCTGGGGCCACACCGCCGAAAGCGCCCTCTCCCTGCACAACCTGGCGACCACCCCGGTCTTCGTCCTCAACTCGATCGCGGCCGCTATCGCGGCGGTGCTCGGCTTGGCGATCCCGGTCGAAGGCATCACCGCCCCCAACGGGCTCGACTGGGGTCGGCCGCTGGCGGTGCCGCTGATCGGGCTGGCAGTGTGGCGAATGTACCGGATGGAGCGAGTCCCGCGCTCGCTGTGGGTGGTGCTGACCGTGGCGCTCGCCTTCTGGGTCCTGGGCGGGCTGGACGTCAAGTCCGGCCGCACCCCCGACGCCAGCCGCTATCAGTACCCGAGCGTCGCCTTCATGCTGATGTTCGTCGCCGAGCTGCTGCGTGGGCTGCCGCTGACCCGGCGCCTAATCGCGCCGGCGCTCGTCGTCGTCGGCGCCGCCGTCGTCGCCAACGTCACCTTCCTCCACGAGGCCTACAACAGCTACCACCAGACCAGTCAGCTGGAGCGCGCCGACCTCGGCGCGGTGGAAATCACGCGCGACCACGTCGAACCGGGCTTCAGGCTGAGCGAAGACATCGCCGACACCGGCTACGTCCCGATCGAAGCCGGCCCCTATCTCTCGGCGCGCGACGCCTACGGATCGCCCGCCTACTCGCCGGCCGCGATCGCGAGCGCGCCCGAAGTCGCGAGGATCCCGGCGGACAAGGTCCTGGCCAGCGCGCTCGGCGTCGAACTCACCGCCGTGGCGCCGCCGGCCGACCGCCACGAATGCCAGAGCGTGACGGCGAGCGAAGCCGCGCCGGCGACCGTCACGCTGCCCGCGGGCGGCGTCGCCCTGCGCTCGGACGCGCCGCTGCGGCTCTCCCTCGAGCGCTTCTCTGAATCCTTCCCGGTCGAAGTCCGGAACCTGGCGCCGGGACGGTGGCAGGAACTCGGGATCCCCACCGATCGCTCGACGCGGCACTGGCAGCTACGGCTGAGCGGCTCGGGCAAGGTCGAGATCTGCGGCCTCGGCGCCTCGTGAGCTTCCTGCGCGGGCCGCGCGGCGCCCTGGTCCTCCTCGGCGTCGCCATGCTGGCCTCGGCCAGCCTGATCCTCTACGCGACCAACGGCCAGGGCTTCGCGATCGACGAACTGTATTACTACGCCCGCATCGCCGCCCGCGACGGAGGCCTCTACCACTACGAATCGCCGTTCAGCCCGCACTACCTGCTGGCGCCGTTCAACGGCCACCTCGCGCTCGGCGGCCGCTTCGTCTACGAGTCGGTCTTCGCGACGATCGGCGCCCACTACACGGTCTTCGTGCTGATCAACATCGCCGGCCTCTGCGCCTGCGCCGGCCTCGTCTTCGCGCTGATCCGCGAGCGCGTCGGCACCCTGGCCGCGCTCGCGCCCTGCATCCTCATCCTCTTCCTCGGCTTCGCCCGCGAGCAGCTGCTCTGGCCGCTGGACTTCAACACCTCCTTCGCGCTCGCCGCCGGGCTCGGGGCGGTCCTGGCGATGAAGCGGGCCGACCGCCGCGGCGACCTCCTCGCCTGCGCCCTGCTGGCGATCTCGGTGGCGATGATCGAGGTCGGCCTCACCTTCATGGCCGGGATGGCGCTGATGATCATGGTCGGGCCCACCCGCCGCCGCCGGCTCTGGGTGATCCTGGTGCCGGCGATCCTCTACGCCGCCTGGTACCTCTGGGCCCGCCGCTTCGGGCAGAACGAAACCGACCCCTCGAACCTGGTCCTGATCCCGAAGACGTTCTTCGACGCGATCGCCGTCAACCTCGGCTCGATCACCGGCACCAACCCGGTCCAGCCGGCCGCCTACGGGACCGAGCTGACCTGGTTCGGTAAAGCCCTCGCAGTCCTCGCCATCGTCGCCCTGGCGCTGCGGATCAAGCGGGGCTCGCTGCCGGTCACCTTCTGGGTCTGGATCGTCGTGGCGGCGACCTACTGGGCGCTGCTGGCGATCGCCGACCGCCCGCCCCAGGGTTCCCGCTACATCCTGGTCGGGGTCGTGCTGACGATCCTGATCGCCGCCGACGCGGTGCGCAAACCGCTCTCCGAGTGGGCCACAGTCGCCGTCTTCGCCCTCGTCTTCGTCGCCCTGCCGGCCAACATCGACTCGCTGCTCGCCGGCCGCGACCAGGACACACTCCACACCGACATCCCCAAGAGCCGCGCTGAGTTCGCAATGCTCGAACTGGCCCGCAACCGGGTCGCGCCGGACTACGTCGTCTCCGCCGACCCGCTGGTCTCCGAAGCAGGTGGCGGCCTCTTCCTCGGCCTCCCGGCCGGCGCCTACCTGCAGGCCGCCGAGCAGAACGGCCCGATCGGCTACTCGCTGGCGGAGGTGCGGCGCCAGCCCGAGGAACTGCGGCAGGTCGCCGATGCCGCGCTCGCCGGCGCCCTCGGGATCGAACTTCAGGCCGCCGCCCTGCCCCGCGACGCCCGCGACTGCCGGGCTCTGGCGCCGGGAACCGGGGGCGAGACGACCTTCCGGCTCTCGCCGGGGCGCACCTTCATCCTTGCCCGCGGCGCCCAGCCGGTTCTCGTCGGCCTGCGCCGCTTCGCTTCCGCCGGGCCCGGCGTACCCATCGCCCGGCTCCGGCCCGGTGGCTGGGCGAGCCTCGCGATCCCTCGCGACGCGGTCCGCGAGCCCTGGCGGGCCGTCGCCGACGGCCCGGTTACGGCGTGCTCTGCGCAGTGACGGCCGCCGGGCAGACGTCGATCGGCCCGTCGGCGTAGACCACCCACGGCTGCGGCGCCGCGTCGCTGGGCACCTTCAGCGTCGCCCACCCGCCTTCGCCGATCTTCGCCAGGGTGACGCTGGCTTCGCCGGGGTCAGCGAAGCGCCGGATCCCGACGGTGACGATCCGTTCGCCCGGCACCCCCAGCACGAGCCCCGCCGAGGGCAGCCGCAATTCCACCTGCTGCCCCGCTTCGGCCGGGCGGTCGGCCGCGCACTCACCCGGTTCCCCCGGGGGCAGGGTCGGGCGCAGCTTGACCCGGAAGGCGTTGGCCAGGGAGACATCGGCTATCCGCCGCAGGGTGGGGCTCTGTTCGCTGACCTCGCTCGGCGAGAACCCGATCGGCCCGACTTCTTCGGCCTCACGCAGGTAGTCACCGGCGTGCAGCGCGGTGAAGACCCCACCGCCGACGTGGATCACCCGCGGGTCTTCGCCCGGCGCGTAGTCCGCTCGCACGTGTCCGGTCGCCAGGTCCAGCATCGCGTACTCGGTGCGGCTGACCATGCCGTCGTTGCGCTGGCCGGCCCGACCCTCGTTGAGCTTCCTGACATTGGCGGGGATCGCCAGCAGGATCACGCAGAGGGCGGCGACCAGGGCCGGCCGGGAGATGGCCGCGCCCCGCAGGGCGTCGGCGGCAACCAGGAAGACCAGTACGGCGCCGACGAAGATATATCGCGAGGAGTCCGGCGGGCGATCGGCCAGCGCGATCAGCGACCAGTAGGCGACGGTGACGGCGAGGAAGGTCCAGATCGTCGGCGGTACGCTCCCGCGCTTGAACCGCAGGACCAGGGCGACCACCGCGATCCCCGCCAGCACCGATGCGCCGGCGGTGATTTCGGTCACCGACTGGATCACTTCGGGCCCGGTCGCGTTGATGCCGAAGATCGAGCCGCTGACGGCGGCGAGGGCGTTGGTGACGTCGATCGGGATCAGCCGCACATTCGACCAGAAGATCGTCGTCTGGTGGAAGTGGCGGGACCAGATCCACCAGCAAGCGTAGAGGGCCAGCGGGATCAGGAAGATCCAGACCCGGCGCCAGCGATCCGGCCCGATCAGGACCGAGACCGCGATCCCAAAGGCGAAGGCGAGGCCGAGCTCGATCATCCCGATCGAGAGGATCAGAAGGACACAGGCGGCGATGTCGCCGCGACGGTCGCCGCGCTCGAGCATCAGCAGGGCCCCCAGCCCGAAGGCGAGCGCGTAGATCGTGTGCATGTCGAAGGCCCAGAGCAGAGCCTCCCAGCCGAAGCCGAGGAAGAGCAGCGAGATGCAGGGGATCAGCGCGGGGACCGGGCCGACCCGGCGCTTCGCCAGCACGAAGAAGAGGCTGACGCAGAGCATCACCCCGGCGACGCTGACAATCCGGAACACGGTGTAGTTGCCGCCAGCGAGCTGGAACAGCAGTTCGTAGATCAGCTTGCCGAAGACCTGCAGGTGCCCGTTGCTCGGCGCGAGGAAGAATTCGAGCCCGTGGGTGACCACGTGTTCGCTGCCGTGGTCGACGTAGTGCGCCCAGTAGGCGAGGTCGTCGGAGGCGAAGCTGAGACCGCTGCCGGCGATCAACAGCCAGGAGGCGGAGGCGCACATCGCCGCCGCGAGCACGAGCCAGGAAAGGCGGGCGGTGCGGTCGCTCGCGGTCACTTCGAGCCGAAGCGCAGCAGCGGCACCCGCCAGATCGCCTCGGCGACGATCGAGGCGTCCATCTTCGAGTCGCCCGCGCGCCGCTCGCGGAAGACGATCGGCACCTCGGCGACCCTGAACCCGGCCTGGATCGCCCGGTAGGTCATCTCGATCTGGAAGGCGTAACCGTGGGCCTGGATCGTGTCCAGGTCGATCGCCTCCAGGACCTCGCGGCGGAAGCACTTGAAGCCGCCGGTCAGGTCCCGCACCCCGACCCCGAGCACGAGCCGCGCGTAGGCGCTGCCGCCGCGGCTGATCGCCCGGCGCAGGGCGCCCCAGTCGCTGACGCCGCCGCCGGGCACGTAGCGCGAGCCGATCACCAGGTCGGCCCGCTCGGCGGCCTCCAGCAACCGCGGCAGGTGGGCGGGGTCATGGGAGAAGTCGGAGTCCATCTCCAGCACCAGCCCAGCGCTGGCGGCGAGGGCGTGGCGGAAGCCGGCGATGTAGGCGGGGCCGAGCCCTTCCTTCAGCTTGCGGTGGAGGACGTTGACGTTCTCGTGCTGCGCGGAGAGGCGGTCGGCGATCTTGCCGGTGCCGTCGGGGGAGTCATCGTCGACGATCAGCAGCTGGGCGCCGGCGGGCACCTTGGCGCGCACCGCGGCGACGAAGGCCTCGATGTTCTCGGCCTCGTCGTAGGTGGGGAGGACCAGCCAGGCCGGGCCCCGCTGGGCGGGATTGGACAACCGCGCCGCCCCTACGGCCGAGCCCGCCCGCCGGTGATTCCCACGAAGGTGTGCCAGGCCGGCTTCGCGTGAAACCGGGCGCTGCCACGGAACAGGCCGACCGAGTCGCAGAAGTTGCAGTAGCCGGTCGCGTCCTTCCAGGAGAACCAGTAGACCTGCTGGAGGTTCAGCCAGCGCTGGTTTTCGATCAGGAAGCCGTAGGCGCGGCGCATCTCGTTCACCTGGCCGCGGACCCCCTGCTCGAACGCGACTTGCCTGAAGTCGTTCTGTGAGCCCCAGCCCATCTCGGTGATGTAGAGCCCGGGGCGGTCGTGGTTTTCGACGGTGACTTCGTGCACCGCTTCGACCATTTCTTCCAGCGATTCCGTGTCGACGGCGTAGGGGTGCAGCGCGATCCCGTCGAACTGGCTCTTGATCCCGGGAGTGTGGTAGAATCGCCTGAGGAAGGTGGCCGCCGACATTCCGCGTTTCCCCGTCGCGGTCGGTTCCCCGAAGAGGCCTGCGAGGAGAATCTTCGCGCTCGGCTGGACTTCTTTGATCGCCCCGGTGGAGATCGTCACCAGCTTTGCGTACTTCGAGGGAGAGACCGGGTAGGCGAAGTAGAAGAAGTTGGCCTCGTTCCAGATCTGCCAGGTGCGGATCGGTAGCGGCTTCTCGATCGCCGGTTCGTAGTCGATGCCTTCATGCGAGTGTTCTCTCCAGAATTCGCCCCCGGGCCCGTAGCGCTTCACGGCCGCCTGCAGGAACGCGGTCCACGCCGCCCGCTGCTGGGCGCTGTTGACCGGCATCGTGGTGGGCTTCGCCAGCCAGCGCGGAGTACCGCAGAGGAAGGGGAGCACCTGCAAGCCGCCGCGGGCGGCGACTTCCACGGACTTGTCGACGTTCGTCCAGACGTAGCCACCCTTCGCCTTCGGCTGGACTTCAGCCCAGGTCACGGGGACGCGGACGCTTTCGATCCCCCCCGCCTTCATGTAGCTGACGTCCTGGGGGGTCAGGGGTGTCTGCGGGGCGATGCCGAAGAAGCCAGCCGGGAGCCTGGCAGGAGCGCCGCTGCTGATGTTGGCGGCCAGCAGGGCCACGGCGGCGGCGAGGGCGATTGCGGCTGTCAGTCGGAGTCTCATCGGATCGTGCAGTCTTTCATTCGGCGCAACCGGGCCAAGTCCCTCGGCAAACCCCGGCGCGGCGGCGAAGTCGCGGCTGGGCGGTCCTATGCGGCGCTGCTCGCGGTCCAGCGCTCCAGGTTCTGCTCGTGCATCTCACACAGGATGTCCTCTACCCCGTAGCGCAGCTTCCAGTCCGGGTAGTCGGCCTGGAACGGCTCCAGGTCGGAGATCCACCAGCGGTGGTCGCCGATCCGCGGCTCCTCGCCCATCTCCCAGCTCAGCTCGCGGCCGGAGATCCGCTCGCAGACCTCGATCGCCTCCAGCATCGAGCAGTTGCTGAAGCGCCCGCCGCCGATGTTGTAGACGGCGGCGGCTCGGGGCGCCTTGTGGAAGGCGGCGAAGGCGGCGATCAGGTCGGCGCTGTGGATGTTGTCGCGGACCTGCTTGCCGGCGTAGCCGAAGACCGTGTAAGGAGTGCCGGTGGCGGTGCACTTCATCAGGTAGGCGAGGAATCCGTGCAGCTTGGCGCCGGCGTGCTGGGGGCCGGTCAGACAGCCGCCGCGGAAGGCGACGGTGGGCATGTCGAAGTAGCGACCGTACTCCTGGACCAGCAGGTCGGCAGCAGCCTTGGAGACGCCGAAAAGCGAGTGGGTGGAGGAGTCGATCGACATCGAGGTGTCGATGCCGCCGAAGTAGGGGTGGGACTCGGGCAGCTCCAGCCGCAGCTCCAGGTCTTCCAGCGGCAGGCGGTTCGGCGTGTCGCCATAGACCTTGTTGGTGGAGCAGAAGATGAAGGTCGCCTCGGGGCAGTGCGCGCGGGCCGCCTCGAGCAGGTTGAGGGTGCCGTTGGCGTTGACTCCGAAGTCCGTCTGAGGGTCGCTCGCCGCCCAGTCGTGCGAGGGCTGCGCGGCGGTGTGGATGACCAGCTCAATTTTGCCCGCCTGTTCGCGGAAAATCCGGTTGACTGCCTCGGCGTCGCGGATGTCGGCGTTCTCGACCCGGAACTCGGGGTGGGTGGAGACAAGCCGCTCGGTGACATGGGAGGTCGAGGCCTCGGGGCCAAAGAAGCGGGCCCGCATGTCGTTCTCGATGCCGATGACGTCGAAGCCCTCGCCGACGAAGTGCTCGACCGCCTCGGAGCCGATCAGGCCTCCCGCCCCCGTGATGATCGCAACCGGCATTCGTGTCTACTCCCTCCCCCCCGCAGGGGCGTCGATGTCGAGCGCCGCCGCAATCCGCTCGTCGTCAGCGGCGATCCACTCGTGGATGTCGGCGAGCACCTGCTCAGCGCTGCGCTTTGGGCGCCAACCGCTCAGACTAAACAGTCTCGCGCAATCGGAGAGATAGATCGGAACGTCGCCTGCGCGGGTCTCCTCAACCGGCTCGATCGGAACCTCGTTGCCGGTCAGCTCGCGGCAGATCTCGGTCGTCTCCAGCAGCGAGAGGCTGCACTCCCGTCCGCCGCCGACGTTGACTGTGCGCCCGTCCCACTCCTGCGGATCCAGCAGCTGCAGCTCGACCAGGTCGACGAGATCCTCCACGTGGAGAAGGTCGCGAACCTGCTTGCCCCTGCCGCCGAAGCCGATGTACTTGAGCGGCTGGCGAAAGTGATGGGCGAGCATCCAGTGCGTGAACACTCCCTGGTCCACCTTGCCCATCTGCCAGGGACCGGCGATGACACCACAGCGATCGATCACCGCCGGTACACCGAGGCCGGCGCGGTACTCCTCGATCAGCAGCTCGG
>CAAGKR010127708.1_pt1 | contig 19875 bp, 15 predicted proteins | sample 2556971 | NCBI WGS metagenome assembly CAAGKR01 (sample SAMEA5207829, study PRJEB30636) | soil metagenome | biome: forest; feature: boreal; material: soil | place: USA | collected 2011-09 | depth 1 m | reverse complement strand
GATCAAGTGCTGACTCAACTCGCCGCCTACGTCGAAAGCATAGCCGGTAGTAATGAACAGTTGATTCTTAGCGCCGGCATGGATACGCGCGCGGCCGCAGTCGCTGCTACGGACCCTCCGGGGCAACCGCAGGCATTGACGCCCACAGCCGGAGATAATGACGGTCAAATCGATCTGAGTTGGGACCCGGTGACCGGAGCCAAGAGTTACGTGATTGATCAGAGCAGTGATCCCGTGACCGCGACGTCGTGGTCTCACGGCGGAGTAAGCACGAGATCCAATTTCACCGCCAAAGGCCTTATCAGTGGTACCCGGTACTGGTTCCGCGTGGCGGCGGTAAACAACAACGGCCAGAGCGGCTGGAGTGATCCGGCGACGAAGATCGCGCCTTAGGAGTAGTGAGCAGGTCAGTACCACCTGCGGTAGCGGGTGGGTGACTGGTCTCTACCAGGATCATGAGCGAGAGCTCATGAGAAGCAGGCGCGTTTCGTCACACCGGAGGCGGACGCCGATCTGGGCGATCGGCCCGCCTGCAAGTGGCCACTCGGGACGCGCCTGTGATTTTAAAAAGGCGTTTTGTCAGTACCGCCTGCTCTCCCCTCTCCCATTGGGAGAGGGACAGGGAGAGGGCGCGAAGCCTAGCGGGTGGGTTAACCAAAGAAAGGATCAACTCTCATGACCTACTACTACTACAAAGATAGCAAAGGTGAATGGCGCTGGCGTTTAAAAGCAGCCAATGGTCGCATCATCGCCGACTCCGGCGAAGGCTATAAGAACGAGCAGGACTGCCTGGATGACATTAATCGAGTCAAAGCCTCGATGAGTGCGCAGGTCGTCAAGCAGTGAGCTAGCAGCACTATTCGCGAGGACTATATGGGCAGGTTTCGGCCTGCCCATATTTTTTGGAAGCGTGTATCATACGCACAACCCGTTCAGGCCTTACGCAAGCTCGCGCGGATTTCGGCGGTGCCGCCGCCACTGCTAGCTGATGATTACCGACTACCACGCCAAGTATTTCGCTTACGAACTAACCAAGCGCTGCCCTTCGGACAGCTTAGAAAAGTTAGCGGGTGCGGTCGCGAGTGCTCAAGTAGATTTGAATCCTCATCAGGTTGACGCGGCGCTCTTTGCGTTTAATTCGCCGCTATCAAAAGGCGCTTTATTAGCCGATGAAGTTGGACTGGGAAAAACGATTGAGGCAGGGCTGGTAATTTCGCAACGTTGGGCCGAGCGCAAGCGAAGGATTCTCATCATCACGCCATCGAATTTGCGCAAGCAATGGCATCAGGAATTGAGCGAGAAGTTCTTTTTGCCTTGCGCGATTCTTGAAGCACGTTTTTACAACGCTGCTATCAAGCAAGGTAGGTTCCGTCCTTTCGAGGTTCAGGATGAGATCATCATCTGCTCTTATCAATTCGCCCGTAACAAGGCTTCCGACGTTGCTAGCACACCGTGGGACCTCGTGGTTATTGACGAAGCACATCGCCTGCGCAACGTTTACAAACCTTCGAACGTCATCGCCAACACACTCAAAGGCGCCCTGGGGCATCGCAATAAGCTGCTGCTGACCGCAACTCCGCTTCAGAATTCGCTTCTGGAATTATTCGGTCTGGTTAGCTTTATCGACGAACACACATTCGGCGATCTCAAAAGCTTTCGCGAACAGTTCGTAAACCTGAGTCAGGATCAGGTGTTCGACACCCTAAAGGCGCGGCTCAAACCGATCTGTCATCGCACCCTAAGGCGGCAAGTCACGGCATATGTTCCGTTCACCAGCCGGTTTGCTCTTGTCGAAGACTTTGTTCCAGAAGAAAGTGAAGATCGCCTTTACAACCTGGTTTCTGACTATCTTCAGCGTCCAAATCTTCAGGCCCTACCATCCAGTCAGCGCACGCTGATGACACTGGTGCTGCGCAAGCTCCTGGCTTCATCGACCTTCGCCATCGCCGGGGCGCTCAACTCAATTTCCGCAAGGCTCAAGAAGAAGTTGCGACGGCAACAGCCAGTCGAGACTTTGGTGGAAGAACTCGATCAAGACTATGAAGCACTGAACGAAACCGCTGAAGAGTTGCTGGATGAGCAACCCGTCGAAGAGCTACTGTCCGAAGCTGACCGCGCCGCGCTCGAAGCCGAGATTGCTGATCTTGATTCCTTCGCTCAACTCGCAACCAGCATCGATCACAACGCCAAGGGCAAAGCTCTGCTCAAAGCGCTCGGCGTGGCCTTTCCCAAAGTGAGAGAGCTTGGCGCGGCGGAAAAGGCGATTATCTTTACGGAGTCACGCAAAACGCAGAACTACCTACTCCGGCTGCTCGCGGACAGTCCGTTTGCGGAAGGCATCGTTCTTTTCAACGGTTCCAACACAGACGAACGATCCAAACAGATCTATGCGGCCTGGAAAGAAAAACATCAGGGAACGGATCGAGTAACCGGCTCGCGAAGTGCCGACATGCGGTCGGCAATAGTTGATTACTTCCGCGAAGAGGGCCGCATCATGATTGCCACCGAAGCCGGCGCGGAAGGCATCAATCTTCAGTTCTGTTCGCTGGTGGTGAATTACGATCTGCCCTGGAATCCCCAGCGAATAGAACAACGCATCGGCCGTTGTCATCGCTACGGACAAGAGCATGATGTGGTCGTCGTCAACTTTCTGAACAAGAAAAACGAAGCCGACCGGCGTGTCTATGAACTACTGTCAGAGAAGTTTCAACTGTTCGAGGGAGTCTTCGGCGCGAGTGACGAGGTGCTGGGGGCGATTGGTTCCGGCGTCGATTTCGAAATGCGGATTGCGGCCATCTATCAGTCCTGCCGCAAGCAGGAAGAAATCAAGTCCGCATTTGATCAGCTTCAGCTTGAGCTGAATTTCGAGATTACCGAGGCGATGACGCACACGCGCCAGAAGCTGCTTGATAACTTCGACGACGAAGTCCGCGAGAAGTTGAGGATTCGAGACCGTGACTCGAAGGCTTACCTCAACCGCTTCGAACTCATGCTCATGGATCTCACGCGGCATGAACTGGAGGGCAAAGCCGACTTTGTAGACGACTCGTCATTCCAACTCAGGACAAACCCGTTTGCCGATAGAAACGGCGACATTCCGCTTGGGCTTTATGAGTTGCCGCGCCGTTCAGGCGAAGCGCATCTTTATCGACTCAATCACCCGCTCGCGGAATGCATAATCAACGAAGCGAAGCAGCGCGAGCTGCCCACCGCGGAGATTCATTTGGACCTTGCAGCGTACGCAGGCAAGATTAGTATTCTAGAACCGTTGCGTGGGAATTCCGGCTGGCTCTCACTCTCTTGTTTCACTGTGGAGTCCCTCGATCAGTCCGAGGATTATCTGCTCTTTGCAGCAGTGACTGACATGGGACAAACAATCGACGAGGAAGCAGCGATCCGTCTGTTGACGCTGCCGTCCCGCGTCGGAGCGTCAGTCGATTCCACGCCGGAAATAATGAATGCGCTGGAAGGGGCGACTCGTGCACGCAAAGAAGGAGTTCAGAGATCGATCTCTGAACGCAACGCACGCTTTTTCGAAACCGAAGCTGAAAAGTTGGAAGGCTGGGCTGATGATCTGAAGCTTGGTCTTGAACGCGAAATCAAAGACATCGACCGGCAGATCAAGGAAGCACGACGAAGTGCCACCGCTGCGTTGACGCTGGAAGAAAAGCTCAGCGGGCAAAAACAGATTAAGGCTCTGGAAGCGCAACGCAGCCAGAAGCGCCGCAGCTTGTTCGACGCGCAAGACGATGTGGAAGCAAAGCGAGATGCATTTATTCAGAGTTTGGAAGCGAAGCTAGATCAACGAACCAGCAGCGGGGCGTTGTTCTCACTTCGCTGGGTTCTAAGTTGAAAGGAGGCGCTATGCCAGGCAAGAGACAAACCCCGGCAGAAGCACTATCGAGACGAATCACCGAGCGGATGGCAAAAGAGAAGCTACTTGATCCTGATCGAGCGGACCGGTTCTCGCTCTCACTGGCCGCCGGCAAGTTGAAAGAGGGCGATTGGCGACTGGAAGTCGAATCTGTAGGGAAAGCCGCGAAAAGTCCTCGCAAGAAGTAGGAGCCTCAAATGATCAAGCTTGTCTCACTCACACTCGAAGCGCTGAGAGGCGCCACACAAACGTTTGAACTGAAGTTCGAGCCGGGAAAGTCTGTCAGCATTATTTACGGAGAGAATGGTTCCGGCAAAAGTACAGTCTGCGATGCTCTCGATCTACTCGGGAATGAGAGCCTCAGTTCGCTCAATGGAAAGGGTCTCTCAACAACGGTAAAGTATTGGCATTCGACAAATCGTAAGCCGATGGATATCGAAGTCAAGCTCGCTTCGACGTCGACAAACTGGACGACCCGCGTCGTAAAGGGCAAGGTTCTTACTACGCCTTTCGATTCACGTCCAAGGGTTGCGGTTCTGCGTAGACACCAAATACTTGATCTCATCGCCAAGCGCGCTGGAGAGCGGTATGAGACTTTGCGTCCCTTCATCGCGATCGAAACGGTGGATGAGAGTGAAGTAACTCTTCGCAAGCTCATCAAAAGCATTCAAGAACAATTAAAGATTGCTGCGGCAATAATCCGTGAGAATTTGCAAACGCTGGACGATATGTGGAAACAGGCCGGCTCGCCCAACCTTCCGATTCTGGTTTGGGCAGATGCTGAAGCCAAGCGCGATGTTGCCGATCTAAATCAAGCTATTATTGTGATTCAGAATTTCTTGAGGTTTCGGCATGATCTCGATTCTCGAATAAAGGATTTAGAAACTTCTGCTATCCGCGAAGAGACCGCGCGAGGTGCGCTGTCCATGGCTGAATTAGAGCTAGGCAAGGCAGTAGCCAGCGCCTTAAGCGGCAGCGAAGAGTTAACGCAGTTATTGCAGGCCGCTAGCCATATCTTTCAGCTTCACGGAACTCCTGATGTGTGCCCGTTGTGCGAAAGTTCTGAGTTCGCTGCGGCGTTACCGCAAACCGTGGAAGCCAAGCTCAAGTCGCTCTCATCCGTTCGCGATGCACTGAGAAAAAAGAACGATGCGAAACAGCCCGCTGATCGAGCCGTGTCGCACTTCCAAACAGCCAATCAACACGCCACAGCTTCAGCAGACGCGCTATGCAATGCGTGCATGAAGAACTGGCATAATGAATTAACCCCGCCAAAGCCTGTGAACGACATGGCCGCGACGCGGGCGAAGAGTGAATCAAAGGCCGATTGGTCGCTTGTGGAGCTTCGCGATCTTGCCAAGATTTCCGCGACGCTGGGTCAATTGCTCGATCCAGACTTGAACAGTCGTATCCAGCGCCGCTCGCAACTCAAAACTGTCCAAGACGCACTCAATCAATACCGCCACAACATTCAACAGAAAATCGAGTTGGATGCGCTCCTGCCGCGTTTAGAGAGAACGCACGAAATATTCATGGAGGAGCGCCGCGACTTCGTCGATGACATCCTTGGCCGCATCGCCACCCGCGTGGGCGAACTCTATGAAGAAGTTCATCCCGGCGAGGGGCTAAACAAGATCGGTCTTCAACTCGATCCAGTCAAACGCGCATCGCTCGACGTCGTCTCTCAGTTCCCTGGAGCGACAGATTCGCCCCCGGGTGCTTATTTAAGCGAGTCCCACCTCGACACTCTTGGCGTGTGTATTTTTCTTGCCCTGGCCGAACTGGAAACGCCGGAAGAAACGATACTGGTGCTTGACGATGTGATAGCCAGCGTGGACGAGCCCCACGTTGACCGGATGATCGAAATGCTCTATGAGATCTCTAAACGCTTTGCTCATTGTATCCTGACCACTCATTACACACCGTGGAAAGAAAAATACAGGTGGGGATACTTGAAGAAAGGGGAGTGTCAGTTTGTGGAGTTAGGAGAATGGAGTTGGGCAGGTGGCATTGTGCGGTCCGGAAGCACGCCCCGAGTGGAAAGACTGCGAAAACAACTTGGCGAACCTTTACCCGAAGTGTCAGAGGTCTGCGCTTCTGCTGGGGTAATACTCGAAGCGGTTCTGGACTTCCTGACGCTGCAATACGGTTGCGCAGTGCCTCGCCGGCGTACAAAGCCTACGTTGGGTGACCTGTTACCGGCGGTAAAGGCAAAACTCCGTACTGCGTTGCGAGTAGAAATGCATGACTCACCGATCGCAGCGGGCACCGCGGCTCCGACCATCCAGTTAGGTCCTATTTTGAACAAGCTGGACAAGCTCTCGCAGCTTCGCAACGTAATGGGCTGTCACTTCAACGAAATGGCTTTCAAACTACAGGGGAAGGATGGTCTAGAGTTTGGCAGGCTCGTTTTGGATCTGGCCGATGCGCTTATTCACGCTGATCACGGCTGGCCCGGCTCGGACCGTTCCGGCGAGTACTGGACGAATAGCGGCAAGTCGCGGCGCTTATATCCGTTACAGCGGCCATCTTAAGAAAGATGAGTCAGAAGAAACAGAAACTTGAATTGACGTGGATTGGGAAGGAGAACCGGCCGCGGTTGGAGCCGCGGATTCTGCTCGAAGATTCTGCGCTTTCTTATCATGCGGCGCATCGAGTTACTCAGAATGACATCTTCGACAATCGGTTGATCTTTGGCGACAACTTGCTCGCGCTGAAAGCGCTGGAACAGGAATTCACTGGAAGGATCAAGTGCATCTTCATCGATCCGCCCTACAATACAGGCGCTGCTTTCGAGCAATACGATGATGGAGTTGAGCACTCCTTGTGGCTTTCGCTTATGAAGGAACGGCTAGAACTCCTTTGGCGGCTTCTCCAGTCTGACGGTTCGTTGTGGATCACAATCGATGATAACGAGTGTCACTATCTGAAAGTGCTTTGTGACGAACTGTTCGGTCGAAGTTCGTTCGTTGCATCGATCGCATGGGAGAAGGATAAGGGAAGGCGGAGCGACACGCATATCTCATCGGCCCATGATCACGTTCTCTTATACGCTAGGAACTTCGAAGAATGGCGTAAGGCCCGTAATCTTCTCCCGCGTACCGCGGAACAAGAAGAGCGCTATAGGAATCCAGATGATGATCCTCGCGGCCCATGGCTGCAGGGCGACAACAGCACCGCGAAAAGCGGTACGGAAAAGGCACGCTTCGAGGTGGAACTTCCATCCGGACGGATGGTAAGACCGCCGGCTGGGCGGTACTGGGTCTTCTCGCCTGACTCTCTTGACCGCGCGCGGGTCGATGGGCGGGTGTATTTTGGCGCTGATGGTAATCGACTACCGATCATTAAGAGATACCTCTCCGAAGTGCAGTCTGGTGTTGTCCCGAGAACTTGGTGGCCCGCAGATGAAGCAGGTTCAAATCAGGATGCGAAACGTGATCACCTGAATAAACTGCTGGTTGGAATTCCACCATTCGAGACGCCAAAACCGGAGCAGCTAATTCAACGGATTTTGACAATCGCCACCAATCCTGGCGATCTGGTTCTAGACTCCTTCGCCGGGTCTGGAACTACTGGTGCAGCGGCGCACAAGATGCGACGGCGCTGGATCATGGTTGAACTCGGCGAACACATTCACACGCACATCCTCCCGCGCTTGAAGAAAGTACTTGACGGCGACGATCCGGGTGGAATCACAAATGCTGCTGACTGGAAAGGCGGCGGCGGCTTTCGCTATTACCGACTTGCACCTTCGCTACTGGAAAAAGACAAATGGGGCAATTGGGTCATCAACAAAGAATATAACGCGGCGATGTTGGCCGAGGCGTTGTGCAAACTGGAAGGCTTCACCTACGCGCCGAGCGATGCGGTCTACTGGCAGCACGGTCATTCAACTGAGCGCGACTTTGTTTATGTCACGACCGCGCACCTGACACACGATCAGCTTCAACAGCTCTCTGACGAAGTCGGCCAGGACCGCACGCTGCTCGGACTTTGCACGGCGTTTCGTGCGCGAGCGGATCAGTTTCCCAATCTCACTGTTAAAAAGATTCCTAAAGCCGTGCTCTCACGTTGTGAGTATGGTCACGACGATTACAGCTTGCAGGTTGAGAACCTGCCGCAAGCGCCACCCGAGCGCGGACAGCAGGGATTGTTTGAAGAAGATGGCGAGCGCGATTAGAGACAGGCTTGTTGCCTCGCCGCAGAGCGGCGAAATGTTTATAGATGCAACCAGCCCCAAGCTTGGGAGAGTTTTTTTGAGCCGGGATTCTATAAACATTTCGTCCCTCCGGGACGAGGACTGACCAAGATTCGCAGTCGTGAAAGAAAGACCATCGAGTGTTATCATGACCGCAAGGAGTTAACCGATATGTCAGCGGATGTCCAAACACTACTGCAACAGGCAAAGCAGCTAACGTCCGATGAGCGCGTTCAGCTGATAAGAGGTCTTGAGAATTCGCTTCTCAGCGAAGAAAACCATGAGAAGCCGGATTACCTGGCGCTGTTCGGTTCCGGGCGCGGGGGCTATGCCACTCCAGATGAAGCCGACGAGTTCATCCGCAAAGAGCGCGACGCATGGGACAACTAAGTGACTTGTTGGGCAAGAGGGTCTACCTCGACACCAACATCATTATCTATGCCGTCGAAGGTCACGAAACCTACGCGGCTCCGATCAAAGCTCTTCTGCGCGCGTTGACTGACGGAGAGATCGTGGCGGTTACCAGCGAGTTGACCGTCGCCGAGGTTTTGGTCAAACCTAAGCGCGATAAGAACACAAAACTGGAAGAGGCCTACCAACGTTTCTTACGCCCCACCGAGTCGCTGCATACCAGCCCTGTCACTCGCGAGATTCTCGAAGCGGCTTCTGATATCCGCGCCAACACTACCTTGAAACTACCGGACGCGATTCACGTGGCGACGGCCATAGGTGAGCAGTGCGATTCATTCCTTACGAACGATGTTAGATTCACAACTGCGACCGGCGTGAGTATCATGTTGCTATCTCAGCTAACCGTCACTGAATAAGATGGATCGTCACGTCAACGCCATCGCCGGCCGCCTCTCTCTGCGCCCACCTCAGCGCCAGTCGCTTGAGATCCTCGACCGCATCACTGAAATCTCGCCGCCGAAGAAAGATTCCGATGTTGAAGCGGCGCTCGATGCTATTCGTAGTGAATATTCATCGGTCACGGACTTTGAGCGCGAGTTTCCTTCGGTGTGTTTCGCCTTAGCAACTGGTGTTGGCAAGACGCGCCTGATGGGCGCATTCATCAGCTACCTGCATCTGGCGCATGGCTTCAACAACTTCTTTGTGCTGGCGCCCAACCTGACGATTTACAACAAGCTGATTACCGACTTTACGCCGAACACGTCCAAGTATGTCTTTACGGGCATCGCAGAGTTTGCTACGGAAGCGCCCTCGCTAATTACCGGCGATACCTATGAAGCGATGGCCGGAGGGCTGTTTGATTCGCCGGATGACTGCAAGGTAAATATTTTCAACATCTCGAAAATCAATTCCGAGGTGCGCGGGGGAAAGCTGCCTCGCATTAAGCGCCTTTCGGAATACATAGGTGAAAGCTACTTCGACTATCTCGCTGGCTTGCAGGACCTCGTCTTAATCATGGACGAGTCTCATCGTTACCGTGCGTCAGCGGGAGTGCGTGCGATTAATGAGCTCAAGCCAATCCTCGGCTTGGAACTAACGGCGACGCCTTTTGTTGAATCCAACCGTGGTCCGGTTCCGTTCAAGAACGTTATCTTTGACTATGCGCTGGGCAAAGCGATGGAGGACGGGTTCGTGAAAGAACCTGCCGTGGTTACGCGTCGAGACTTCGATCCCAAGGGAATGTCTCCCGAAGAGATTGAAAAGCTGAAGCTCGAAGACGGCGTTCGTCTGCACGAGAGTGTGAAGGTGGAACTGGAAACCTACGCGCGCGAGTCGGCGAACGAGATTGTCAAACCCTTTGTCTTGGTGATTGCGCGCGACACCACGCATGCAGGTCAGTTGCTTCAGTTAATCGAGTCCGACGGATTCTTTGAAGGCCGTTACAAAGGAAAGGTTATCCAGGTTGACTCCAGTCAGACAGGCGCGGCTGAAGAGAAGATGATCGAGAGTCTGCTCAAGGTTGAACACGCTGATGAACCAACAGAGATCGTTATTCACGTCAACATGTTGAAAGAAGGTTGGGACGTAACCAATCTTTACACGATTGTGCCATTACGCGCGGCGAACGCCCGCACGTTGGTCGAGCAATCAATTGGCCGCGGACTTCGTTTGCCCTATGGAAAACGTACGGGAGTCGTGGCCGTGGATCAGTTGAGCATTGTGGCGCATGACAAATTCCAGGAGATTGTCGAGGACGCACGGCGCGCAGATTCACCAATTCAGTTGAAGACGGTCATCCTCGATGCGGAAGAGTTGGAGAAGAAAACGGTTACGGTCGTGTCTCAATCCCTGCTCGCGCTTGAGCTTGGGATACGACCAGAAAAGCAAACCACTAGCACCGTCGTCGCGGGAGCCGCCGCACCACCCGCGTTCACGAAGCCCGAAGAACAGAAGGTCGCCCAAATTGCTTACGAAGTGATCAAGAAGCTGGAGAACCAACCGCAGAAGCTACCTTCCGTCACCTACCTGACGAAGCCGGAAATTCAAGCGGAAATCATCCGAGAAGTGACCGAGCGTTACCGCCCTGTGCAACCGGGACTCGAAGGTGTAGTGGAAATGCCCGACATAGCTGCAATCGTCGCGAAGACGTCGGAGTTGACGGTCCAGAGGACGATAGACATTCCGCGGATTGTCATTGTGCCAAAAGAAGAGGTGAAGTCGGGGTATAAGCCGTTCCAGTTGAATCTGTCGAATGTGAACTACCAGCCAGTGTCGAATGACTTGTGGTCTCAGGAGTTGAGGACTGGAAAGCTTAGACTCATCAGGTTGGGCAAAGGCGGGATCGATGAACTCAGGCTCGAAGATTACGTCGTTAGTGGTTTGATTGATTTCGATGATGTTGCGTATGACGATAATGCCGACCTGCTTTACGACCTGGCGTCGCAAACCGTCCAACACTTCAAAGCGTATCTATCCGACGAAGAAGACGTGAGAAGGATTCTACGCGTTTACCAGCGAGAGATCGCGCGTCTGATTCATGCCCAGATGCAGGACCACTACTGGGAAGATGAGGTCGACTACGAGATAAAGATTAACAAGGGGTTTTCTGAGTTGAAGCAGCGGGCTTATACCCAAGCGGCCGGCGAACTGCCCCTGGATTATCGCCAATCTCCCAAAGACAAGAGCAACATGGCGCGCTATCTCTTTACTGGCTTCAGCCGCTGCCTCTATTCAGAAGAGAAGTTTCAATCGGATTCCGAGCGCATGCTGGCAGTGATCCTCGAGCGAGAGTCGCAGCGCTGGTTCAAACCGAAGAGGGGCCAGTTTCAAATCTATTACAAATGGGGCGCGGATCATCCTGAGTATCAACCAGACTTCGTTGCCGAAACTGAGGACACGGTTTATATGATGGAGCCAAAAATGAAAAGCGAAATGACCGACGCTCAGGTGCTGGCGAAGAAGGACGTTGCAGTGAAGTGGTGCCAACACGCGAGCGAACACGCGGCGAGCTATGGCGGAAAACCCTGGAAGTACCTTCTCATTCCGCATGATGCACTCGCGGAGAATATGACGATCAAGGGCCTTGCCGATCGATTTACCGTAGATCGCTCCTCATGAAACGAACCGCCGCTCTCAGTATCCGCCAACCGCACGCCGAGCAGGTCCTGCGCGGCAAGAAGAAGATTGAGTATCGGCTGCAAGTGAGCAGTGAGCGGTGAGCAGGAGGCAGTAAGCAGTAAGCAGTAAGCAGTTGTTCGATGGCGGATTGTGAAACGGAGGAATCACAATCCGAATTCAAATCTGTAAACCTTGGAGGGTAAATCGTAAGTAGAGCCAGCAACGAATGTCACAAGGGCAAATGATAATGATTGGTTGACCGCGGGCACGTCCGTCAACGATAATAAGCGCATACCGCCCAGTAGTAGCCTTTCGGGGCGAACCTGGTACGAAGCCGCCGCAAGGCGGCTTCTGTGTTTCTCCACACATGAAGGTCAACGTTTATATCGACGGCTTCAATCTTTATTACGGTGCGGTCAAGGCTTCGGCCTTATCGTTGGCTGAACCTGGCGGAAATGTGCCGCCGGCTTGATGCAGGTGCATAAGCTGAGTTGAGAAATCGCGTGGTAGAATCTCAGGCGGAGGTAGTCATGGCAACAGAACCGACAGAGTTGACGGGCAAGGTCGTCGATGGCGTGGTGGTCTTTGAAGACGGGGAAACTCTCCCCGACGGAACAATGGTGAAAGTAGAGCCCCTGCAAGAATCAAAAAGCAGTGAATCCTCTCACGACGTTCCTCATGATATTCAGCGGCTAAGAGAAATGCTGTTGTCGCACGCGGGAGTAATCGACGATCCGGAGTTGCCGACCGATCTCTCGGTTAATCTGGACCATTATCTGTACGGGACACCTAAACGCCAATAATGCCGCTCTTCGCCGATAGCTCGTACTATGTCGCGTTACTGCTCACGTCAGATCAAGGTCACGCGCGCGCCGTACAGTTGACCTTAGAACTCGACTCACCGGTCATCACAACTGCCTGGGTTTTGACGGAAGTAGCCAATGCGTTATCAGCCCAACGATTGCGCGCAGGGTTCCTTTCTTTACTCGATGATCTTCAGTCCGATAGCGGCGTGATCATTGTTGGGCCAGAGGTCGAAACCTTTGCTCAGGGAATTGAACTCTACCGGAGTCGTTCTGATAAGGATTGGTCTTTGACTGACTGCATTTCCTTTGTAGTGATGACTCGGGAAGGAATAACCGATGCGCTCACGGCCGACCGCGATTTCGAACAAGCTGGTTTCAAGGCTCTCTTGAAATAGATTGTTCCTCGGACAATGAAGAAGACCGCGCAAATCGAGATTCCCATCCAACCAGTTGAGAGCCCGGTGATCTGCACTCCTTAGCAGAAGTCTTTCAGTTGCCCGCGCCGGATATTCGGGTGGACTCGACGCATACTCGAGTTGTTTTGTTCGCGTATCAAAAGCTGTCAGAAATGGATCGCAAAGATAAGATGCGCGGTTGCTATCAACACTGCGCCCTCCTCTACGTTTCCAACAAGAGAATGACGAACTCGACGTTACGGGAGCGATTCAAGATTCCTGAGCAAGACTATCCTATAGCCTCTCGCATTATTAGAGACACAATCGGCGCTGGTCTGATCAAGCCCGACGACCCAGAAAGTAAGTCTAAAAAGCACGCTCGGTACGTACCCTTTTGGGCCTGATTCTTATGTGCTGGTTATGTGCAAAATCAAGGGGGATGCAAAGAATTGGCAACGATTACAACGGCATATCAACGGTTTAGAGGCAGTTCTGATGAGCGGCTTATGTGCAACCGGCCTAACCCAAACGTGATGAACTCAAGCAACAGTCTCAGGACTTCCGGAGTCGCGCCTGGTTGTTCTCGCCGGTAGATTCTCAGATGCCTGACGTCATTCGACGTGCGATGATCGGCCCGCCGGGACTGTTGCAGAAGCCCGGACAATCAAGTGATCCGAGTTGAGATCAAACCAGAATTATTAAGCTGGGCTCGCGAGCGCGCGGGCTATGATCTCGATGCGCTGGCGCACCGCTTCCCGAAGCTCGCCGCGTGGGAACAAGGCACGGCGACGCCGACGCTCAAACAGATCGAACAGAAGTGGGCAGTGAGCTGTGAGCAGCGGGACTGATTGCGAATTGCAGAAATCACAATCTGAATTCAAAATCGGTAAACCTTGAAGGGTAAATCGTAAGTAGAGCCAGCAACTGCCCCACACAGGACCCAAAAGAAGCATTGAGGAAATTGAGTTGGGAGTGCTACACCTGATGCGTTAGACTGCTCAAAGAGCAAAGACCTGAGGAGCTATGAAGTACAAGTTCAAACTAAAGGGATTAAAGACGCCGGATGGAACGATATCGATCCGCGCCCTCAAGGATTTGGTTGACACTGTCATTGAATCCTCTGAGCGTGGCCTGCGTCTCGCCATTCAAGGCGAAAGCGTTAAGAGAGGCGCAATCCCTGCCTGGCTGGCTCGCTCTTTGGATTTCACGGTTACCGGAATGGAAAAGGGATCGACAACGCTCGTGTTTGAAGCTCCGCTTCTGGGAGAAACCGCGCCAGAGCAAATCAAGCAACAGGATCTCTGGTATTCGAAGCCAAAGCCGGAAGACACTGCAATCAGCCTGCTCAGCAGATCGGTGAAGGAAGCGGTGTCTGAGAATTTGGAGAGCAACGCTTATGACAAAGGCGTGCTCGACGGTTTGCTAAGGTTTGAGTCCTTCTTCAAAACTTTCGGAGACAAGCTCGTGGTACAAGCCGCTGGCCGGTCGGCGGAGAATTTTTCGCTTAGCTGCGACGAGCTTGAGCATGTGCGCCGCCTCAAGACCGACACGCCTGAGCCAACAGCCTTTGTGCTCTCTGGACAGTTCGACATGATCCAACACAGCAGCCGGAGATTTCACTTGATGCTGGGCAACGGCCACGTAATTCCCGGCACGATTGATCGCGACATTCTCAATGTAGAAAACATGCGAGAATTTTGGGGAAAGAAAGTGACCATAAAAGGAATGGTCCATTTCAACCCCGGCCGAAAGGTCCGACTGCTTGAGGCCCAAACAATGAAGGCTGCTGAAGAAGGAGAAGAGATCTTCGAGAAGATGCCCGCGCCACCAAAACGTATTGCGCTCTTTGAAACTGATTTACACAAGCTAAGCGTTGGTCCCGCCCTCGAAGAAATCTGGGGCAAGTGGCCAGGAGATGAACCCATCGAAGAACTTCTCGGTTCGCTCACGGCCTAATCAGCCTCCCGCTGCCATGGATAAATTCGTTCTCGATACGGGCATAATTCTCGGCTACGTCAGAGGGGGCCGGTTATGCCGAATACGTTGAGAAGAAACACCGCCTATTTAGTCCGCCAAACATTCCGCTGATTTCAATTGTGAGTAAGGGCGAGATCCATTCGTTAGCGGTTCAACGGGACTGGGGCGGCGGCAAGCTCAACCTACTTCGAGAGCTTCTCAGGAAGTTGCCGGTGGTGGAGATCAACAACGAGCAGATTATTCAGCGCTACGCCGAGATCGACGCGTATAGCTTGAGCAAGGATCGAAAGCGCCCGCTTCCAGCCGGGCAAACGGCGCGCGTTATGGGGAAGAATGATTTGTGGATTGCGGCAACTACGTCGGTTCTGAAGGCGACGCTCCTGACTACCGATCACGACTTCGATCATCTTGACGGTGTTTTTCTTACGATCGCGTACATCGATCAGAAGCTCACAGTCGCGGACGTAAAATGAAGGACAGTTGGATTAGTAAAAAACTGGGGCCAGGCCTGCGATTTTTGCGATTTCGGATTTTGATAGTACGGGTTTCAGCGCCTGTGCTCCCGGAGCGGGAACGGATTCGAGAATCGCACAAATCGCAGGCCTGACCCCCGATTTGTTAATCAAGGCCTGCGACTCTTGCTATTCTACATTGTTGCCGCGACGGTAACCCGGACTATTCAAAATCCTAAAATCGCACAAGTCGCAGGCCTGACCCCAATTTTTCTCCCTCCACCTCCCGACATCTACAACTCCATCCCTGAAACGCGTCCGGGGTCTGATCTCCGGCTAATGTGCTAATTTAAGTCTGCTCTGACCTCTAATGAGTCGACGAGTTCGATACCTCTTACTGCTTCTCTTTGGTACTGCAGCGATAGCTGCCGGCGCGTGGGCACTCATTCACTTCGGAGTCCTAAAACGTCGCGCCCTTCACCAGGACGACGTGTCCAATCAGACAGGCGTTCGGGACGCCGATCATGATCTGTGGACGCGGAGCATGGAAAAGGTAAAGGAAGATCGACGCGGGATCGGAGACGTTGCGCTTGAAATTCCACCAGAGCTCCGCCACTACGAAGATCGGCATTGGTTCCTGGCTACCCAGGTCGCCGAGGTCAAGAAATTCCACCTGCAACCCGTTCAGGACTTTGTCGAACTCGCCGCGATGATCGAGCGCGGCGAGATGGTTCCGGTACCCGCGGTCACGGATACCTACATCCTACTCGGAGTGGCCGCCAGGGCGGATGGTGGCGCGTTCACCCGATATGTGGCCAATCAGAACCTCGAACTAAACGATGAAGCCGGATTGCACGATGCCTACGTCCGGCTGGAATCTGCGCATGCGAAGCTGCAAAGGCAGATTTCGGTCTTGCAGACTCAGTTGGGCGCGCTGAAAAAGGGCGACAGTACGAAACAAGACGAGCTGCAAAAAGAAATCACCGCGCGACAGCAGGAGCTGAAATCGAACGACGCAGACAAAGCGCAGCTCGATCAATACTACGAGCAGTCTTCAGGTCAATCTGTCGGCTCTGGGGAAAGCCGGCCGAAACTGCTGCGCGATTACGAGTCGCTACAAACGCTCGCAAAGAATTTCCGCGGACGATCTCTTAACCTCGACGACTCATCGGACCGCCAGGCACTGAAGGTCTATCTGCTTAGCTCGCTTAGACCGCAGGCGCTGAAGATTCTTGAAGAGATAGCAAAGGAGTACCACGATAAGTTTGATCGTCCGCTGCCGGTAAGCTCTCTGACTCGGCCGGAACAATACCAGCGCGCATTGCGCAAAGTTAACCGGTATGCCGTGCTCATTGATACGCCACCGCACTCGACAGGCCTCGCCTTCGACATCGATTATCGCTATATGAGCGGCGCCGAACAGAATTTTCTGATGACGGAACTGGCGCGCCTTAAGGACGAGGGCCGCATTGAAGTCCTCCGCGAACGTGGCGCCAATTACCACGTCTTTGCGTTTATTGACGGACAACGACCGAGTGCTGATCTGATCACAGCATCATTAGAAGACGCTGGCGGACCTGAGAAGGAAACAAATCAAGCTGAGAAGACCGAGCCGAAGGCCGAGACCAAATCGCGAACAGCGAAGAAGAGAAAGTAACCCGACGAGTCGCGGTAACGTATGGCGGTGTTTTCCCCTGATTCGAAAAATCAGGCGACCGAATGCTTAGCCGCGCTCTGCTTTAATCGTACCTCAACAGCGTTCCAGTCAATATTCGAGAAGACGAACCGGAAAAACCGGGGTCAGGCCTGCGACTTTTGCGATTCTAAATTGTTGCCGCTCCGGTAATCCGGACTATTCAAATCCTAAAATCGCAAAAATCGCAGGCCTGCCCCCGATTTTTCTGACGTAGAGAGGGAAAATTCAGGAACCAAGCTAAGACACTAACCACCAGCGCGAATTTTCAGTACAATCCAACGGTGCCAACAAAACGGTACTGATGCAGTTTGGAAAAGTGGCACGGGCGTCCCGCCCGTGAAATCACGCGCAAGATGCGCGTGCCACAATCAGACTGCATCGGTACCAGCAAAACCGCTCAGCTAACATGACAACCACACGACTGCGCACCATAACTCTCTGCGTGATCCTACTTGCGCCGCTGTTGGCGTATCTCTCGACGATTCGCTACCAATTTGTATTCGACGATCCGGATCAGATTGTTAACAATGCGGCGGTGCACTCATGGTCCTCGGCACCTCATTATTTCACCACCGATGTCTGGCCGCACGCGACCGCAGACGAGGTCGGGAACTTTTATCGGCCCGTGTTTTTGCTCTGGCTGTTGGTGAACTACAAGATTGGCGGACTCAATCCGGTCTGGTGGCATTCGGTATCGATAGCCGCGCACCTGCTCGCGACCTTGCTGGTTTGGCTGCTCGTCCAGCGGCTCACCGGAGATGAAATCCTCGCGGGCGGTAGCGCGCTGCTCTTCGGGCTCCATCCTGTGCATATCGAAGCGGTTGCCTGGATTTCCGGCGTCACCGAACCCTTGCTGGCTATCTTTTTCCTCACAGCTTTCCTCTGCTACCTGCAGAGTCGCAAACGAATTGATGGGCATAACCAGCGGCGGGTCTGGTGGTTCGCGGCCTCGCTGATCTGCTATGTGCTCGGCATGCTCGAGAAAGAAACTGCCGTGATTTTGCCGGTGATTATCTTCTCTTACTCATGCTTGTTCGGTGTTGACCAAACGTCTGAGGGCAAAGATCGATCTGAAAGAGTCCCTCAACGACTAATCAGGGCGATGACTGTGGTGTGGCCATACGTTGCGCTGACGATCTTGTATTTGATCGTTCGCTTTTTGGCGCTCAAAGGACTGGGCCATTCGATCACGCCGCTGACCCGGAAGACAATCATCCTCACATGGCCGTCGATTCTGCTTTTCTACGCGAAGTCTTTGGTGTGGCCGTTTGGTCTGAGTGCTTTTTACGACACGCCCTACGTAAGCTCGGTAAGTTTGCGGCAGTTCATTTTACCGCTGCTGGCGATGCTGTTGCTTGGCATCGCTTTCTATCTTTGGTCAAGGCGTTCGCGGCTGGTAGCATTTTTCTCGCTATGGATGGTGCTGCCACTGCTGCCATTATTGAACATTTCAGTCTTTAAGGAAGGCGAGATTGCCCACGACCGTTATCTTTATCTGCCTTCGATTGGTTTCTGTGTCCTGGTTGTCTTTGCGGTCCGGCACATTAACTTTGGCGTGGCGCGAATCTATGGTCAACCGGCGATTCAAATGGTTTTGCTCCTGGCTCTCGGAGGCCTTTGGGCCGCAGCGACGTCTTATCAAAGCGCAATCTGGGCTTCTGACTTTTCACTCGCGAGTCGTGGAGTCGCAATCGCGCCTGACAACATCATCGCGGCGAATAACCTTGGGAAAGAGTTGGCACTGCGCGGCGATTACCCGCAAGCGATCACTTTGTTCCTCAAGGTCGTCAATCAGCGACCGAGATACTGGCTCGCCAACTTTAATCTGGGTTATGTGTACTATCGCGTCGGCAACTTTTCTTCGGCCGAGCTCTATCTGCGAAAAGCGATCGAAATCTATCCGCGCGATGCCGCTGAGCAGCGATTTCTGGGATACACGTTGCTTGAAATGGGACAACCGGGTGAAGCGGAAGCCGCGCTGCGCCAGGCGATCGCCATCCGTGATGATGCACCCAACCAGCACTATATGCTGGGCACCATTCTCAAAGAGCGAGGAGATGCCGACGGCGCGTTACGCGAGTTCAAGCGCGAACTTAATTTCAATCCAAATCACGCACAGGCCCGGCAGGCTGTCGCCGAACTTGAAGGACAGAAACCGCCCCGCGGACATTAGTTTGGTAAAAGTCGCTTATCCGATCCAAATCTGACCCACGGAAACAGGCGTTGAGAGTACCGACTTCAGTCGGGTTTTTGTTGGGCAAGAAAGAACCCAACTAAAGTTGGTACTCTAAACGCCTGTAAGATTGGGACTACTGATCCAATAAAACTCTTGACGCGCTTTTCGCGCGGATGCTAGGTTCGGATCAGGCCGCGTGGCCCCTGGATCGTTTCCGGAGCAGTGTTGGAACTACGAATGAAGGTTGCCCCTTGTTTGCTGGACGAAAGCTCTTAGTTGCCGACGACTCGCCTTACTACCAAACGGTGCTTGGCCTCACCTTCACTGATGAAGGAATGGAGGTAACGACGGTTGGCGATGGCCAGGGAGCCCTGGAAAAACTGGAGCAGTACACTCCCGACGTGATCCTCGCCAGCGTCTCAATGCCCGGTATCGGCGGTTATGAACTGTGCGAGCGCATCAAACAAAATGAACGGTTCGGCCATATTCCTGTTATGCTTTTGGCCGGCTTGCATGAACCCTTCGATCAGGCCGAGGCGCGTCGAGTAGGCGCTGATGATGTCGTGACGAAACCATTTCAATCCATCCGCCAACTGGTGAACCGCGTGGGCACGCTGCTGGGTGGCAAAGCCGCAGACGCCGAAGACACCGCTCACGAATACTCCACTCTGGGACTCGATCGCTCCGATAACGCCGCGCCGGCTGTTCCTGATAACCATCTTATGGCAGAGCCAAATGTGACGGTCTTCGTCGAGGCGCCCTCGATGACTGAT
>CAAGKR010197781.1_pt1 | contig 19882 bp, 20 predicted proteins | sample 2556971 | NCBI WGS metagenome assembly CAAGKR01 (sample SAMEA5207829, study PRJEB30636) | soil metagenome | biome: forest; feature: boreal; material: soil | place: USA | collected 2011-09 | depth 1 m | reverse complement strand
TGGTGCCAATGGGTGATCGTCGGCCATTCCGAGCGCCGGGCTTACCTCGGCGAGACGGATGACATGGTTGCCCGCAAGGTCGCCGCGGTTCTCGCCAACGACCTGAGTGTGATCATGTGTGTTGGCGAGCTCGACGAGCAACACGAGGCGGGGAAGGGTGACGAGGTTGTCACCGGGCAGGTCCAGGCGGGCCTTGCCGCCTGCTCCGCGGACGACTCGTCCCGTTTGGTGATCGCATACGAACCGGTATGGGCGATCGGATCGGGTAAGAGCGCCGACCCCGAGCACGCCTACAAGACCATGAGGTTGATCCGCAGGGTGGTCGGGGAGGTGATCGGCGCGGGAGCGGCTCGCAAGGTGCGCGTTCTCTACGGTGGAAGCGTGAACTCCAGCAACGTCGAGTCTTACGTGGAACTGCCACTGTGCGACGGCTGCCTCATCGGCGGGGCCAGCCTCAAAGCGGATGAGTTTGCAGAGATCGTCAAAGTTACGGCGGAGGTCTATGGGCATCGCTGAAATCCCCACGAACTCAGAGGCTAGGCCGTGAGTTCGCGGGGGCCCCTCACTCGTCCGGGGCGCCTGGTTCTCCTCCGCCACGGCCAAAGCACGTGGAACCTCGAGAACCTGTTCACCGGGTGGGAAGATGTGCCGCTCAGCGAGCTCGGGGTCAAAGAAGCGCGGGAAGCCGGCCGCTTGATGACAGAGGCGGCCCATCGACCGGACGTGGTGCACACTTCATTGCTGGCGCGGGCGATCGAGACCGCAGACCTGACCCTTGACCAGATGGGGCTGAGCTGGATCCCTGTGCGGCGCAGCTGGCGTCTGAACGAACGCCACTACGGGTCGCTCCAGGGGCTGAACAAGCAGCAGACCGCCGAGCGGTTCGGCGCCGACAAGGTGAAGCTCTGGCGCAGGAGCTACGACGTGCGCCCACCGGACATGGACCCGTCGGACGAGCGCCATCCATCGCACGATCCGCGCTATGCCGAGCTGCCCCCCGAGCTGCTACCGAGGGCCGAGAGTTTGAAGGACGTGGTCGACCGGATGCTTCCTTACTGGTACGACAGCATCGTGCCCGACCTGCTGCAGAGCGCATGCGTCCTGGTCTCCGCACATGGCAACAGCCTGCGGGCGCTGGTCAAACACCTCGACGGCCTCTCAGATCAAGAGGTCGTCGACCTGAACCTTCCCACCGGCGTGCCGCGCGTCTACGAGCTGGATTCGGAGTTTCGCGCGACGTCGTGGCGGTACCTCGGCGATCCCAAGGAGATCGAGCGTCGGGAGGCATCGGTGCGGGCCGAGGCGGGCGGCTTTTAACGCGGATCGGCATAGTGCTCCGCGCCGGAGGCCCGTAGACTGGTTTCGGTAGAAGACAACGAGTTTCATCTAGGGGGTTCCCGCCATGCCATTTGAGCTACCGCCGCTTCCTTACGCGTTTAATGCGCTCGAGCCGCACATCGACGCGCAGACGATGGAGATCCATCACGACAAGCACCACGCCGCATACGTGAACAACGCTAATGCCGCGCTCGAGAAGTATCCCGACGTAGGCAAGAAGTCGCTCGAGGATCTTCTTTGGGGTATCGACACCGTGCCCGAAGATATCCGCAAGGTAATCCGCAACAACGCCGGCGGGCACTCAAACCATTCGATCTTCTGGACCATCATGGGCCCGGGTGGCGGTGGGGCTCCGCAGGGCAGGATCGCCGATGCCATCAAGAACACGTTCACCAACTACGACTCGTTCAAGGAGCAACTTCAGAAGGCGGCGGTCGGCCAGTTCGGCAGCGGTTGGGCTTGGCTCGTGGCCGACAAGAGCGGCAAGATGTCGATCAAGGCCTACCCCAACCAGGACAGTCCATACATGGAGGGGCTCACGCCGATCCTTGGCGTGGACGTGTGGGAGCACGCTTACTACCTCAAGTACCAGAACAAGCGGGCGGATTACGTCGCGGCCTGGTTCAACACTCTGAACTGGAAGGCCATCGATGCGCGCATCGCCTCGATCTGGGTGGCCTGAGATCTCACGGTAGAATTGCCAACCCGATGGACACCGCACCCCCTGCCCCTCCCCGCTAAACGGGGAGGGTAAAATTGCCAACTCCATGGATAAGGTCAAGAACTCGCTCATCATCATCGAGGTCATCCTCGCCGTCTTCTTGATGGCGGGTGTGCTCGTCCAGACACCCAAGTCCAGTGGGCTGGGCGGGACGATCGGCGGCGGAGGCGATGGGCTCGGCGGCGGTTATCGGACCCGCCGAGGGGTCGAGCGGCAGATCTACTGGACGACCTGGGTCCTCACCGCCGCGTTCCTGCTGTGCTCATTGGCCAACATCTGGGTGACAACTCATTTCAAGTAGTCGTCTAGCCGCTGCCGCTGTGGTGGCGGTGGTCGTGCTCATGGGGTGCCAGCCGGTCGCGACGGCGCCGAAGCCCGCCCGCGGAGGCACGGCGGTCGAGGCCCTGATGGGCGCGCCGGGGGTCCTCAACCCGCTTTTCGAGGCGGATGCCAGCACGCGAGACGTCGACAGCGTCATCTACCAGGGCCTGACCACGGTCGATGCACAACAGAACGTCGTCGGGCTGCTGGCCAGCGATTGGACGATCTCACCGGACCACCTGACCTACACGTTCAACATGCGGACTGGGGTGAGGTGGGCTGACGGCCAGCCCTTCACCGCCGATGACGTGCTGTTCACCTTCCACATTCTCCAGGACCTCGAGTACGTGCAGCCGGGAGCAGACTCGTGGCGCCAGGTCGGAGTCGCCGCCGGGGGCCCCGGCCAGGTGATCTTCAACCTGCGCGCGCCGAGCGCAGCGTTCCCATTGACGCTTCGGATCGGGATCATCGCCAAGCACCTGTTCGCGGGGATGGCGCCGGGTGAGATAGCGGCAAGCCCGTTCAGCGCGGTCCGCGCGATCGGGACCGGTCCGTTCAAGGTCTCCGCGATCAGCTCCTTGGCGATCACCCTGGTCCGTAACACGTACGCCGATCCCCAGCCGTACCTGGACCACCTGATCCTTCGCTTCTACCCCGCCACCGATCCGCAGGCGGCGATCAGTGCGGTCGTGCATGGGGCCGCAGACCTGGTCGGCGGCCTGGAGCCTCGGGAGGTGGGTCTGCTGCAAGGAAGGACGGACGTGACGGTGCAGGATGTCCGGACCTTCACGGACGCCTTCGTCTCCTTCAACGCTGAGGGCACCGGCAAGCAGTTCTTCGGCGACGGCACTGTTCGGCTCGCGTTGACGCAGGCAGTGGACCGGCAGCGTGTCATCAACGAGGTGATCGAGGGTCGAGGCGACCCGGATCCAAACCCGATCCCTACTGCCGATTGGGCGTACTCCGCCGCCGCCGCGGCCAGGCATCCGTACGATTCACAGGCCGCGGCCAAGGCGCTGGATGCCGCCGGCTGGGTCCTGGCGCCCGCAGCCAAGATCCGCTCCAAGGGCACCCAGGCCTTCAAGGTGGAGATGGTCGCGGTCGGTTCTTACCCCAGTCGGCAGATCGCCGATGCGGTAGCGCGCCAGCTGCTGGAGGTCGGCGTTGAGGCTGACGTCAAGTACGTGGCCGCATCGGTGCTGGTCCAGTCCTACCTGCTGGGCCGGAACTACCAGATGGCGCTTGTGGCTCTCGATGTGGGTCCAGATCCGGACCTGTACTCCGTGTGGCACTCGGGCACTGCCTCAGGCACATTCAACTTTGCCTATACGCGGGGCTGGGGCGTCATTGACAAGGACCTGGAGGATGGGCGAGCCGCCATCGACCAGCCGACGCGACTGGCCGCTTACCTCGACTTCCAAACCCTGATGTCGGATGCCGCTCCGGCGATCTTCCTGTATTCGCCGCACTACGACTACGCCGTGTCCCAGCGCGTGCATGGGGTCCATATGAACAACGTGATCGAACCAGCGGATCGCTTCCAATACGTGACCCAGTGGTACGTGAACACGGGCGGCTGAGGGTGGCGGAGGCTTGACAAAACCCGATCCTCGCCGACGCCGCCGGGAGCACCGGTGATCTGACCGCCGTCGTCGCGCCACAATTGTGGACGTGGATCTTGGTCTCGACGGTCGTCGCGCGCTGGTAACTGCGTCCAGCAAAGGCCTGGGTCGAGCCTGCGCTGAGGCCCTCGCGGCGGAGGGCGCGAAGGTGTTCGTCTCCTCGCGCGACGAGGCCGCAATCGAAAGCACGGGGAAGCAGGTCCGGGCGGCCGGCTGGCTGGCCGCCGATGTGTCGAAGGCGGGCGAACCCGAAGCGTTGGTAGAGGCCGCCGTGGCCAAGCTCAGTGGGCTCGACATCCTTGTGGTCAACGCAGGTGGCCCGCCGCCCGGGACCTTCCAGAGCACGCCCCTGGAGAGTTGGGACACCGCCTTTCAGCTGACGCTGATGAGCGCTGTTCGCCTGGTCAACGCTGGCTTGCCGCATCTCAAGAGGTCGGGCCAAGGGCGAATCGTTTTCATCACCTCGATCTCGGTTCGCCAGCCGCTCCCCAACATCGCTCTCTCCAACTCCCTGCGGGCAGCGGTAACCGGCCTCGCGAAGACGCTTTCTCGCGAGGTCGCGAGGGACGCCATCACGGTGAACTGCCTCGCCCCTGACAGCATCCTCACCGACCGCATCCGCCAAATTGCTGCGGCTGCCGGAGGCGATGTGGATGAGCAGCTCAAGCGCATGGCGGCCGGCTCGCCGACCGGTCGGTTTGGCGATCCGTCCGAGTTCGGCGCCGCGTGCGCGTTCCTCTGCTCGCGCCAGGCCGCTTACATAACAGGACAGACGCTCGGCGTCGACGGCGGCGCACTCGTCGGCGTGCACTAGATAGGATTCCGAACGTGGCGATTCGTTTCGCAGAGCGCATGTCCCGTCTTGGCACCGAGAGCGCCTTCGAGGTCCTGGCCAAGGCGCGCCGTCTCGAAGCGGACGGCAAGAACATCGTTCACCTCGAGATCGGCGAGCCGGATTTCGCAACGCCCGACAACATCATCGAGGCAGGCATCTCGGCGATGCAGAACGGCTACACGCACTACACGCCGGCGAGCGGGATCATGGAGGCGCGGCAGGCGGTCGCCGGGTTTGTATCGCGCACGCTGAACACGGAGGTCGACGCCGCCGAGGTCGTGCTCGTCCCGGGTTCCAAGAACGTGCTCCTGTTCACGCTGCTGGCGTGCATCGAGCCCGGCGACGAGGTGATCCTTCCCGATCCGGGCTACCCCGCCTACGCCTCGCAGGTGAACTTCATCGGCGCGGTGCCCAAGGTCGTGACCCTGCGCGAGGAGACAGGCTTTCGCATGGACCTCGACGAGCTCGCGTCCCTCGTCACCCCCAAGACCCGGATGCTCATCATCAACACGCCGCAGAACCCTACTGGCGGCATCCTCACGGAGGAGGATGTGCGGTTCGTTTGCGACCTCGCGCAGAAGCACGACCTGCTCGTGGTGTCCGACGAAATCTACAGCCAGCTCGTCTACGGATTCCACCACGTGTCGCCGCTGTCGCAGCCGGGAATGCGTGAGCGCACCGTGTTGATGGATGGGCTTTCGAAGTCATACGCCATGACGGGATGGCGGCTGGGCTACGCGGTGGCGCCGAAAGCGCTGGCTGCGAAGCTCGACCAGCTGATGATCAACTCGTCCTCGTGCGCCGCGGCCTTCACGCAGATGGCGGCCATCGAGGCTCTGACTGCACCCGAATCGGCGCTTGCGGTAAACCGGTTGGTCAAAGTTTTCGAGCGCCGACGGAACCTGGTGGTGGATGGGGTCAACGCGATTCCCGGAATGCGGTGCGCCCGGCCGCAGGGCGCGTTTTATGCATTCCCCAACATCCAGGACACGGGGTTCAACGAGCGTGAGCTGGCCGACGGGCTGCTCACGGAGGCAGGCGTGGCGGTGCTGCCTGGGACTGCGTTCGGCGCCGCCGGCAAGGGGTTCATCCGCATCGCCTACACCCAGTCCGAGGCGGAGCTCGGGCGGGGATTGGAGCGGATCAAGGAGTTCATCGCCGCGAATCCGCGGTAGGTTCTTCCGCCCAAAGAAAGGGCTGGGAAGAGGGAGTCGTGACGGCGTTGGTGGCGGAGCTGGGGTGAGGGATGGCTGCATCGCCGCGCCCTGACCGGCAGCGCGGTCGGCAGGATATTCTGTTCGCGATGGACGACGGCCTCCAGCGCCTGACCCAACCGTTGGTAAGGGATGGCGGCAGTCTCCGGCCGGCGACCTGGGAAGAGGCGCTGGGGCGGGCGGCGTCCGGGTTCGATGCGGCCAGGGCCCTGGGACCCAACGGCTTCGGCATGTTCAGCTGCTCCAAGACGACCAACGAACTGAACTTCATGTCCCAGAAGTTCACCCGTGCGGTCATGGGCAGCAACAACGTCGACAGTTGCAATCGAACTTGACACGCCCCAAGCGTCGCCGGTCTGGCGACAGTGTTCGGAGCCGGAGGTGGAACCTCGTCGTATCGCGAGGTTGAGGAGACCGACCTCATCCTGCTCTGGGGTTCGAACGCTCGTGAAACGCACCCGATCTTTTTCCATCACCTGCTGCGCGGAGTCCGCCGCGGCGCCAAGCTCGTGGCGGTGGACCCGCGCCGCACGGGGTCGGCCGAGTGGGCCGACATCTGGCTCGGCATCGACGTCGGCAGCGATATCGCGCTCGCGAATGCGATCGCCCGCGAGATCATCCACATGGGGCTTGCGAACACCGAGTTCATCGCCCGTGCTACGACCGGGTACGCGGACTATGCGCGGTGCGTCGAGGCCTACACGCTGGAGCGGGCCGAGCAGGAGACGGGGGTGCCCGTGGCCGCGATCAAGGAAGTCGCGGACGCCTATGGGCGGGCGGACAGGGCGATGATCTGCTGGACACTCGGTATCACCGAGCACCACAACGCCACGGACAACGTGCTGGCGCTGATCAACCTCGCCCTGCTCACCGGCAATGTCGGCCGTTACGGCTGCGGCCTGAACCCGCTTCGCGGCCAGAATAACGTCCAGGGTGGGGGCGACATGGGCGCCATCCCCAACAAGCTGCCCGGCTTCCAGGACGTGGAAGATCCAGTGATCCGGGGCCGCTTCGAGGCGGTGTGGAAGCGCTCCGTCCCGCCCACGCGCGGCTATCACCTCAGCCAGATGTTCGAGGCGATGGAGCACGGTGAGCTCAGAGCGGCATACATTGTCGGCGAGAATCCCGCCCGATCCGAGGCCGACCAGACCCGGGCGGTCCGCCTGCTCAGCGGCCTCGATCACCTGGTGGTCCAGGACATTTTCCTGACCCAGACCGCCGAGCTGGCTCACGTGGTGCTGCCCGCCGCGGCCGGGTGGGCTGAGTCGGAAGGCACCGTCACCAACAGCGAACGTCGGGTGCAACGGGTGCGTCGGGCGCTCGAACCCCCGCCCGGCGCCCACGACGATATCGAGATCATCTGCGAGATCGCCAGGCGCCTCGGATGCGACTGGGGAAGCCCGACCGCGGAGCAGGTCTGGGACGAGTGCCGAAGCCTCTCGCCCATGCACGCCGGCATGTCCTACCGGCGCCTCGACGAGCTCGGCGGCATCCAGTGGCCGTGTTTCGACGAGACGCATCCTGGCACCGAGTTCCTTCACGCGCGCTTATGGCAGGATCCGGTCGAGGGCCCGCGCGCGCCATTCCATGCCGTCGAGCACGACCCCCCAGTGGATACGCTGACAGACGAGTTCCCCATCCGGCTCACCACGGGGCGCCGGCTCGATTCGTTCAACACCGGCGTGCAGACGGGCGGTTACAGCTCGCCATTGCGCACGCGGGAGGCGTTGTTGATCTCGCCATCGGACGCGGAGCGGCTCGGCGTTCGGGACGGCGAGCGTGTCCTTGCCAGCTCGAGGCGTGGCTCGGTCGAGGTTCCGATCCGGTTCGACGCCTCACTGCGGCCAGGACTCGCGTTCCTCACGCCGCATTTCCCGGACCAGGTGGCCACCAACATCCTCACCATCGATGCCACCGATCCCAAGTCGGGCACGGCAGAGTTCAAGGCGAGCGCGATCAGGATCGACAAGCTCGTCACCGCAGCCGCCAAATAGTGTCCTGCCCCGAAAGTTCGACCGAAATGCCTTGGGCAGCGCTGCGCGGTGCCCGCGGCACCCTGCGGGCTCATCCGGCTAGGCGCCCGATCTCAGCGTTGCCGGCTCCGCTACTCGCTTACAGGTCTACCGACATGCGCGCTCCGTTGCTCGCCGGCGCCTTGATCTCGGGCGCCGATCCGGCGATTTTCGGCCGAACCTCCGGAGCAGGACACTAGTGGACATCAGGACCACCGGGGGGCCCCCGACCGCCGAGGAGGTCGCTGCGGTGGACAGCTTTCTGGGTCCGCCGGAATCGCTATGGGAAGGCGGCGCTCGCGTGCCCGACGATGACCACCTCGCTCACGGCGGCCGCGCCTCGCGCTCGCGGCGTCACCTCCTGCTGCCGGTGCTGCACGCACTTCAGGACCACGTCGGATGGGTCAGCCGCGGGGCCCTGGAATACGCATGCCGGCGGCTCACCGTCCCGCCCGCCGATGCCTATGGCGTGGCCAGCTTCTATGACCGCTTCGCGCTCCAGGAGCGGCCGCCTCTCGCCGTCCATGTGTGCGACGACATCGCCTGCAAGTGCGCCGGGGCGGACGACCTATGCATGGCACTGGAGCAAGGCTTCGGTCCAGCAGGGACCACCCGCGGTGGCTCTACGGCCTGGTATCGGAGTCCTTGCCTGGGTCTCTGTGATCAGGCGCCTGCTGCACTGATCGAACGGGCCGGGCCGGCTGACCGCCATGCGGACGGCCGAAGCGCTCCGACGTCGTATGACACGGTTCAGTCGGTCTTGCACGGTGGGGACTGGCCAGCCGTGCGCCCGTTGCCGCTGCCGCAGGCGGAAAGCAGCGGCTCATTGCGGCTGTTGCGGCGGATTGGGGTGGCGGATCCCGAGAGCATCGACAGCTACACGCACGTGGGCGGGTACAGGGCGCTCCGCCGCGCGCTTGAGCTGGGTCCCGAGGGCGTCATCCGCGAGGTGACCGAAGCCAAGCTGCTCGGCCGGGGCGGCGCTGCCTTTCCGACGGGGCGCAAGTGGGACGCGGTCAGCAGGACCGCGGTCAGGCCGCATTACCTGGTGTGCAACGCCGACGAGTCCGAACCAGGGACTTTCAAGGACAGGGTGCTGATGGAGGGCGATCCGTTTGCTGTGGTCGAGGCAATGACCATCGCGGCCACGGCAACCGGGTGTGAGCAAGGGTACCTCTACGTCCGCGGCGAGTATCCGATGGCGCGCCGGCGGATCGAGTCCGCGATCAGCCAGGCACGCGCTCACGGGTTCCTCGGCGATGACGTGGCCGGGTCCGGCATGCGCTTCGACATCGAGGTCCGGCGTGGCGCCGGGGCGTATATCTGCGGAGAGGAGACCGCGCTCTTCAACTCGATCGAGGGCAAGCGGGGAGAGCCGCGAAACAAGCCCCCGTTTCCGGTTCAAGGCGGCCTGTTCGGCAAGCCCACGCTCGTGAACAACGTCGAGACGCTCGTCAACGTGCTCGACATCGTCAACGAGGGCAGCGCGGCTTTCGCCGGCGTCGGGACGGCCGACTCGACAGGGACCCGGCTGTTCTGCCTGTCCGGGCACGTTCGGGTACCGGGCCTTTACGAAGTTCCGATGGGCACCACGCTTCGCGCTCTGATCGATCTGGCCGGCGGCCTGCGCGAAGGCCGGAGCCTGCGCACGGTTCTGCTGGGGGGCGCCGCGGGCTCGTTCGTCACCGAACAGCACCTGGACGTGCCGCTCAACTTTGAAGGCACCCGTGCAATCGGCGCGACCCTCGGCTCCGGCGCCGTGGTGGTCCTCGATGACACCGCCGATGTCGACCAGATGCTGATCCGTATCGCACGCTTCTTCCGAGACGAGTCATGCGGCCAGTGCGTCCCCTGCCGGGTTGGAACCGTGCGCCAGGAAGAGGCCCTGCACCGGCTCGTGGCCGCGCGGGACAGCACCGCGCGGGACAGTGAGATCGCCCTACTCAGCGACATCGCCCAGGCCATGCGCGACGCCTCGATCTGCGGACTCGGCCAGACCGCGGCCAACGCCATCGGCTCGGCAGTGATCCATCTCGGGATAGCCGGCGGAGGCACAGCACACTAGGTGGCGACTGGCGTGTTTGTCGGGTTGCCCAAGCGCCTGGTCCGCGTGAGCGTTGACGGCGTGGAGCTTCAGGTGCCTGAGGAAACGACGATCCTGGAGGCCTGCCGGCAGCTCCGAATCGACACGCCGACCCTGTGCCAGCTGGCGACGCTGACCCCGGTCAACGTGTGCCGTGTCTGCGTGGTCGAGGTCGACGGCTCACGAGTCCTGGTGCCCGCATGCTCGCGCAAGGTCGAACCCGACATGAAGATCCACACCGACTCCGAACGGGTGCGACACAGCCGCCGGCTGGTCCTGGAGCTCCTGGCGTCTTCCGTCGACATGTCCCTGTGCGCGCTCGAAGTCCATGGTTGGATGGCGCGGTATGGCGCGACCCCGCAGCGCTTCGGGCCGGGGTCCGCCACCGTGGCGCAGCCGATCAAGATCGACAACGACCTGTACGTGCGCGACTACTCGCGCTGCATCCTCTGCTACAAGTGCGTCGAGGCCTGCGGGGTCGACGCGCAGAACACCTTCGCGATCGGCGTCGCTGGTCGGGGATTCGATGCCCACATCTCGACCGAGTTCACCGTCGAACTGCCGGAGTCCGCATGCGTCTACTGCGGCAACTGCATAGGGGTGTGCCCTACAGGCGCGCTCATGTTCAAGAGCGAGCACGACATGCGGGAGGCCGGTACTTGGGACGAATCGCGGCAGAAGGTGACCGAGACGGTGTGCCCTTACTGCGGCGTCGGCTGCATGCTCGAGCTGCACGTCCAGGACAATTCGATCGTCAAGGTGACCTCTCCACTCGACCACAGCGTGACCGCAGGGCACCTCTGCATCAAAGGCCGCTTCGGATTCGAGTTCGTTCAGCGAAGGAAGCGCGAGCCGGGCGTTTGATCCGCGCCCGAATAAACAGGGAACCGGGCTGTGGTGTGGCCCGGTCCCCGTCCGAATTAGATGGCGGCGATGGCCTTACTAGTCGCCGTCGGGGTGGGATGCGTCAGAGCTGTGCTCGTGATCTGCGCCCTGCTTGGATTCGTGGTCCTGCTTGTCCTTCTTGTGTTTACATGGCGTCTCAGTCTTGTCCTCGGCCTGGTCGGCAGCCTTCTCGGTCGCGTCTTCCTGGGGGTCGTTGGCGCCAGGCGTCTCCGATGCGTCCTCTGGCTGGTCGGCCGCCTTCTGGGCCGCCTTCTCGGCCGCATCCTCAGGCTGGTCGGTGGTCAGACACTGCTGGTTGGCGGTGTTCTCGGCGGCTTCTTCCTGCGCCGCGGCGGCCGCTTCGGCGGCATCCTGCTGCGCCTCGGCCGCCGCTGCAGCGGCTTCCTTCTGCTGCTCCGCGGCAAGCTCGGCGGCTTCCGCCTGCTGCTCCACGGCCTCCTTCAGGGCGTCCACCTTCACCACGGTGAGCAAGTTCCCGATCACGGACTTGCCGCTGGCGGGCGGGGTTGAGGCCTGAGATGAGTGAGCCGTGACCGATGTGATCGCGAGGATCACTCCTGCTAGGGCGGCGGCAACGGTCCCTCCGATCTTGAAAGCGTTGGTTCTACGCACGTTTGGGGTCCTCCTCGGTTTGCCGGCGCTCCGGCTGGTCGATGCTTAGGAACGCTGAGCCCCGGCAAAGTCGGAAGCAAGCGAGCCTCCGGAATCGTCCCCACGATCGTAGGAGGTGGTCGATGACGTGGGCCCACGATCGCGTGAGGGACCGTTCGAATCCGGCAGATTCGGATCGTCCGACGGCCGCGGAGACGAGTCAGGCTTGGTCGATCCCTCAGGCGCGCCGGACGGCTCCGGCTTGGGCGACGGTTCCGTGTCGCGGCTGTGCGAGGGGACGTGGCGGCTCGTTCCGGCCCGCTGACTCGACGGGGCCCTATGACTCGGTTCGGGCTTGGTGCTCTCAGCGGCGTTTGGCTTGGACTCAGGGACTTGACGCACGGACTGGATGGTGGACGCGGCCCGCTGCGTCCATACGGCCGGGTTGGTGCTTCCAGTCGCGACCGTGGCGCTCGTCGCCATGATCCCGATGGCCGCAATCCCGACCAGCGCCGGCGCCAGTCGCCAAATCCTGCCTGCCCTCGCCGGCATCATGGACCTGTAACGTGCGTTGGCGAGGAGCGACGTGGGGGGCACAATCCGGTCCAGCGCGACCCTGAGCCGCCTTTCGAAACCAGGACCCAGCGTGCCGCGCTCAGAGATCTGCATATGACTTCCGTTCTTTCCGCGAAGACAACGCGCCGGGTGCGTCAAGTGAGAAGGCAGGGACCGCCACATCTCCTAGCACGCTGCGCAGCCGCTCGCCGGCCTGCTTCAGACGCGAACCGACCGTGCGCTCTGAAACGCCGAGCGCGGCTGCGATCTCGCGGTTGTTGTAGCCGTGATAGTGCCGCAGCACGATCGCGGCGGCCAGCTTGGGCGGGATGGCCCTCAGGGCCCCCAGCAGGTCGGGCTGGGGGGCGATCTCGGCCGGGTCGGCGCCGTGCGAAGGCCGCCCAAGCCGGCGCAGCAGCTCGCCGACGGATCGAAGGCTTGCGCGCCGCCGATAAGAAATCGCCGTGTTGACGGCGATGCGGTGGATCCAGGCTTCGGCTGGAGCATCCGGGCGCCACCGGCCCCAGGCCTTGAAGGCGTGCACGAAAGCGTCCTGGGCGCAGTCCTCGGCCTCGGCAGGGCCGGCGAGGATGGCGACCAAGGTCCTGAATACGCGGGGGTAGGCGCTGCGGTAGAGGCGATCGAAATCCTCCTGCGAGCCCGGTTCGTACGGCTCGTCGGGCCCCTCAGGATCGATCGCCAAGTTATCCAGGTTGAAGCTGATCGTCTCCCCCTATTAACCCTGCCGACCGCCGGTGGGATCGCTCCCTGTTTGGAGTCTAGATGCCCATATTGCGGCGGCGACGCCAGAAGATCGCGGCGCCGGCCCCGCGCATGCACGCCCCTAGACCCCGGCAAAATACAGGATTGCAGTCCTTCAGAGGGGGCGGTCGCCACCGCCGGGATAGCCGATCGCTTGCCCGCGGGGTTGGCTGAGAGCCGTGTATGCAGCACCAGCACCGGCGCCACCAGCGAAGCGGCTTTCGCTCTCAGGCCCGCGCTGCCTCCACCACCACCGTGAGCGAGATGTGCTCGGCGATGATGGGCAGCCAGGGCACCACCGCGGGTGAGATTCGGATCTCGACCAGGCTGCCGGGCACCGTGCGCTGGAGCGACTTGGCTGCCTCAGCAGGTCTGAGGCCCTTGATCTGCGAGCGAAGCGACTGTGGCGAGAGCTTGGGGGTGACGAACCCGACCGCTTTCCCGGTCACGATCACGTCGCCGTTGGCACTGGCCTGCGCGATCTGGTAGGTGGTCTGGATCGGATCGGTCGTGAGCTCCTCGCCCGGCGGGATCTTGGCCTCGAGCGCAGCGCGCAGAAGCGAATGCGCCTGGCTTTCGGAAAATGCGATGGCGCCGATCGTGCCGGTCATGGTGATCGTGAACGAGGGGGTCTCCTCGCCGACGCTGTGGTCGCTCATGAGGTTGATCACGGGCAGCGCATCCGCGATGTAGCTCATTCCTTCTGCATTGGCCTTCAATGCGGCGGCGAGCTGGTCGTTCACCTTGAGGGTCAGTGCACCGCGAACGGTGTCGAAGTCAGATTGCTGGATGATCTGGGCCGAACGCGCATTGGTGCCCCCGGCGATCGGGGCTGGATTGGTGACCTGAAGGTTCGGATCGGTCTTGTTCGCGATGATCGTCAGGGTGTCGGGGGCGGCATTCCAAGCCGCGCCCGGCGCGGTCGCGCGCACGGCCACAGGCGCCGACCCGGTTGTTGACGTGATCGTCGCTGCCGCCTGGGTCGCGTAGCCAAGCGACTTGGCCGTGGTGATGAGCGTGCCTGACGGAATGTTGAACGGGGCTTGCTGGCACGCTGGAGAGCAACGGAACAAGACCTGCCCCGACGCGTACTTGGGGCTGATCTGGACCGTGCTGGCGGTGCCCTGCTGGCTGTCGCTGATGTTGGCTTGGATGCGCTGGGTCGGCAGACCGGTGAGCGTCACGAGCGCCCCCAGGCTCTGCGTCGGAACCGAGAGCTTCACCGAGGCGGTCTCCATGTAGAGAAGGCTGCCACCGGCTGCCACCAGCACAGCCATGGCGCTGAGAACGTACGCCGCCACCATCTGTCTTCGGCCTGGGACCATGCAATGGAAACGTTAGACCGACTCGCCCGGTTATCAACCACCTTTTTCCTGAGGAGGGTGGGCGGATAATGCACAGATGCCCATCGTTTGGACCGACGTTCCCGAGGCCAATCGGCTGCTCGAGACGGATCCCCTGGCGCTTCTGATTGGGCTGGGGCTCGACCAGCAGGTGAAGATGGAAAAGGCCTTCAGCGGTCCGTACGTGCTGAAGCAGCGCTTGGGCCATCTGGACGTGCGCAAAATCGCCGCCATGGACCCCGACGAGCTGGGTGCGGTTTTTCGCGAGCGGCCGGCCCTGCACCGGTTCCCCGGGAGCATGGCCAGGCGCGTGCAGGCTCTCTGCCAGGCGATCGTCAAGGAATACGGCGGCGACGCGGCGGCCGTCTGGACGGACGCGCGCGATGGCGACGACCTCGCCGCCCGAATCAAGAAGCTGCCTGGCTTCGGCGACATGAAGGTGAAGATCCTCGTCGCCGTCTTGGCCAAGAAGTTCGGAGTCAAGCCGAAGGGCTGGGAGAAGCACGCCGCCACCTGGCACACCGTGGCGGACGTCGATTCCGAGGAGTCGATGGCAGAAGCTCGGGCCGTCAAGCGCGAGATGAAGGCGGGCCGCTGAGGGCAGCTCGGACCCCCCACCCACACTTTCGCGCGTCCTCCCCGCCAAGCGGGGAGGGGGATGTGACTTTCTGATAACGTTTGCGGTCCGGCCGGCCCAGCCGGAGTGAGCTGGGCGACGAGATCAGAGGAGACGAGGTTGAGATGAGAGATTGCATACCCACCCGGGAGGAATCTCGGGCGCTGGCCAAGGATCATTCGCTCATCCCGGTGTACCGGGAGGTGCTCGCCGACATGCTGACCCCCGTCCGCGCCTACTCACTCCTTTGTCCACCTGGCGCGCCGGGTTTCCTGCTCGAGAGCGTGGAGGGAGGCGAGCGGCTGGCACGTTACTCGTTCATCGGCTTCCAGCCGAGGCCCCTCGATCTCGGTGATGGCGACCCGTTGCCGGCGTTGCGCTCCGTCGCCGCCGAGGCGACCGCGCCGGTCCCGGGCATCCCCCGGTTCCATGGCGGAGCGGTCGGCTATCTCGGCTACGAGACCGCGCGTCACTTCGAGCGGCTGCCGCTGGCCGAAGGTGCGGCCCCTCCCATGCCCGAGAGCGCCTTCCTGCGCGCGGAAGACCTGGCTGTCTTCGACCACGTCACGCGGCGCCTGAAACTGCTGACGATCCACCGGCCCGACCGTGAGGAGTACGAGGCGGCGGTCGGCCGCATCGACGAGATGGAGAGGCGGCTGGCCTCGGACCCTCCGGCCCCGCCGCCCGCCGGAGCAGACGGTGCGCGATGGAAGTCGAACATGTCCGCAGGGCAGTTCCACGCCATGGTCGATGCGGCGAAGGAGCACATCCTCGCGGGGGATGCGTTTCAGATTGTCGTCTCGCAGCGATTCCAAAAGCCGCTTGCGGCCAGTCCCTTCGACGTCTATCGCTGCCTGCGCGCGATCAACCCGTCGCCGTACATGTTCTTTCTCGCACTGGGAGGAGACCGGCACGTGGTGGGGACATCGCCCGAGAAGCTGGTGCAGGTGGAGGGGAGGCGCGTGGAGACGCGGCCCCTCGCTGGGACCCGCAGGCGCGGTTCGAATGCGGGCGAGGATGCGAGGCTCGAGCAGGAGCTGCTCAGCGACCTCAAGGAGCGCGCCGAGCACGTGATGCTGGTCGACCTCGGGCGCAACGATGTCGGCAGGGTGGCCCGTCCCGGGACGGTCAAGGTGGAGCGCCTGATGGACGTGGAGCGCTATTCGCACGTCATGCACATCTCGTCAACCGTCAGCGGCGAGCTTCGCGAAGGCTGCACGTCGCTTGATGCGCTGCGGGCGGCGTTCCCGGCGGGCACGGTTTCGGGAGCTCCCAAGATCCGGGCCATGGAGGTGATCGCGGCGCTCGAGCCAGACCAGCGTGGTGTCTACGCGGGCTCGCTTGGCTACGTGAGCTTCGGCGGCAATCTCGACATGGCGATCACCCTGCGGACGATCGTCATCACGGACGGCATCGCCTACGTGCAGGCCGGAGCGGGAGTGGTCGCCGACTCGAAGCCGGAGCGGGAGTTCGAGGAGACGCTCGAGAAAGCGGGCGCGATGTTCAAGGCGATCGAGATGGCGGAGGCGATGTAGTGGCCGCGCCGAAGCTTGCGGTCATCGACAACTACGACTCTTTCACCTACAACCTGGTGCAGTACCTCGGCGAGCTGGGCGTCGAGCCGGCCATCTTTCGCAACGACTCGGTGACGGTCGTCGAGTTGGCCGGCTACGACGGGATCGTCATCTCGCCGGGTCCGGGCCGGCCCGAGGACGCCGGTATCTCGACCCAGGCGATCCGGGAACTCAGCGGCAAGGTCGCCATCCTTGGTGTGTGCCTCGGCCACCAGTGCCTGGGCGAAGCGTTCGGCGGCAGGGTGGTGCGCAACGAGCCCTCGCACGGCAAGACGTCCTGGATCCGCCACGACAACTCTGGTGTGCTCGCCGGCGTGAGCGATCCGTTCGAGGCCACCCGATACCATTCGCTCATCGTTGAGCGAGCTTCGGTTCCGGGCGACCTGGTTGTGACCGCTTGGACCGCCGACGACACCATCATGGGCCTGCGCCACGTCAAGCACCCGTCCTATGGAGTGCAGTTCCATCCCGAGTCGGTGCTCACCAAAGAGGGCCAGAAGATCCTCGGCAACTTCATCCGCCGGGCGGCCAAGGGGGCGGCGTGATCGACGCCATCACCAAGCTCGTCCGGTGCGAGTCGTTGAGCGAGTCCGAAGCGTCGGCGGCCTTCGAAGCGATCATGCGCGGCGATGCCACCCCTGCGCAGATTGCGGGCTTCGTTGTCGCCCTGCGCATGAAGGGCGAGACGGTCGACGAGATCACGGGGTTTGCGCGCACCGCTCGGGCGATGGCAATGCCGATAACGGTGGATGGCGATCTCCTCGACACGTGTGGGACCGGTGGCGACGGGCTGTTCACCTTCAACATCTCGACGCTGGCGGCCATCGTGGCCGCGGCGTGCGGCGCCAGGGTGGCCAAGCACGGCAACCGGGCCGCTTCATCGGCGTGCGGATCCGCCGACGTGCTCGAGCAGCTGGGAGTGAAGATCGACCTCGGTCCGGAGGGCGTCGCTCGCTGCATCGACAAGGCCGGTATCGGCTTTTTGTTCGCACCCATCTTCCATCCGTCCTTCCGGTTCGCGGCGGTGCCGCGCCGTGAGCTCGGTTTGCGCACCGTGTTCAACGTGCTCGGTCCGCTGTGCAATCCGGCCGGCGCCAAGTACCAGGCCCTCGGGGTTGCGGACGGAATGCTGGCCGGCAAGATGGCAGAGGTTCTCGTTCGCCTGGGAGTCGAGCGGGCGATCGTGTTCCACGCCGGCGACGGCATGGACGAGCTGTCGGTCGGCTCCCCGTCGTTCGTAATCGAGATCAACGGCCGGCGCAAGGAGTACCAGCTTGACCCGGCGGACTTGGGCTTGAGTCCGTCATCGCTGGACGATATGCGAGGCGGCGGCCCAGAGGAGAACGCGCGCATCGCACGCGAAGTGCTCAGTGGGGCTCTCGGTCCGCGCCGTGACGTGGTGCTCCTCAACGCGGCCGCCGCGTTGCAGGCGGCGGGGCTGGCGAAGGACTGGAAGGAGGGCCTGGGAGCAGGTGCCGAGGCGATCGACACCGGACGCGCCGGCGAAGTGCTACAGCGCTGGGCGAGAATCTCCCAGGAGTGAGCGATCTCCTGACCCGCCTGGTGACAGAGGCCAGGCAGGACCTGCAGCGGCGTCGCGCCCTGATGCCGCGAGACCAGCTCGAGCGCGCGGCGGCCGCGCACACGCCGAAGGACTTCGTCGGCGCGCTGCGACGTCCCGGGCTTTCCGTCATCGCGGAGATGAAGCAGCGCACCCCCAGCATGGGTGTGCTGTCCGAGGACTACCGCCCCACGGAGCTGGCGCGGGCTTACACCGAGGGCGGCGCCGCCGCGATCTCGGTGCTGACGCACATGGCGGGGTTTGGCGGCCGGCCTGAGCACATCCAGGACGCGCGGTTGGCGACGCACCTCCCGATTCTCCGCAAGGACTTCGTCACCGACTCCTATGAGGTCGGGGAGGCGAGGGCCGCCGGCGCCGACGCCATCCTGCTCATAGTCGCCGCGCTCGACCGGCCGCGCCTGGCGGAGTTGCTGCGGGTGACGCGAAGCCGCGGTATCGCCGCTCTGGTCGAGGTCCACGACGAGGAGGAGGCTGACGCAGCGGTGCAGTTCGGTGCGGAGGTGATCGGCGTCAACCATCGCGACCTGCGCACCTTCAAGGTGGACCTCGGGCTCACCGAGAGGTTGCGAAAGGCCGTCCCGCGAGAGATTGTCCTCGTTTCAGAAAGCGGCATCCACAGCCCCGAAGACGCCCGGCGGATGCGCGAGGCGGGCGCCGATGCGATCCTCGTCGGCGAGATTCTCATGCGGTCGGCCGACCCCGCGGCTTACATCAGACAGCTGACTTCCGCATGAACGCATGATCCAAGTGAAGATCTGCGGCATCTGCGATCCGGATGCGGCCCAGGCAGCGATCGAAGCCGGTGCGGACCTCATCGGCTTCCATTTCTGTTCGTCCGATCGGCGGGTTACACCCGAGGAGGCCAAGGCCATCGTCGACGGGCTGGCCCTGCGTCCCACCATCGTGGGCGTGTTCATCGACCAGGACCCCGTGGAGGTGCGGAACATCGCCGATTTCGTCGGCCTGGACCTGATCCAGCTCCACGGCTCGGAGGAGCCGGGCTTCGACGTGGGCCGGCCGCTGATGAAGGTGCTCAAGGTCAAGCACGATCAGGTTCCGGACGCGGACGCCTGGCCGGACCCGATCATGCTCGATTCCTGGTCGCCGGACCAGCGCGGAGGGACGGGCCGCACGTGGGACTGGGATCGAGCGCGCGAGCTCTTGTCTGCACGGAAGGTGTTTATCGCGGGCGGTCTTGAACCGGGTAACGTGGGCAAGGTCGTGAGCCAGTTCAAGCCATATGGGGTGGACGTGTCGAGCGGGGTCGAGGCGGCGGTCCGGGTCAAGGACCCCGACAAGGTGCGCGCGTTCGTGCACGCCGTTCGACTCGCTCAGGTCCTAGGCTGAGTCACCCGGTGCGCGGACGCTTTGGGGCCTTCGGGGGCCAGTACGTGCCTGAGACGCTGATGGCCGCCCTGGATGAGCTCGAGGGCGTGTGGCACGAAGCCAAGGCCGACACGCAGTTTCAGCTCGAGCTCGCCGGCCACCGACACGCCTTCGTGGGCCGCCCGACCCCGCTCTACTCAGCCACGCGACTGGGTGCGCATTTCGGCGGAGCGCACATCCACTTCAAGCGCGAGGATCTGTGCCACACGGGCGCCCACAAGCTCAACAACGCAGTCGGCCAGGGACTGCTGGCGCTACGCATGGGCAAGCAACGCATCATCGCCGAGACCGGAGCGGGCCAGCATGGCGTGGCGGTGGCCACGGTGTGCGCACGCTTTGGGCTCGATTGCATCGTCTACATGGGCACCGAGGACATGCGCCGGCAGTCCATGAACGTCCGGCGCATGAAGCTCCTGGGAGC